>Ga0209919_1000918_pt1 | contig 14600 bp, 12 predicted proteins | sample SalPon2A_C_D2_MG_FD_185721 | JGI IMG/M metagenome (GOLD analysis project Ga0209919, IMG submission 185721) | Soil microbial communities from South San Francisco under conditions of wetland restoration - Salt Pond MetaG R2A_C_D2_MG (SPAdes)... | ecosystem: Environmental > Terrestrial > Soil >... | reverse complement strand
AAAGATATTCCCCAATAGAAAGTATCTCCCTTTTTTACACCTTCAATAATATTATTAATAAATCCAGCGGCTTCTTCGGGTTTTGTATAAAGTGGACGATCCAGGTATTTAGCAATTTCTTTATCAGAACGAATTGCAAAAATTTCATTTTGATCTTCAGGAGTAAGGCTCCGTAAAACCAATCTTTCTGTTTTTATTACGGGAAAAGTTGTAAAATTTATTTTATTCATTTCATTTTTTTTATTATTGAAATATGTTTGAGTCACGATTTATTACCATCATAATTGCCGGACCATCCGGGTTAGTAATCGGCTGTATCTGATTAAAGCCGGCTTTTTCATAACAACGAATTGCGCGAAAATTATCGGGGCGTGGATCTACTCGTACCTGCATTGCATTTTTTTCATCAAAAAGAAATTTAACAAAGTGTTTCACCATTTCGGTTCCCAAACCTTTATTAAGATTTTCTTCTTCAGCAAGGAAAGTGTCAATTCCAAAAACATCGGAACCCGGTTCATCCGGCCACCAGTTTGGATTTCCATTTGTAACTGAATAATATTGAATAAATCCCACAGCTTTTTCTTCCAGCACTGCCAGGTATGGAATTGCACTGTCTTGCTCGATAATTCTGGGCAGGTATTTTTCTCTGACTTCCTCCAATGTAATTTCCCCTTTCCTCCACCATTTTTGCAGATGCTCATTATTTAACCATTCACACATTAATGGAAGGTCATTTTCTGTAAGCAAATTGAATTTAAAAGCCAGGTTTTTCATTAATATAAATTTATAATTAAAAGATAGACTACTTATTCTGTTTGGGATGTCTAAATAATACAAGTCCGAATAAAATTGCAAAAACCAAATAAAAGAGACTTAAGATCCATAGAGCTAATAAATCCGGACTTCTAAATGCTGATTTTATTAAAGCCATTCCGCCAACGAAAAAATTAGTGAAATTTGCAAGTGCAAGTGGTCTGCTGTATACTCCCCCGATAATATTACCACGAGCCATATAATTTAATATGGCAAAACCTAAATAGAGCGCGCCGGTTAATTGAAATATTACTTGCAAATATATTTCATCCGGTAACTTTAAAAAGGCAATTAATTCACCTGGAATAAAAATGAAACATATTCCAATAATTGCCAGCATTGCGGCGCTAGCAGTCATAAGAGTTTTTGAGTACAAATTACTTCCAAATATTAAGATTGGAGTGTATAATTATACACACTTTTGAGAGGCGTTTCAAGAATAGGATTAAAAACTTTACTAAAATTTTCTTACAAATAATTGGAATCAAGCAATAAGGATTTTACCAACCCACTTATTTTTTTGCAATCTCTATTAAAGCGTCAAAGGCTCTTTCATCATTTGAATTACTAAGGCTGTAAATTGCACTTTTTCGTACCGCAAGGCTCGAATTATTATTAGCAATATCAATCAGGTACTGAATATTTTTAGGGAGATTATTTCCCAGCGCATAAACTGCTGCTTTTTTAACTTCAATATCAGGGTCATCGTCAACAATATTTTTCAAAGCTTCTTCGGCTTTTTTTACTGCTTTATTTCCCAGTGCATAAACTGCATTTTTACGTACTTCCATATTTTTATTATTTTTTACAATAAAAATAAGTGCATCAGTGGAACCGGGCAGATCCATACTGCCAATACTAAATACTGCACTTTTCTTAATTTCAATTAATGGTTCATTTTTGATGATTCTTTTTAATTCTTCAAATGCAGAAGTATTATCCTGATACCCGAGCCAGTATGTTGCATCCTTTCTTAAATCAGTTTTTTCATCCTTTTCATTTATAAGATCAATTAAAAATGAAGTAACTTTAGGCTGATCAGTATGAATACTTATGCCTGAAATAATTCGCTTTCGTAATTTATCTTCCCTGGTATTGTTTTCAAGACTGAATAAAAAGTCAACACTGCTTTTGCTCTCTTTTTCGCCCAGCCAGTAAATAGAACATCCTCCGAGGAAATAGAAATATGACAAATTGCAAACTGAAATTTCTGTAAAATCATTTATGTTTTTGGGGTTTTCGTCATAATAAAACAGGATTGCAGTTTCTTTATCTAATACTCTATCACTATTTCTGCTGCCGTGATTAATCACTAAATAATTTCCGGATTTTTTCTTAGTCTTAACTTCATTGTATGATGACTTAAAATTCTGGTACTTTTGTGTATTATAAATTAAATCTCTTAAACTCAGGTCATCAAATTCATCGTTGAAATAAAATGACCCAATCATAACATTCCGATCATTAATTTTTTGTATACTGTATCCAATCCAGAACCCATTGTTATGATCAGCTTTATTAAATGCAGATTCAAATTGTGAAGATAAATCACCCGGGAGATTAGTGAGCAAAATTGAGGGCTGCGCTTTTAACAGCCCTGTTATTATCATAATTAAAAGAATGACTAAATATTTTTTTGATTTCATTTTAAGCCTACCCATTTTTATTTTTGAAGTATTTTCAGAAGTGCGTCTTGTGCTTCAGGAGTATTGATATTTCCTAGAGCCGAAACCGCAGCTTTTCTTACTTCAATACTTTTATCCTCGTTTATTATTTTTACCAGCATATTTACTGCATCTTTACTATCAAGACTTCCCAACTGGTAGACTATTGTTTTGCGAAGATCAGGGTCAGTTTCTGAATTTAACATATCAGACAGCATTTTTAAATCCAGGCTTCCTCTTGATGAATTAAATAAACTGTAGATTGCAGCTTTCCTGGTATCCATTAATTTTGCATTCTTTAGTATTTCTTTCAACGCATCTCTGGATTCTTTTGAATTGTAATTTCCAATTGCATAAACTGCTGTTTTAGAAAGCTCTTTGGATGATTCATCTAAGGCAATTGATTTTAGATATGGGATCAGATCACTGATATTAGAATTGCCAAGCGAATAAAGTGCTGCCTTTCTAATTTCAATATTTTTTGAATTTTTTAATATTTCTTTTATTGCTTCGACTGACGCTTTAGAATTAAAATTTCCAAGGGAATACAACGCAGCTTTTGCAAGTTCAGTATTTGTCTCAGTTAACGCAATTGTTTTAAGGAATGGAATAATATCTGATATATCAGAATTTCCTAATGAATAAATTGCTGATTTTCGAACATCAATATTTTTTGCATTCTTAAGAATACTTTTTATGGCTTCAACAGATTCATTGCTTTTAAAATTTCCCAGTGAATAAACTGCAGCTTTAGATAATTCCTTTTCAGTTCCGTTTATTGCAATTTCAGAAAGCATCGGAATTATATCGGATATGTCGCTATTGCTCAAAGAATATATTACTGATTTTCTTACGTCAATACTTTTTGAATTTTTCAGAATTTCTTTTAATGCATCAACTGAAATTTTGGTTTTATTATTACCTAAGGCATAGACTGCTGCTTTCGATAACTCGATGTCTTTATCGTTTATTGCAATATTTTTCAGAATCGGAACTATATCAACTGATTTATCATTTCCAAGTGCGTAAATGCAGGTTTTACGAATTTCTGTATTATTTGAATTAGCTAAGATATCCTTGAGAGTTTTAATTGCTTCAGGATTGCGTTTGTTACCAATTGCATACACAGCTTTTTTCTGTAAATCGGTGTTCTTTTCAGTTTTTGCAATCTCTACAATTTTATTGAATGCAGCGGGTGAATCGAAATTGCCAAGTACATAAATAATTTTTCCTTTATAATTTTCATTCGTAGTAGAATCATATAATTTAAGAATTGCAGAAACCGCTTTTTCATCTCCCATATTTTGAAGTGCATAAAGTGCTGTAATACTTATTTCTTCATTCTCCTCTTTTTTAAGATTTTCAATCAATTCTTTATATTCGCTTTTTCCCTGCTGTACAAGTTTCTGCCCGATCAAAATCATGTTTGCCCTGGCATCATCTGCCCATTTGCTGCTACTATATTTTGAAATGAAATCCTGGTAGCTTTTAAATACTTCTTCCGGGTTGTATCCTCCTTTATCCATTGAGTAACATCTCCAGAAACTTGCATCATCTCTCCAGCTGCTTTTAGGGAAGTTTTTCAGGAAGTTGTCAAACCCTGCAATTGCCTCTTTCCATTTTTCATCCAGCACAAAATTGTATGCTTTTTTATAAGCATCTGCATCGGGTCCATCTTTATCAACTTCTCCTGTGACAAAAGTTACTTTGATATTATATATCGAACTTTCACTCCCACTTGAAACCGCAGCAGTTGATAAATTTGTAAATCCCGCAAGATAGAGAGCTATTAAAGCTGTCAATTTGATTTTCTTTAACATTTTATTTCCCGCCTTATATATTGTTACTTTTATTAATTTTCTTTTTGTTTTCTTCTTCATATTTTTTACTGCTTTCCTGCATCTCCCTGATATTTATTTTCATAATAATTCCTCGGCTGTTAACCCCGTCTTTAATTAATTCTATACTTGTCAAATCGTATTTTTCATCAAGGTTTGCAATCTGCATAAGGACTAATTGAATATCGGAGATTAGTCTTTTTAATTGCTGCTGTGATGGATCACTTAGATCAGTAGAAAGTGTATTAGCCTGTGTTAATAATTTTTTAGAAATTTCTTTTTGACGCGATAAACTAATAGTTTCAAAATCATCCGATTTCGGATCAAAATTCATAAGACTCATCATAATCATTTTCGATCTTTCGATGTATCGAGTAGCTTCTGCATTTAATTTTGCCATTTTTGCATTTTCATCATTTGCTGCAATTTGGTTATTTACAACAGGCGAATTATTTATGAATAATTGTCCAATAAAAATTCCAACAATTATAAGAACAACAGCACCTGCAAACTGGTATTTCCAGGAATATCCAAACCGCAAATAACTAATTAAATCTTTTAACCAATTAATTAACAGTGTATTTTTCTTTTCCAGGCTTGGCTCTAAATTATTCCAGAAGTTTACCATATAATTTTCGTCAGGTTCTGGTCTAACTCTTGATTTTACAAGACTGAGCGTTTCTTTTAATTCTTTAAAAGATTCTGAACATTTATTGCACGATTTTAAATGTTCTTCAAAAAAACTTGCTTCACCATTTTTTAATTCATCGTATAACGCTTTTTTAAACAGGTATTCACATCTTTTACAATTATTCATTTATTCCTCGGATTAAATTTCATCTTTATAGAACGCAAGCTCTTTCCGGAGTTTTTGCAGAGCTTTAAAATTCGTACTTCTAACTGTGCCAGGCTGTATTTTTAATACTTTAACAATTTCATCGAAAGACATCTCATTAAAATTCCGCATTATAAAAATGGTCCTTTCTCTTTTTGAAAGTTTACCCAATGCTTGTTCAATATTTCTTTGTATAAAACCAGACTCAACTTTCTTTTCCGGTGCCGTATTTTGGGGTGCTGTCATTTCTGTTTTTGTATCAATTATGTCGTCTAAACTTTCACTTTTTTTCATAGTTGAATAACTCTTACTACTTTTTAACGAGAACGAAGTATTTACTGTAATTCTGTAAAGCCAGCTGCTGAATTTCGCATCACCCCTGAAATTTTTCAGGGAACGAAATGCTTTAATAAAAACTTCCTGCGAAACGTCTTCCGCATCTTCCCTGCTGCCTGTCAGATCATACGCCAGGTAGTAGACATTTCTTTTATGTTTTTCCACCAATCGCCTGAAAGCTGTGAGATCTCCGTTTTTTGCTTGTTCAACAAGTTCTGTGTCTTTATCCAAAAACTATCTCCATATTCTGTTATTAAGACCGGGATAACTGTAATAATGTTTATTTAAATTGAAAATTATTTTAATAGAAAATAGCTTTTTTTGAAGTTACAGGGTAGGAAAGTTGTACAGATGGTATAAACAGCATAAAAAAGCCCGTTCATTTTTTAAAAACGAACGGGCTTTTTGAATTATTCTTTATTTGGCTTCAAGATCCTGGATTTTTTTGTTTAAAAATCTCCCGGCTTCAGGCATTAGTTCTAATGCCTTTTTGTACTCTGCAAGCGCATTTTCTTTGTCGCCTTTTGCTTCGTATGCCTGTCCCATTCCAAAATGAGCAACCCCTGAATTTGGATACATTTCAAGATTTAGTTTACCCATTGCAATTGCGGCATCATAGTCTTTATCATCATTTAGTTTATGAATTACACTTACAAGTGTATGATCCCGGAAATCATATGTATTTCCACCGTAATATCTATCGTAAAGTTTGTGATATGTATTTACAGCTTCTTCAACACCTTTTCTTTTTACGGTCATATACATCACATCGTCCAGCATTTTCGGTTCATTAGCACCACGGTGACAGGTCGCGCATTCAACCTTGTCAATATGATCGCTGAATTCTTTCAATTCAGAAAGATATTTCTGATTAATATCTCTCGTCATTTTTATCATTACCCTGGCTTTAAGTTTATGCGTTTTTTTATCTGAAGCGAAATCATATGTGTCCAGTGGCTTCCCCTCTTCACCATCGTGACAGTAGGAGCATCTTACACCTAAAGCTGCAGTAAATCCTTTCATTATAGATTTAAGATCGTCCTTTGAAATATCTTTTGGTAAAACTTTTAGATTCTTGAAATTTCCGGCTTCCTGTGCCGGTGTCATTATTCCTAAAAGAATAATAAAAGAAAAGAGTAATGTCATCTTCCTGAACATTGGCTACCTCCGGTAAAGATTTTATGTGTGTGTAGTTTTAATAACAAATAAACTAAGGCTAAAGTTTAATTTTATTCCAAAAAAGATATTTTCCTACATATTTTTGATAAACGGTTTTATTCTGTCTTATTCTGTCTTATTCAGTTTTTTTATTTTATTCCCAAACATTTTACCATTTATTGCCATTAATGGTCCGAGTAATACATAAATTATCCCTGCATAAAATGCATAATTTGAGCCAAGAATAACAGAGATTAAAATAGAAATAAAAGATACAAACATATGAATTGAATAAACCAAAATATTATTCTTTGTATGAAGGATTTCTAAATCATTCAATTCCAAAATATCCTTTAATTTGAAAGCATGAATATGCATTACTAAAAAGATAAAAAACACAGCAAAATATCCGGCAGAATAAATTATCATTAATGTTGAAGTTTGACCTAATTGAATAATTTCGGCGACAGGCCTGCTATCAAAATGAAATACCTGGTTTATAAGAAAAGTGAATAAAAATTTTAGCGGATATATATAAAAGAGTACAACAAAAAGTAAAATTGAATTGAAAACAATTATAAAATTATCTTGTAGTCCATATTGCCGGAAAAACAGGTAATGAGAATGCCATATCATAACAAGCAGTGCAAAGCAAATACCAAAAGCGCCAAAACCCTGCATCAGTTTCAGCAATTCATTAAAATTATTTGGTACTTCCAGGGAAACAACCAGTAAGGTTATTGCAAAAGCAAATACCGCATCACTAAAACCTTCAATCCGGGAAACCTCGCCGCCTCTCCATCGGAAGCCATCATTTTCCCCATATTTTTTATTTATTAATGATTTTCTAATCATATCATAAACCTGAATTAATTATTATGGTTTTACGATTTTTGTTTTTCTGAACCCTGCTTTAAATTTTAATTGTACAAGTACAGCTCCAAATCCTGCTATTAGAAGTCCTACTCCTTCTTTTAACGAAACTGATTCACCAAGGAAAAAATAGGCTAGAATTGCAATTTGAATCAACATCGTGCCATTAATTATGCTGGATTCCATAGCAGTAAGTGAACGCAAAGTAAAATTCCAAATAATAAAGGCAAAAGCAGTATTAATTATTGCCAGCCACAAAAGATACATTAAATTCAAAATACTTATAGAAGGCAATCCCTGCAAAACAATTCCTGTTGATAATAACAATACTGCCCCGGTTCCCATACTCACTACGGTAACTATAAAAGGTGAAATGTTTTTTTTGCTGTTAATATTTCTACCAAGAACTGCAGATAATGCATTAGCCAGCACACCTATCAACATAATGATCAACCCGGTAATTTCATTACTTCCAAAATTAACCGGGAAAAAATAAATAACTACTCCGGCAATAAACATTGCTGCCCCGCCCCACTGCAGCGGAGTAGGAACTTCATTTATCAATAAGATAGCGAGAACGGCTACAATAACAGGAGTAAAATTTAATACCAGACTTACAGTAACGGATGTCAATAATGATAAACCAATAAATTGTGCCCCCTGAGTAAAAAAATAAAATAACAACCCGAGTGATAAAAGTTTGTACCAATCCTTTTTGCTAAGAGTTTTAATTTTCTCCAGGTTGCTTTTCTTGAAGGCAAAAGGAAATATGCAGAAAAAAGCGATTGAATATCTAAGCCCCGCGAAAGTCAGCGGCGGAATTTCTACAAGGCCCCATTTAATTATTATAAATGACGTGGACCATAAAAATGTTACCAATAGAGATAGCAAAATCGCCTTAATATTAGGAATCATAAACTTTCTATTATTGAATAGTTTACTTCTTTATTTCTAGGGAATTAATAGAAAAGCATTATCATGTGTGAATTTAATTGAATTCAATTAATATGCAAAGTAATAATTCACTTTCCATCACTAAAATAAGCCGGATATAATTAAGTATTTGGAATAATCCTATTATTGGACCAAATTTTACAGGTAGAATAAGCAATATGGTAATTTAGTAACCTATTCTGGATAAATCAGTCTAAATAATAAAACAAACGAATTTGAGGATAAAAATGAAAAAGAGAAGCAAATTATTGAGCATTTTGTTGCTTATAGCAGCAATTTCGCTTACAGTTTTTTCTGCCTGTCATTTTAATTACAGCACTAAAGATCTGAAAGTGCTTAAAGAAAAGAACTTTACAATTACACCCGGAAAAAGATTAATCGTTAAGACTTCTTCCGGTGATATCAGCATTTCTACCTGGGACAAACCTGAAGTTTATATAAAAATATTAGGAAATGAACGGGCTGCGAGAAAGGTAGACTTTACATTTAATGCAACCGACGAATTCATTGAAATGATTGCCGAAGGAGACAATAATTTTAGTTTTTTCGGAAACAATATTCAGCTAAGGTATGAGATTACTGTTCCACAGAACTTTAATAGTAAAATAAAAACCAGCGGTGGAGATATTCACCTTAAAGACCTAACAGGAATACAGTCAGTAAATACTTCAGGTGGAGATGTGCGTGCATATTCTATTGTAGGCGATCTTGATATCCATACTTCTGGCGGCGATATTTATATAAAAAATTGTAAAAGTAAAAACGTTCTTAAAACAAGCGGCGGAAATATTGATGTCAGAAATTTCTCAGACGATTTAACCTGTTCAACTTCAGGTGGCGATATTACTCTTTTCGGAAAAGATTCAAAAATTGATGCACATACTTCGGGCGGAAATATTCGCGTTAATTATTCCGGCGAAAACAGGGGAATGGATCTCAGTTCCTCCGGCGGTGATATTACAATAAAAGTTCCTGATAATTTCAATGCGTCTGTAAATTTCAAATCATCTGGTGGAGATATTGACAATAATATCAAATCAACTAATGTAACTGAGATTTCTGATCACAAACTGATAGCTGATCTTAATAATGGAGGTAATTTAATTAGAGCTACAACCTCAGGCGGAAATATCAGGATTAAGTAAATAATTTTGCTAACAGGTTAAAGCTCCGGTTGGATAAAATTTCAGCCGGGGCTTTATTATTTTAAATATTTTCATTCCTCATTCCCCTTAAATTTTTAATCCTATTTTAGTATATTTAATACGGTATTAATAAAAGTGAAAAAACGAGATAAAAATGGAAGAACAATTAATTTACAAGTTTGTAGATGACGATGAGTTGCTGAGGATTTCCAATAAAATTAAGGAAATGGAAAAACAGACGGCAGGTGAAATTTGTGTTAGCATAAAAGAAAAAAGAAAATTTGCAGAAAAGAACAAATCTCTCCGGGAACTTGCTGAAATGGAATTTTTTAAACGTGGTGTGGCAAACACAAGAGATAAGACAGGGATATTAATTTTTCTTCTTCTCGAAGACAGAAAATTTTATGTTCTGGCAGATAAAGGAATCAATGAAAAAGTCAGCCCAGATACCTGGGATAAAATAAAAGACGATATGCAGAAAATGTTTCAGAAAGGAAATTTCAGTAAAGGATTAATCTACGGAGTTGAGGAAGTTGGAAAAATTCTTTCACAACACTTTCCTATTAAACCGGATGACACCAACGAACTTTCAAACAGGGTTGCTTTAGATTAAGTTAATACCGCTGACGGATATAGAAATTTTCAGATTAACCCCGGGATTAATCCCGGGGTTAATAATTTTAAATCATCGTATCTTATTTTGCTTCAACTTCAACGTATTTCGGTTCCTTATTTAGCTTTTCTTTTTTCTTAAATTTCCTCTGAAGAAAAGAATTGAACTTTTCTTTCCAGTGATCTACCTTAACATACATAACTGGCACAAGTACTAGTGTAAGAAACATTGAGCTGATAAGTCCGCCGATAATTGCCCAGGCTAATCCTGATTTCCATTCAGAACCTGAGTCGGAGGAGATTGCAAGCGGGAGCATTCCGAACACCATCGCAGTTGTTGTCATAACAATAGGTCGAATTCTGCTTTCACCGGCTTCCATCAACGCATCAAAAACACTAAGCCCTTCTTCCTTTCTAACCTGGTTTGCCCTGTCTACCAAAAGAATTGCATTTTTGCCCACCAATCCAATCAGCATAATTACACCAAGTATTGTAAAAAGGTTCAGAGATTTCATAGTGAGTGCAAGTGCTAGAAACGCTCCAACCATAGCTACCGGGATTGAAAATAATACGATAAAGGGATAAACGAATGAATCATACAATGCAACCATAACCATATAAACAAATATTATTGCGGCAATCATTGCCAGCCCAAGACTTCCGAAAGAATCTGCCTGGTTTTTCAAATCACCTTCGTATTGTACTTCAACTCCTGCAGGCAAAATTCCTTTTGCAATTTCATTTTTAATATCAGCACCAATGCTTCCGGTTGGTCGGCCAATCACCTGCGAATAAACTGTAACAGCACCGATCCTGTTTCTTCTCTGAAGTTTTGTCGGTCCGTTAGTTTGATAAACATCAGCAAATTGTTGAAGTTCAATTAATTGTCCTCTCGGATTTTTGAATGTAAGATGTTTAATATCCGATATTTCCGATTTATCAAAATCATCCAGCGAGATCATAATTGAATAATCATTTTCTCCGTCCCTGTATTTTGAATCATCGTCGCCCGTTAGAGCAACTCTCAAAGACGCACCAACTTCTGCAATGTTCAATCCGAAATTAGCCAGCTTTCCCCTGTCAATATCAATCCTTGTTTCAGGTTTTCCTTCTTCTGTTGATAATCTTACATCAGCAGTACCGGGAATTTTCTTTACAACATCTGCTAATATTTTAGCTCCCTTTTCAACATCCGTTCTGTTTGAACCAGCGACAATAAGTTGAATAGGTGTTTGGTTTGCAGTTCCAAAAATGCCAATCGGATTAACACGCACTTTAATACCGGGAACAGTGTTTACAAACCTTTTTATTTCTTCGCCAATTTTATCGGTTGATTTTTCCCTGTCTTCTTTCGGTACCAAAGTAACATCTATTTCTGAAGAATAATTTGAAGTTTGTCCAACCAATCCTTCATTTGAAGCTCCAACTGTAACGAATGCTTTCTTCACTTCAGGAAGAGTGGAAATATATTGTTCAACTTTTTGAGTTAAAAAATTTGTGTTGTCGATAGACGAACCGGATGGCATTTCGAGAATAACAGCAAATTCACCGCGATCAGTCTGTGTCATAAATTCTGCACCAATAAAACCTAAAGGTGCAAGCATCAATGAAGCAACAAATAAAAGGAATACTGCAGTCAATACTTTCCATCTGTTAACGAGGCTCCATTTCAATAGCTGTAAATATTTTTGAACAAGAGATTTAAATTCCTTTTCAAACCATATTGAAAATCTACCGATTAAAGTATTTTTCGATAATTTTTCAAGCTTACCGATTCTTGAAGCAAGCAGCGGCGTAAGAGTAAATGAAACAAACAAACTAAGCAGCGTTGCAGTAACAACCACAATAGAATATTCTCTTACAATGTTTCCAACAAGTCCGCCAGTTAAAGCGAGGGGCACAAATACTGAAACATCGACAAGTGTAATTGCAAGTGCAGCAAACCCAATCTCATTTCTTCCCTTTAATGCTGCAACTCTCCTGTTCTCCCCTTTTTCAAGGTGGTGATGAATATTTTCGAGTACAACTATCGAGTCATCAACAAGAATACCGACAATAAGTGATAATCCCAGCAACGTCATTAGATTCAAGGTAAAACCAAAGGCAAGCATCATTGAAAAAGATGAAATCATTGATGCCGGAATTGCCATCATTACAATAAAAGAATTACGAATACTGTGAAGGAACAAAAGCATTACTATTCCTACAAGTATAACAGCAAGCATCAAATCAAATTTCACGCCGTTTGCAGCATCAATTGTAAACTGTGAGCCATCCTGTGCAATATCAAAATTTACATTTTCTGATTTATAATCATTTTGCATTTTTGCAATTTCTTCGCGCACAAGTTTACTAACATCTACAGAGTTTGCGTCCGTTTGTTTCTGAACAATAACGCCAACTGATGTAACCCCGTTAATTCTATTTATAGTCGAATAATCTTTCTGCCCGTCTTCCACTTCCGCTACATCGGATAGTCTTATATCTCCGCCTTCACGGGATTTGCCAACGATAAGGTTCCTTAAATCATTTACAGATTTGAATTTACCGGCTATTCTTACAATGTACTGATCGGTATCATTTTTAATTTTACCCGTCGGGTAATCCAGGTTTGAAGTTTTAATTGCCTGCGTAATCTGCATAATTGATAACCCATAAGCCTCAAGTCTGTCCCTGTTCAGATTAACTTTTATTTCCCTTTCATCACCACCGATCAGGGAAATCTGTCCAACACCGGAAAGCTTTGCCAATCTCGGTTGAATTCTGTCTTTAATGAACTGGTAAAATTTTGTAGAGGGCATATTACTTGTTACACCCATCCTGATTACCGGAAGTTCATCAAGTGCAAATTTTGAAAGAGTTGGAGTTTTTACATCAGCCGGTAAATTTGCAACAATTTCATTTACTTTTCTCTGTGCATTTTGCAATTGAATATCTACATCCGCAGCCTGATTAAAATTGATAACAACAAACGATACACCTTCTGCTGATGTTGAAGTTACGTTATCAATTTCATCAAGTGATGAAATTGCATCTTCAACAGGTTTTGTAACGGAAGTTTCAACCTCCTTAGGTGAAGCGCCAGGATAAATTGTTGTTACAGTAATTACGGGCGGAGTAATTTTCGGAAGCAGTTCGTAATTTAACTGAGTGTAGCTATACAAACCCACAAGAGTAAGTAATGAGAATATCACTACAATTAGCGTCGGTCTTTTTATGGATAGCTCTGTAATAGTCATATCAGATTCCTTTAAAATTCATTTTAGCTTATGAAAGATTAAGCATTGTTATCAATTTTGTTTGTTAATTATTGTAACCTTGCTGTTGTCTTCAATATTGTTCTGCCCGTTAATTACTATTTGCTGTCCTTCTTTCAGTCCGCTCAGAACTTCAAGATAATTATCATAGGTATTACCAATAACCAGATCTGTAAGTTTTGCAGTGTTGTTTTCAACCACAAATACTTTAGGATTTTTAATACTTCCCAGCAAAGCTTCTCTCGGTATAAGAAGGATATCGCCTTTTGTTTTAGAAACAAAGTTTGCTTTGCCAAACATTCCTGCTTTCAAAGGATGTTCTTTGGAATTAGGCAGAACAATTTCCACAGGGTATGTGTGTGCTTCATCCGCTTTTGCACTGATTGTAGCAATTTTGCCATTAAAAACTACTCCCGGGTAAACTTCTGTCGTAATTTCGACTTTGTCACCGATTTTCATTTTAAATACATCACTTTCTGCAACGTTTACAACAACTTTTAATTTTGAAATGTCCACAACATTTGCAACCGAGCTGTTCATTTTTACGTAGTCCCCAATATCAACCAAACGTGAAGTAACCACACCTGAAATAGGGGTTGTTACCTTTGTATCTTCATACTGACGTTTAGCAGTGATGTACTGAGATTCAGCCGATTGATATGCCAGCTTAGCATTTTCAAGCTGGGAATCTGTAACTGAATTTCCCTTATACAATGCTTTAAATCTTTCGTAATCTTTTTTTGATTTTTCATAATTTACTTCCGCAGTTTTCATCGCAGTAAGTTTTAACTCATTGTCAATCTGAATCAATACAGAACCGGCTGGTTTATAATCTCCAACTTCTGCATTTACTTTTACGACTCTTCCCTGTGCCTCCGCAACTATTGAGACGTCGTTGTTTGCGTGAATAGTTCCAACCAATTGAAGATCCTTACTAACCTGTTTCTTATCTACTTTTGTTACGTTAACAGGATACGAATCAAATTTCAGGTTAGCTGTATTGGCTTTCATCCTGGCTTTATTATAAAATAGCACAGCAATAATAACGGCAAGCACTACTAATGTTATAGATATATATTTTGTCTTTTTCACTTTGTCATCCCGCTTAAATTCTT
>Ga0209919_1000905_pt1 | contig 14663 bp, 16 predicted proteins | sample SalPon2A_C_D2_MG_FD_185721 | JGI IMG/M metagenome (GOLD analysis project Ga0209919, IMG submission 185721) | Soil microbial communities from South San Francisco under conditions of wetland restoration - Salt Pond MetaG R2A_C_D2_MG (SPAdes)... | ecosystem: Environmental > Terrestrial > Soil >... | reverse complement strand
AGTTCACTCTCCAGGAAATTATTAACATGCTCTCTTCCCGGAGGCGGTGGAGCAGGCGGTGCCGGAGGTGGCTTTAACTGTTTATACCATATAAAAGAAAGACTGGCAACATTCATGACTACAAGAATGATGATCAACAGATTTGTATATTTTTGTTTTGATAAAAAATCCATTTTAATTACCTATCAACTTATTTAATTGTGAATTATAGGTTTGATTTAAATTGTATTCAGAAGAAATTGCTGAAAGATATGTTTGTTTGGTAACAGTGGTTTGAGAATTAGAATTTACTATATAGAAAGAAGTAAAAATATTTAATAGAACAAAAAGTAATAATGCAACTGGCTTTAAAATTCCATTACTAATAGTTGAAGATTTATTTCCCGTATTTTCTAATTTTTCTATTTCTGATTTTAACCTTGTAAACAAATACGGATTAGCTTCCAGCTCATCAATCTTATCCGAAGCATTCAAAGTCTTTTCAATTTCTTCGCGTATTTTTTCTTCTCTTTTCATAAAAATTTTCCTGTACTTATTATTTGACGTCTTTTTCCTTAATAATCTGCGCTACTAAAGAATATTTTTTTCATAATATCCAGCAAGTCTCTTTCTCAGATTATTTTTAGCTCTTTGTATTAAAGCATCCACAGCAGATACTGATGTGTTTAATATTTCCGCAATTTCTGCGTAACTTATCTCCTCATATTTACTTAGCGTAAATGCAGCTCTTTGATTTTCCGGAAGTTTTTCCAGCGCTTCATTCAATATTTTTATTCTTTCACCAGCTTCTGTTTGTTTACATGGATTATCATAATTAGCAGCACTAATTCCTTTCCCTTCTGCCGGATCACTGAAAATATTTTTCATAATCCCAAAGCGTTTTTTCCTCTTTCCTTTTCTTAAAAAATCCAGAGATTTTGTCATCGCGATTCTGTAAATCCACGTTGATAGTTTCGAATCACCACGAAACCGGGAAATTGATTTATAAACCTCAATAAAAACTTCCTGAGTAAGGTCTTCCGCATCTTCACGATTATTTACAAACCTGTAACATGTATTTAGTACTCTTTTCTGATGTTCATCAACCAGAACTTTAAAAGCATGTAAATCACCTTTTTTCAACTTATTTATGAGACTTTCATCAATCATTCGTTATTGGCTTATTATGTTAATCTCAATTTCCGTAATTTTTGTTAAAAATCGAACAAAAAAATATTTTAAAAGCTTTACATTTTGAAATAAATTATTTAATTATCGTGTAATTTAACTATGTTTAAATAATACTAGTCACTATGTGCCAGAAATAAACAAAAAAATAATTTATGATATTTATTTGTAAAAGGTTGCAAGAATAAATAATTTAGCTTCGTTATGCAGATCTCAGATATAAATAATAACATAGTTTCACTTTTCAAAGAAGCTGAACAAATTCACCAAAAAGAATTCCAGACAGGGATTATTGAAGATCCTGAATGGCCTTTATGGTTTGCTGAACACATGAAAGAAAGACTGGAAGTAAATTTAAACAAGCATTTTACCATTGGCGAACTTGTGTATTTATTAACCTCCGCTGAAAAAGCCCATAAAAAAGAGGCCCCTGAGATCGATTGGGCTTCTTATTGTGCCAATTTTTTTATCAGTAAACATTAATTCAACAAAAACTCCATCCTTTTTTTCTTGCAGATTTAGTTTTTTCCGTTAAATTCTATATTGTCATTTCTCCATACAGTAACACTTAAATCAGACTTATAAAGCCCATTTTTATTCTAATTCAAAATCATAAAACAAGGAGAGAAATATGAATCGTCCGAGAACATCTGCAGTTTTTTTTCTGATTCTATGTGTGGCAATGGTTGCATCGGTTTTCCCACAGGACCAGGATATGGCGGCTCAACAAAAAGCCTGGAATGAATATATGACTCCCGGTTGGGCACACGAAATGATGGCTACTCACGTTGGCGAATGGAAGTCCGTTACCACTTTCTGGATGGACCCCTCAGCGCCCCCACAAACAATGGAAGGTACCGCCAATAATGAAATGATCATGGGCGGCAGGTATTTGAAATCAATGAATTCCGGAGTAATGATGGGAATGCCGTTTGAAGGGATGAGTCTTGAGGGATATGACAACGCTAAAAAAGAATTCACGAGTGTATGGATTGATAACTTGGGAACCGGCACCTCAATCAGCACCGGGAAATATGACAAAGCAACAAATACAATAACCTATACCGGTAATGTTTATGATCCTATGCAGGGAATGGATGTGAAAATTAGAGAGGTGGTTAAAATTATTGACAAAGATCACCATAAAATTGAAATGTATAATCAGGTGAACGGAAAGGAATTTAAATCAATGGAAATAGAGTTTACAAGAAAGAAATAATACTTCAATATAAAACAGCATCCTGCATTAACCGGATGCTGTTTTATTAGTCAATAATTATTTTCCAAATAAGAATTCAAGCCATCGCCAGTTTCTTTTTGCCCATGCCTGTTCATTGTGTTCAGCATTCGTAGCCTTATAATATTCAAGATCTTTTCCTTCGACATAACCTTTCAGCTTTAACAGAGCCAACATTTCATCAACACCAGTTTGTAATTCTTTTTCCAAACCCAAGCTACCATTATCAATATAGATTTTAACATTCTTTTTCCCTTTGAAATTCCTAACAACTGGAATGCAATTATACTCTCCGATATGAAATGCCGGTGAAAGACACGCAGCTTCAGAAAACACATCAGGATATTTCCAAATAATCATAAAAGATATAATCCCACCAAGAGAAGAGCCTGCTATTGCTGTATTGTTTCTATCTGGTTTAGTCCTATATTTTTTATCAATCAGAGACTTAACTTTATTAACGAGAAAATTCATATATGCGTTTGATTTGGCTCCACCGTAATCCAGGCTTCTGTCGGCTGTGCTGTAAATGCCGACGATGACAACGTTATTAATTTTACCCACTTTTATCAGGCTATCAGTAACTTCATCAACCCGCCAGTCATATCCGAAAGAGGATGTAGTTGGATCGATAATATTCTGTCCATCGTGCATATATAGAACAGGGTATCTTTCTTTTTTATTTTTTTCATATCCCGGTGGTAGCCATATAATAATATCCCTTGGAAGAATTCCGTTACCTTTTAGTCCGCGAATATATTCAACCTTTCCTGTAATTTGGCCATGTGCTGTTATTTTTCTTTCTACCTGATCTGCCCATTTATTCACTGCATAAGTAATTGTTGTATCATTTGTAACTTTTAATATTGTATTCGATGGGATTTTTAGATCATCGTCTAATCTTTCATTATCCCAGGAACCACGTGTGATTTTAAATTTTACAATTTCTCCTACTTTGAAATATAAAGATTTTTCCCAGGTGTTCTTATTTTTTTTATTTAGTCTTATAATATTTGCATTCCAGTTACCTAGTTGTCGATTATTCCCACTGATATATACAATTGAATTTGCAGGAAGATCAGCAGTAATTACTTTTATTTTTATTTCCTTTTTAGCTTGTGAAAAAAGAAAAGGAACAAACACAAAGGCTAAAAGGAAAATTATTTTTTTATTGTTCATAAATTATTTCAAATAAGCATTTAAATTATTAATGATTTCGTCTACATCATTACAGGGTTTAATAAGCCCCGTCTTCCTTTTTTCTTTTTCAATCTGCTTCTCCATTACTGAAATTATTTTTTCCCACATAATTGAGTGACAAACAATCGGCTTTTTCTCCATCAGTTTCTTATTTGCCAATTCCCAAACAAAGGCTAATTCTAAAAGAGTGCCGGTTCCGCCCTGTAAAATTACGAACCCATCTCCAACACTAATCAATTTTTCAATTCTTTCTGTAAGAGATTTACATTTAATTTCTTTGGTTAGATATTCACTTGGTTTTGCACCCCAAAGATCAACTGTAATTCCAATTGCCTCACCACCTCCCTGCCGCGCACCTTTCGAAGCGGCATGCATTATTCCGCGGTAACCCCCGGTACAGATATTAAAATTATTTTGTGCTAATTGTTTACCTAAATTATAAGCAAATATGAATTCTTCTTTCCCTTCTTTCGGAAGCGAACTGCCAAATATTGTTATAGTCTTTTTATTCATTTATTCGTAAAAATTCCTGTACCATTTATGAACTTTCAGTTCTGTCAACAATTCATCGGAGAGCTTTCCGTTCTGTATATTATTAATATTTGCCACAAGATTTTTTTCTTTTCTCATCCCGGGAATAACAGAAGTTACAGCATTAAAACTAATTATATATCTCAACGCAGCTTCTGCTACACTTTCAACTTCATTTTTAACATCGTTCCAGATATTATCAACACGCATTTTTACTTCCATTTTCCTGTTCCCGCGAAAATAATTATTCCGGAAGTCCCCGACCGGGAAATCTGTATGCGGACCAATATTGCCGGTAAGTGCTCCTTCATCAAAAGGAACACGTGCAATTATGCTTATATTATTTTTCTTACAAAACGGGAAAAGTCTTTCCGTAGGTTTCTGATCAAATATATTGAAGATTACCTGGAAGCTATCTATCAATCCTGTTTTTCCCCCTTCAATTCCGTTTTCCGGCTGATGATCATTTATTGAAATTCCCCAGAACCGAACCTTTCCATCTTTTTTTAATTTTGTTACCGCTTCTTTCCATTCATCTTCTTGCGCCCATTTATCGTTCCATACATGAAACTGCATTAGATCAATATGATCACGGTTCAGGTTTCTCAAACTTTGTTCTGTCTTTTTTATAATATAATCCTTTGAAAATGCCTCCTTAAGTTTTGTGCTATCCTCTGCAGGCCATTCCATATTTTGAGGAGGTACTTTTGAAGCTATAAATAGATTTTTCCCGGATTCTTTTCCCACTTCACCGACCAGCTTTTCGCTATGCCCCATTCCATAGACAAGCGCGGTATCAAAAAAGTTGATTCCTTCATCAATTGCCCGGCGCAGTGCTTTTTTTGATTCCGTATCTTCAGCACCTATCCACATTGATTTCCCAATTCCCCAGCAGCCGTAACCGAGGAGAGAAATTTCTTCATCAGATTTTGCGAATTTTCTTTTTTCCATTTTTTCTCCTCCAAAAATTAACTTTAGCTAAAATCCTTTCTTTAATTTATAAAAACTATTAATAGAATGTAAAAGCAATAATTTCTGAGAATAATTTTATGGAATAACGTCAAAAGTCGCCCCGGCTATTTTTAATTATAACTATTGCTAGCTTTTCACAAGATCTGACCATTTAACAGTCTATAATAGAACAAATTACAATAAAATTACCGTTCGGGTAAAACAATCTGTAAAATTCATTTGTTTTGCTAAATTGCATGTTCATAAACCACTATACCCAACCTTTTTCGTTTGGTTTAAGTCTAAAACAACAGACGGACGTAAAAATATGCAAAAAGAAGAAATTGAACTTATAAAAAATGCACAGCACGGTGATATGGTTTCATTTGAGAAGCTTATTTATCAATACGACCGTAATGTTCTTTCACTTGCTTATTCTTATATAAATGATCAGGATGATGCAAAAGATATTTACCAGGAAGTTTTTCTCAGAGTTTTTAAAGGACTTAAAAGATTCGAGTTCCGGAGTGAATTTTCAACCTGGCTTTACCGGATAACTGTTAATGTTGCACTCACTTACAGAACGAAAAAAAGAAAATATGAATATGCATCACTTGATGAAGAACAAACCGGACCTAACGGCGAAAGTTTTAATGCTTACGATACAATTGAGGATAATTCTTCCAGTGATGAAAGAGTAATCAGTTCTGATATTTCTGAAAATATAAATGATGCACTGGATACACTTTCGCCACAACAGAAAATGGTTTTTTCGCTAAAACATTTTGAAGAGTATAAGATAAAAGAGATAGCACAAATGATGAATTTATCGGACGGAACAGTTAAGAATTACTTGTTCAACGCAACTCTTAAAATGAGAGAACACTTAAAAAATTTTGAAAGGTAGAAGGAGAAGATAAAATGAAACATAAAAAATATTTAGAGATGATGGAGCTGGCTCTTTTACAGGAATTAAATGATGCAGAGCTTGAAGAATTGCACAAACATTTAATTGAATGTGAAGACTGCCAGTTTGAATATGATAAACTGAATGATTTTTATAAAGCACTAGATAAACTTGATAAAAGAGAAACTGATGATTTTTCTTTGCAAAACGCAAGACGTGAATTGCGTCTCGCCCTGTATAAGGAGATTTCTAAACGATCTTTTTTCGAGAAAATAGCTGATGGGGTGAAGAATTTTTCGTTTTATAATTACAGGCCCTTGATAGCAGGCGCTTCTTCTTTAGTTGTGGGAATATTTATGGGTTATGCATTCTTTCATTCTGGTGCAGAAAATAATTTCAATTCAACAGCGCAGATTGACCCGACCTCAACAAAAATAACAAATGTAAGATTTGTACAGCCCGCTGGTAACGATGGAGAAGTTCAGTTTACATTCGAAGCTGTTAAACCGGTTAATATGAAAGGAAACGTAAATGATCCGAAAATTCAGATGATACTTGCGCAGGCATTATTAAATGAAAAGAATCCCGGCTCTCGTTTCAATACCGTTAGTGCTATTGCCAATCAAACTGAATATAGCAAAGGGACTGTTGATCCTAAAATAAAATCAGCGCTCATGTCAACACTCAAACTTGATAGTAACCCCGGTGTAAGAAAAAGAGCTCTCACAGCTCTGCTTAACCTTCCGTATGATCAGCAGATTAAAGACGCACTTTTATACGCACTTGTAAATGACTCAAACTCCGGAATAAGGATAGCGGCTATAAACGAATTAACATCTGCTACTATGGAAGGGAATAAATTTGACGAAGAAACTTTAAAGATTTTAAAACAAAAATCACAAACTGATGACAATGAATATATCAGGATTCGTGCGGCATCACTTGTTAAGGAGGCACAATTATAATGAAACAATCAGCAAAATTATTATTTGTATTTATTCTGCTATTCGCTTTATCGGCTTTATCAAATGCGCAGGATGGCTCTGTCGTAAAGACAAAATCATTCAATGTGGATAAAGGCGGTGTGTTGAACGTAGCAGTTAGTTCAGGAGATATTTTTATATCTACCTGGAATAAAAATGAAGTTGGAATTAAAATTAAAGCGGACGACAATGATATTCTAAACAATATTTCCACTACACTTGCAGGTAATACAGTAAAGATCAAAAGCGATCGCTCAAACCATTGGAACTGGTCGGGTAATGTTTCCATTTTTATCAATATTCCAACTGACTTTAACACGGAAATAAACACAATGGGTGGTGATGTCAGACAAACAGGTGATTTGAAAGGAACTGCCACAATATTTACTGCAGGCGGTGATGTTACAATAGGTAATGTAACAGGAAGAACAACTTTAAAATCCAACGGCGGAGATATAACTACCGGCAATATAGGAAACGACCTGAATCTATCAACTAACGGTGGAGATGTAAGAACCGGAATTATAAACGGAAAAGCCAATATCAACACAATGGGTGGCGATATCACTATTAAGAGTGCCGGAAGTAGCACTAATGTAAGTACAATGGGTGGTGATATTAACATTGGCAATATTGGCGGTAAAGCGCAAATAAAAACAATGGGTGGAAGTATAGAAGTAGGCAAGGTATCAGGTAACGCAAGTATTAATACCTATGGAGGCGATATATCACTTTCAGGTGCAAAGGGAAGTATTGATGCAACCACATACGGCGGCGGTATCAGGATGACAAACCTCACCGGCTCCGTTAATGCGGATACAAAAAGCGGAGATGTTTACATTGAGTTAAATCCATCGGAAAACGGTGCAAGTAAAATAAAATCAATGAATGGAAATGTTACTTTATACCTGCCTGCAAATGCAAAGGTATATGTTTCTGCAACAGTACTCGCAAGATATTATAATAAATATGAAGATGATAAAGATTTATCCGATTTGATTCGTTCCGATTTTGGAACTCAAAGCCAGCTGCTTACACAGGATCGAAAGGGAGATAAAATAATAACTAAATATTCTATTAACGGCGGGGGCAACAGTAATATAGAGATCTACACGGTTAATGGAACTATTGAAATTAAAAAGAAATAAAAATTAAGAGGAAAAAATGAAAAATGTTTTATTAGCCGCAGCATCATTTTTAATGATAATAGTTTTCAGCGGTTCAGCAATAGAACCGGCCTGTGAATTTTCATCGCCGCTTGCTTTTGCCGGAAACCCGCTAACTTTACAAAAAGATAAAACTGTTCACAAAGAATTTAAAGTGCAAAGCGGAAAACTTCTGAATCTGGATTTCAATACAGGCGCTTCGATTAATGTCGAAGGATGGGATAAAGATATCGTATCCGTTGATGCTGAGTTAGGGGGCCGCGACTGGGAAGACATCAGTTTGGATTTCAATCAGACTTCCGGCGGTGTTGATATTACAACAGAATATGATAATCACCGAAATCACAGAAGCTCTAAAGTTGATTTTACAATTAAGGTACCTGAAAAATTCAATTTAAAATTTACAACAATGGGCGGCGATGTAAAGCTTAACAAGCTGGAAGGTGAATTAAATGGTACAACAATGGGTGGTTCACTTACACTTACCAACCTGAAGGGTTTTGTCTCTCTTAAAACAATGGGTGGACCAATTTCTCTGACTGATTCTGATGTTGATGGGAAGGTATCAACTATGGGCGGCAAGGTTAAAATTGAAAATGTTACCGGAAATGTTGATGGAAAATCCATGGGCGGAAATGTAACAATTAAAAACCTGAAAAGACGTGATGGCAGCGGTGTTGGGAAAGAGGTTCATATTTCAACCATGGGCGGTGATATTGACTTGAACACTGCACCTTACGGGGCAAACGTAAATACAATGGGTGGAGACATTACTATTAACTCCGTAGAAAAATATGTTAAAGCAAAAACCATGGGTGGGAAAATATTACTCCGCTCTGTTAACGGAAGTATAAAAGCAACTACAATGGGCGGCGACATTGAGGTAACCGAGACAGGAACAGGAGATAATAAAGACATCGAACTGAAATCATTGAGTGGTGATATAACACTTGTTTTACCAGCGGGTTTTTCCATGGACATAATAGCAAAAATAACATACAATAAAGATGACAGTGGAAAATATAAAATCCACAGCGACTTTAATCTGAATGAGACAAAAGAAACAAAAAACGGTGGATGGTCAAACGATGATAATGAAACATTAAAGGGAACAGGAAGCTTTAATGGCGGAAAAAATACGGTCACTATTTCCACAATAGTCGGAGATATTTATATAAAGAAAGCTAAATAAATTTAAATGTAACCTTGAAGGTCATTCAAGCGACCTTCAAGGTTGCGAATTTTATGCTCTCCTCATTTGTTTAATCTTCACTCCGCTAGCTGAATCTTCTATTAAAGTATTCAATCTTTTTAATCGCGTTTCTTCCCTTTTCGCGCTCATCACCCAGTGAATTACAGTTTTCCTGTAATACGGAGCTTCCTTTTGAAAATTTACCCAGGCTTTTTTGTTTCTTTTGAAAATTTTTTCAAACTCAGTATTGAAGTTGATATTTTTTTGTTCAAACGAATAAACTCCGGAATTTTTGCTGATCGGAAAAGAATTTAGGTTTCATAATTTTGCCCTGATGCTTTATCCACAATTTTGCAAACTACATTCCAGTTCCTCGCAGTTGCCGGAACACCAAATGTCTTTTCAATAAGATTATTCGGTGATGAAGCTTTGCCCGGTATCTTTTTTACGATAATAAAAACCTGGCTACCTATTTTCTTAAATACATTTACATCACCCGCGGCCGATTTAAATGGGATCTTAATATTTATCGGGGGTTCTTCGTACAGGAAGAAAACATAGGTTTTAATTTTGTCATCAGCTTTAGTTTTTCCAAACGGATTACCCGTTACAATTTTTTCAAGTTCAGAACTTTTTCTTACAAAAACACTTATCTCTTTTTTCATAAACTCTTTTAGCTTTTTTTCAATTTTATCAGTAATTGATTTTATGCTTTTCTCTGGGGTTTCAAAAATCACGTTCCCACTTTGAATAACTGTTTGTACATTTTTATATCCAAGCGAGATAAAAAGACTTTTCAACTCATCCATTGTTATTTTGTTGTGGCCGCCCACATTTATGGCGCGTAAAAATGCTACGTATTTCATATTCCTGCATTTCCTTTTTGATGCACGGGCAATCCGAAATAAATAATAAACAGTTTTTCTTGTTGAAGGGCTATCGTAATGTTTTAAATATAAAACTTTTCTTTAATATAAGCCCGCATAAAACTATCTTAACATATCAGGTATTAATATTTACGGAATTTACATGCCGGACACCTCAAAGACCTACGAAATAGCAATAATTGGTGGGGGGGTTGTAGGAACAGCTACCGCGCTAAACCTTCAGAAAAAAGGAAGCTATAAAATTGTAATACTCGAAGCGGAAGATCATCTTGCTGCACACCAGACAGGAAACAATAGCGGAGTAATTCACTCAGGACTTTATTACAAGCCTAGTTCACTGAAAGCGAAAAACTGTACTCTTGGCAGAGAATTGATGTACAGGTTCTGTGAAGAAAACAATATAAAACACGATAAATGCGGAAAGCTTGTTGTAGCTACAAACAAAGATGAAATCACTTCGTTGAATGAACTTGAAAGACGGGGAAAAGAAAATGGGCTAAAGGAAATAAAAAGGTTATCTAAAGAAGAATTAAAAGAATATGAACCATACGTAAACGGAATTGAAGGTTTGTTTGTCGGTGAAACAGGAATAGTAGACTATAAAGATGTAGTTGACGCTTATTCAAAACTCATAAAAGAAAACGGCGGAGAGATAAAAACAAACAGCCGGTTTAAAAGTTTGGGGAAAGACGGAAGTGAATTAATTTTGGAAACCGTAAGCGGAGAAATTAGGACAAAATTTCTTGTTAACTGTGGCGGACTACAATCGGACAGAGTAGCAAAACTTTGCGGAGTTGAACCGGGCCTGCAAATAGTTCCTTTCCGCGGCGAATATTATAAAATAAAAAAAGAGAAAGAACATCTCGTAAACAATCTTATTTACCCTGTGCCCGATCCTAAATTTCCTTTCCTGGGTGTACATTTTACACGAATGATAAAAGGAGGAGTTGAAGCCGGACCGAATGCGGTACTCGCATTTAAGAGAGAAGGATACAAACATTCCGATATTTCAATCCCGGACATACTAGGAATGATAACCTACACCGGTTTCTGGAAGATGGCAGCAAAACATTACAAAATGGGCTTCCACGAATTTCACCGCTCATTCAGTAAAGAAGCATTCGTAAAAGCTCTTCAGAAATTAATTCCTGAAATTCAACTTGACGATATTTACCGCGAAGGAGCCGGTGTAAGAGCACAGGCTCTGGAACCTGACGGGAAACTCGTGGATGATTTCAGAATTATCGAAGGGGATAAAATGGTTCACGTACTAAATGCTCCTTCTCCTGCGGCAACCGCTTCTCTGAGTATCGGGGAAACAATTTCAGAACTAATCGTTAAAAACTTCACTTAAATAAATTATCTCAGAATCAGATATCCCTGGTTTAGATTTATATTTATCTTGTAACTCTCCTGAAATTAATTAAAGTTTAAAGAACTTCGCTTAAATAAACCTAAGATTATTTAAGTATTAAAACATTTCTCTTCACTAAAGACAGGAGGAATCTATGGTTAAAAAACAGGGCTTTTTTCGTCTCACATTTTTAATGGTTCTATTTTTCGCAATTTCTGCATTCCCACAGCAAATGAAGCACAATATGAAAAATCACGGGATGATGAATCAAACTATGAAAGCAGTCTGTGTTGTACATCCGACAAAAGGACACAATGCACACGGTGTTGTCACCTTTACAAGAGTTGATAAGGGAGTAAAAATTGTCGCGGATATAGAAGGGTTAAAGCCGGGCAAGCACGGATTTCATATTCACGAATACGGTGACTGCAGCGCAGCAGATGGAACTTCCGCGGGCGGCCATTTTAATCCTGAAAATGTAAAACACGGTGGACCGATGGATAAAGTAAGACACGTTGGCGATATGGGAAATATTACCGCAGACGCAAACGGAAAAGCGCATTTAGAGTGGACTGATAGCATGCTGACATTTGGGGGACCACATTCAATAATCGGAAGAGGATTGATCGTTCACGAAGGAACAGACGACCTTCATTCACAGCCAACCGGCGCTGCCGGAGCAAGAGCGGGCTGTGGTGTAATAGGAATTGCAAAATATACAGCAAATTAAAAAATCTTTCCTTTTTACAGTCATTACAGGTTACGGGGAAATGACCTGTAATGACAAATTATTAATTTCTACTTTAAATTTCGCACTTACCTTAATTTTTACTATTATATTAAAATTATAGTTCTGATGGAGATAGTCACTTGACAGAAAAACTCATGAAATTCTTCGGAATTAACAGGGCCGTGCTGGCTCTTTCGGTAGCGCGCCTGGCAGATGCGATGGGAAATAGTATCCTTTTTATAATTATCCCTCTATATATAGTAAAACTTCCTTCAGAATATTTACATCTCCCGGTTCCGATAATGGTCGGGATTTTAATTTCAATTTATGGATTTGTGGTTGCATTTTTTCAACCGTTTATGGGAGCTCTGGCAGATCATCTCGGCCGAAGAAAAATTTTAATTCAGTTCGGGCTTGGAATGATCGGTATCTGCACTTTCTTATTTATCTTAGCTGACACTTATCTAAGCCTCCTTGTTCTCAGAACCCTTCAGGGCATAGCCGTTGCAATTACAATACCGGCAGCAATGTCACTAATGGCTGCAATAACAAAAAAAGAAACGCGCGGCGGAGCAATGGGTGTTTACAGTACATTCAGAATGGTTGGTTTTGTTATTGGTCCGCTGATTGGTGGTTTTCTTCTCGATCGCTACGGATTTAACGCTGCATTTTACGCAGGCAGCGGATTTATTTTTCTTGCGATGGTTTTAGTTCAAATATGGGTCGAAGATGTACGGGTAATCTTTAAAGATAATAAAAGGCCAAAAATAAAAATTATTGATAAAGAACTACTTTCACCGGGAATTTTCAGCGCAGGGCTTTCAACCTTCTTAATGGCCTCTGCATTTTCAATGGTAACAACACTGGAAAATGAATTTAATACAAAACTCGGCATTACTGCTTTTGGCTTCAGTTTCGCGTTTAGCATGCTGATGGTGGGCAGACTTCTTTTGCAGGTACCTCTGGGAAAACTTTCAGATTTTATCGGAAGAAAACCATTGATAATCGCCGGATTGATTTTAATGGCTCCGGCGACTATTCTTCTCGGAGAGGTAACAACTCTAACACAGTTTGTGCTGGTGAGATTAGCCCAGGGTGCAGCGGCGGCGGCAATTGCTGCGCCGGCTTTCGCAATTGCGGCGGATCTTTCCACAAGCGGGGGTGAAGGAAGACAAATGAGCATTATAACTATGGGCTTCGGACTTGGCATTGCAACTGGCCCATTAATCGCCGGTTTGCTGGCCGTAATATTTTTCGAATTACCGTTTTTTGCAATCGGATGCCTTACTCTTATCGGCGCCGTAATTGTGTACTATTTTATGCCTGAAACTGTTGAGGGGAAAAGAGTATTATTCAAAAATAAAACTCAATAGTTTTGCCCGGTAGCCTGGGTGTTAGAAACTTTCATATACTTTATCTTTTCAATAAAAATTTTCGAGAACCTATTATGAATAAAAACTACGTAGTAACAATCGTATTAGCATTAATATTATTGTTTGTTTTCCCAACTAATAATTCTGCACAGACCAGGACTGAATCATTCGCGAAAAAAATAGCCGACGAATATGGCTTACAATCCTTTTCAAAAGTGAAGTCCGTTTCATTTACATTTAATGTAAAAACAAAAAGCAGAAGTCTCTCCCGAAGCTGGTACTGGGAACCATCTTCCAACAAAGTGACCTACAAAGGCCCCGGCAAAGACGGTAAAATAATTACTTATTCATACATTACCGGTTCAATAGATAAAAACAACGAAATGAAATCTTTTGTAGATGCGAAATTTATTAACGACCAATACTGGCTCTTGTTTCCTTTTCACTTAGTCTGGGATAAAAAAGCGGAACTTACAGACGTTGGGATGAAACCATACCCAATCAGTAAAAGACAGGCACATTGCTTAATTGTAAAATATCCTCCGTCCGCAGGTGGGTATACACCCGGCGATATTTTTGAATTATACATCGGGAAAGATAATTTAATTCACGAGTGGGTTTACAGGCAGGGAGGAAAAAAGAACGGCCGCACTCTAACCTGGGAAGGATATAAAAACTTTAACGGGTTGAACATTTCTACGGTGCACAACGTTGCCGACAAGAGTTTCAAGCTCTGGTTTTCTGATATCAAAATTAATTTAAAATAAAATTTTGAATCTCTCGTATATAATTTATAGTTTTGACCAAAACCCATCTTATTATCACATAATTAAGCGGAGGTTATTATGAGAAAAAAAATTTCCCCTGTAGTAATTATGGTTTTGTTCTCCTTGTTTTTTACAGCCTGCAACCAGACGGGACAAAATCCAGATGAGGTTAAAAAAGCCGTACAGGAAGCAAATAATATTCTGGCCAAAGCCACCAA
>Ga0209919_1000902_pt1 | contig 14690 bp, 15 predicted proteins | sample SalPon2A_C_D2_MG_FD_185721 | JGI IMG/M metagenome (GOLD analysis project Ga0209919, IMG submission 185721) | Soil microbial communities from South San Francisco under conditions of wetland restoration - Salt Pond MetaG R2A_C_D2_MG (SPAdes)... | ecosystem: Environmental > Terrestrial > Soil >... | reverse complement strand
TATGCGTACATACGAAGATGACGATCATTCATCTAGGCCTGCCATTGCTGGCAGGCTCAAGCAGCCTACCCGGAAGCAAACGCGGGCCACGTTTAGCGCTTCCCTATTTGGCCTTGCTGCAGGTGGGGTTTACCGTGCCCCCGCTGTTACCAGACGGGGCGGTGCGCTCTTACCGCACCCTTTCACCCTTACCGCGAGGAGCGCACTCTTCGCGGCGGTCTGCTCTCTGTGGCACTTTCCCGGGGTCACCCCCGCCGGACGTTATCCGGCACCATGCCCTGTGCAGCCCGGACTTTCCTCGGCGGATGTTGCCATCCGACGCGATCATCCGAGCCACTCCGCGTGCGAATCGTAAGCGCTTTAACAGTCGTGCGCACTTGAAGATTTTTCGCCTTGTCTGGGGAAGCTGACAGCGCCAGCGTTAGGCCCATGAATATACCCGTTTCTGCTTCCGATAATCCCTTGCTGCTTGGGCTTGCCAGTGAGTTGCCGTTGTTCGACTGCATCAAGCCTGAGCATGTCCTGCCTGCGCTTGACAGTGTTCTGCAATGCAACCGAGAGGCGCTGGCCGGATTGGTCGGTCAGTCCGATCCCGACTGGGACTCACTTATGCTTCCGCTGGAGCAAATGGATGAGCGCTTATCGCGCGTATGGGGGCCGGTCACGCATTTCAATTCCGTATGTGATTTGGATGAGCTCAGGCCATTATATCAGCAGGGTGTGGCGAAGGTTAGCGAATGGCACTCCGAGCTGGCCCAGAACGAAGCACTGTATGCAGCCATTCGCATGGTGCGCGAACGCGATGATTTTCAGAGTCTCAGCGTTGAGCGGCAGCAGGTGATTGTGCATGCCTTGCGCGACTTCCGTCTTGCCGGTGCCGAGCTGGAAGGCAAGGCCAAGCAGCGATTCAAAGCCATCCAGATGCGCCTGTCTGAACTAGCCACGGTGTTTGAGCAACATATTCTCGATGCAACGCGCGCCTTCGAACTCCATCTACTTGAGGCGGCCGATGTTTCCGGTCTGCCAGAATCTATTCTGTCCGCCGCAGCTCAGCGCGCCCACGCAGACGATAAATATACCGGTGGCTGGCTGTTCACCCTTGATGGCCCTTCCTATATCCCGTTCATGCAGTACGCAGAGGCGAGGCACCTGCGCGAGCGGATGTACCGCGCCTTTGTTACCCGCGCCTCCACGGGCAAGTTGGATAACGGCCCGGTGATGGATGAATTGCTGGCGCTACGCGCCGAGGCGGCACATCTGCTGGGGTTTGCAAGTTATGCAGAATATTCGCTGGCTACCAAGATGGCCGAGAGTGTGGAAGAAGTAACCGGGTTCCTGCGGGAGTTGGCGGCCCGCAGCCGTCCGGCTGCCGAGGCGGAACTTGCAGGGCTCAAGGCCTTTGCGGCTGCCGAGTTGGGTATTAGTGAACTTCAGGCATGGGATGTTCCGTTTGCCTCTGAAAAGCTGCGCCTGAAGACCTATGCTATTTCGCAGGAAGAGCTGAAGCCGTATTTCCCCGAAAAAAATGTGGTGCAGGGAATGTTTGATCTTGTGGAGCGCCTGTATGGCATCGTCATCAGGGAAAATGCGAATGTCGTCACATGGCATAAGAATGCATGCTTCTTTGATATGCTTGATAAGTCCGGCAACAAAATTGCCGGCTTTTTCCTAGATCCCTATGCCCGCAAGCATAAACGCGGCGGCGCATGGATGGACGAATGCATTACCCGCTGGCTGCGGCCCGAAGGCGACCTGCAGCTACCGGTTGCTTATCTGGTATGCAATTTCGATGCACCTGTGGGAGATAAGCCTGCATTGTGGACGCATGATGAAGTCATCACGCTGTTTCACGAATTCGGCCATGGCCTGAATCATATGCTGACGCGTATGTCGGAACTTGGGGTGTCCGGTATCCGAGGCGTGCCGTGGGATGCTGTCGAGCTGCCGAGCCAGTTCATGGAGAATTTCTGCTGGGAGCGAGAGGTGGTGGATATGTTTGCCCGCCACTATGAAACCGGAGAGAATCTGCCTGATGCCTTGTTCGACAGGATGCTGGCTGCAAAGAATTTCCAGTCGGCCATGCAGATGTTGCGCCAGATTGAGTTCTCTCTTTTTGATATCGAGTTGCACGCTGGATTTGATCCCGAATTAGGTCAGACAGTGCAGGCCGTGCTGGATGGGGTTCGCCGCGAGGTGGCGGTGTTTTTGCCTCCGTCGTTCAACCGTTTCCAGCATGGTTTCTCCCATATATTCGCCGGCGGGTATGGGGCAGGCTATTATTCATACAAATGGGCGGAGGTGTTGTCGGCCGATGTCTATGCAGCCTTTGAGGAGGAGGGAATTCTGAATGCCGCTACCGCAGCACGCTTTTGTAATGAACTCCTCAGCATTGGCGGCAGTCGCGACGTAAGCGAGGCCTTTGAAGCATTTCGCGGCCGCAAGCCGAATGTCGATGCGCTATTGCGGCATTCCGGGTTGGCCTGAAGGCTCTTTCGAATTGCTTCTGCTATAATCGCCTAAGGGAGTTGCTGATGCTTGAATTCGATATGGATTTGCAAAATGCGGTTCTGACAGTGCGCCCAAAGGGTTCGCTGGATGCCGACGATTTTCAGGAAATCACAGCAGCAGTGGATACCTATCTTGAAAGTGGGCGCGACTTGGCCGGCATGATTGTGCATGCCGTTTCGTTTCCCGGCTGGAAAAGCTTTGGCGGCATGACGAAGCATTTCCGTTTTATTCGCGATCACCATAAGCATATCAGGAAGGTCGCAATTGTCAGTGATTCGGCCCTGATGACGGAGTTGCCTGCCATCGCCGACCATTTTGTGCGCGCCAAAATCATGCATTTCCCCTATGATGATATTGATCTGGCTAGGGAATGGATCTTGGAAAAAGTAAAGGAAGTGCCGAAAGGCACCTGATGGCTACAGGAGGCAAGGCGGGAAACGGGGAGGACTACCGTGAACAGGCCCTGAAGCTGTTTCCTTGGGTATGCGGCCGCTGCGCCCGCGAATTTTCCGGCAAGCAATTGCGCGAACTGACTGTTCACCACAAGGATCACAATCACGACAACAATCCGCCCGATGGGAGCAACTGGGAGTTGTTGTGCATCTATTGTCATGACAATGAACACCAGCGTTACCTTGAAGCCGATGTGCATGGACCGGCCAGCAAGAACAGCGAGCCCGTTGCAACCTATAGGGCTTTCGCAGGCCTGGCCGATTTGCTTAAAGAATGATCCGTAGGTTTAGGAAAAATGATTGCGTTTAATCGTTTGCTTAAGGGATTAGGATTCTTGTGTCAGAGGTGGAGGTATCTACCATGAAATTTACGAATAAAAATCGGGTGATTGGCATATTGCTCAGCATCGCGTTAGTGGTTGCGATCATTCTTTCGCTGTTGCCGATGGGTATTCGCCTTGGAGCGACCTATTGGCTTGAACAGCACGGGGTCCAGCGTGTTGAAATTGAAAACGTGGATCTGAATCTTTTTTCAGGCGTTTTTGCGCTGGAAGGCTTCTCTGCCGATGACGGATTGAAAGTAGGGCGGCTTGCTGCGGACATCGACTGGTGGCCGATGAAAGAGCATCGCATTTTTTTCCGCTCTATTGAGGTGAAAGGTTTCGAGGTCGCTGCGCATCAGAACGAGGTTGGAGTGTGGCAGGTTTCAAGCATCAAGCTCGATGAGCCGACGCCCGAATCGAGCGAACCTGAAGAGGTGGAAGAGCCTGGCGAGCCATGGCAGGTGGTTCTCAATGGCATTGAGATTGACGATGTGAAGGTGAAAGTAAAGGGAGCACAGGGTCAACAACCGTTTGATGCGGCGCTGGCCTTGAAGTCGCTGAATATTGACCTGACAAAAGCAGAGGCTGATGGCGCGCTTTGGTTGAAAAATTCACTCAAGCTGGGCCAGATAACCTTTAATGGTCTGGGCTATGCCGTAAAAAACGGTGGCTTAACATTAAACAGCACGCTTTTCCTTCCAGCCCTTGGCAGCGATATGGCTGCCGGATTTAAGATCAACGGAATGAATCTGAAGTTGAATGATTTTTCAATGCTTGATAGCCGCAACAGTGTGCGGCTGGTACATCTGGATTCAGCTGAGATGAAGCAGCTGAATATCGCCGGAACCAGCAAGGCGAACTTTGATCTTCTGTCCTTACAGGGCGTTGCGTTACCTGCGGCGGGTGATAACACCCTGGGCAGGGTAGGCCAGATAAATCTGGAAGGGGGCGATTTTGATTCGGCAGGCACAGTTACCTTGAAAAAGGTCGCTGTAAATGATCTTCAGGCTGCTATCAAAAAGCTAAAAACAGGCAAGATGCTGGTGCTTGATCAACTGCAAGTCGCAACCAGGCAGGATAAGGCAGCTAAGGTCGCCGATGTAAAAGATGCAAAGGATAAAGAGACAGCAGAGCCTACGGCGGCGGATGCTGGCAAAAAGCCTGTGATTTTGGTGGATGAGTTTTCAATCGCCAAAGGAAGCAGTATCGCATACAGGGATGAGTCGCTCTTTCCCCCGTTTGATACCAAAATTGAAGTCGAGCGGTTCACTTTGGCGCCTGTTGACCCATCAGGAAAACAAAGTGGCGTGCTTGATGTGCTGCTTAATCTGGATAGGAACGGCTCACTGGCCATCAATGGCGATCTCAACCTGAATCCGGATGATTTGCGCTCAGAGATGAAGATTGTATTGAAAAACTTTGATATGCCCAAGCTGACAGGTTTTGTCGAGGGAGACTTCGGGCAAGCAATCAAAACCGGCCAATTTAATATGGATAGTGATATCAAGTTTGCGAGGAACAAGCTTGATGCAAAAAACAAGCTGCTGATCCGCAGGCTGGTACTGAAGAAAGCCAAGCAGCCCGGCAAGGCCGAGCAGAAAATTGGTATGCCGGTCGACATGGCGCTGGATATGCTGCGAGATGATCGTGGGGATATCACCATAGAAGTGCCTGTTTCCGGCGCACTGGACGATCCGAATATCAACATCAATGACGTCATCAATCAGGCCCTGATGAGTTCCATAAGTGGCAGCGCGATGACCTATGCAAAAATACTTTTACAGCCATATGGTGCGATTATGATGGCAGCAGAGTATGCGGTTGGAGCCGCTCAGGACGCGGCCAAGCCGAAGCTGACTCCGATTGTTTTTGAGCAGCGTTCAGCACAATTAGGTGCTGATATGGCTGATTATGCAGGCAAGATTGCAACCTTGTTAGTGAAGACCAAGGCTTTTCGACTGCAGATATGCGGTGTGGCGATGCGAAGCGAGGGGGAGCCTTTTGAAATGAAGCCTGATGAATCAGGTAAAAAGATGCGGCGCGTTGAGCGGTATCCCATGGGTGAAGAGCAACTTCTGAATCTTGGCGAGGAGCGTTCGAATGCTGTGCGTCAAGCGATACAGGCTAAAGGGGTTGCTGCCGAGCGTCTGTTTTCGTGTCGGGCCGAAATCGACGAAACGGCCAAAAAAGCAAAACCACGTGTTGAGTTAATACTGGACTAAACCCGGAGTCTTTTCGTTCAACCGTGCCAAAATAAGCGCCCTGATAGGGTTCAATTACTCGGTTCCGGAAACCAGTGAGAAGATCATAGCCACAGCAGAAGCTTTTCGGATGGCAGGAACTGGGAATTTCTACGGAGTTTTTGAAGCCTATGCTCATGTCTTGGCTGGCAAACAACCTTGTCCAAGCATGTTAGCGCCAAGGGTTAAGATTTGTCTAATTCTCGGGCTGTTTGGCTGCGACAGGCTACTTCTGATCCACGTCCGGGCCGAGAAGGATGGCAAGCCAACGGGTCTGTTCGCCGGTTTCCAGAGCCAGCTTCACGATCATTGTCAGCGGCACCGAAAGCAGCATGCCCACCGGCCCGAGTACCCAGCCCCAGAATACCAGTGAGAGGAACACGACCAGCGTTGAAAGCCCAACGCCCTTGCCCATATAGCGGGGTTCCACAACATTACCCATGACAATGTTAACCACGACATAACCGGCACCTGCAGCAAGGGCTGTACCCGGACCAAATTGCACAAGAGCCAGCAGCACAGCTGGAATGGCTGCGATGATCGAGCCGATATTGGGCACGAAGTTGAAAAGAAACGCGATAAGGCCCCAGAGTAGCGGATAATCCACGCCAAGAATGGCCACCCAGATAGCAATGATTGCACCGGTGGCGAGGCTTACCCAGCCCTTGATGGTCAGGTAGGAATTGACACTTTCGACAAAACGGCCGAAATGTTCGGTGGATGGGGCATGCTCTCCCATGATCCGCCATTTATGCGGCAGGGCAGCGGCTTCAATGAGAAGGAAAATGACCGTCAGCACGATCAGGAAGGTGTTGGCGAGCGCATTGCCAAGCCCTGTAACCAGTCTCCCGGCCATGCCCATGGCGGCGGCGGGATCGAGGCTGTCCCGTATTGCCTGCGAGGAAAAGGAAACGCCCAGTCCGGACAGCCAGGTGAGAAGGTCGCCGGTTATTGCTTTCAATCGATCCTGATATGCGGGGAGGTTGCTGGAGAAGTCGGAGATGGAACTGCCGACGAAGGTGCCGAGCAGTAATACGGCGATAATCAGCGACAATGTAATGATTAGTACGGATATGCCGGAGGGAATGCGATGGTGCGTCAGCCAGTTCAGCGGTGGCAGGCAGATGATGGCAATGAATGCTGAGAGCAGAAACGGAATCAGCAGCGATGCGGCGGCCTGCATACCTGCCACGATAACCACGAAACAGGCAGCGGAAATCAGGAAGCCACTATGGCGGGAATGCTCCATATTATTCATATTCCTTCAGGCGAGGATCTTCCAGATCAAATTCTGATTCGCCAGAGGCGAACATCAGCTTCAGGTAGGGCAGGCAGCCTTCGCATTCAACACCGCACGAAGTCTCAGCCTGAGCCGCAGCCAGGTTTTCATAGACTTTTAGCTGGGCGAATGTTTTGTTGGCGCATTCGCAACGGTTGACTCTGGCTTCATCAGTCATGGCTTTCTCCTGCCGTTTGTTTCCAGCGCGGATACTGACCGATTTTGCCGACAAACGGCAAGGCCAGTATCCAGTCCAGGCGCCAGGTCGGATCTTTCTGGAACTGGGTGAGTCCGATGCTCATGCCTTGATGCCCGGCCTCGGGCTGAGCTCTGTAGGTACAAAATAAGCGATCCCACAGACTCAGGTTGAAACCATAATTGCTGTTGGTTTCAGCGATGACTACCGAATGATGCACGCGGTGCATGTCAGGGGTGACGAGCAGCAATCGGATTGCCCGGTCGAGTATGGCGGGAAGGCGGATGTTTGAATGGTTGAACATGGCCATGCCATTGAGAATGACTTCAAATATGATGACTGCAAGAACCGGCGCTCCGACCAGAAGCACCAGCGACACCTTGATGAGCATGGAGAGCAAAATCTCAAAGGGATGAAAGCGCAGGCCGGAGGTCACGTCCAGGTCGCGGTCTGCGTGGTGAACCATGTGCAGTCGCCACAGGGTCGGCACTGCATGAAAAACAACATGTTGTGTGTATATGGCGAGATCAAGCAGGATGATTGCCAGCAGCACTGTTGCCGCAGGTGGCAGGCTGGTCAGGTGCAGGAGGCCGAACTGGTGGGTTTCCGCCCAAAGTGCAGCTCCGGCTGCACCAGCGGGTAACAGCAGGCGTACGATGATCGTGTCGAGCGCTACAAGCATCAGGTTTCCGAACCAGCGGTTGATTTTTCTCTGTGTGAGCTGGCGCCTTGGCCAGAGTGTTTCCCAGCCTGCCATGAAAACGAGAATGCCAATAAAGATGGCTATGCGAATATCCAGAATATCGATTGCAGCCTCCATTATGGTGTTTGGCGGACTATCAGATCCATTTCTTGCGCTTGAAAATCAGCAGGATAATGAAAGCCAGAGCGACAAGGGAAAGGCTTACAATGGTGAATGCGAATCGGTTTTCAGTGCCCGGGATGCCTCCGACATTGATTCCCAGAAGGCCGGTAATGAGACCGAGAGGTAGAAAGATGGCTGCCACGATGGAGAGAATATACATCGTCTTGTTCATCTGTTCTGCAAGATGGTTGTTGAGCTCTTCCTGCGTGATGGCGGCTCGGTCGCGCGCAGCATCAAGATCATCAACGAATCTGGCCGTACGCTCGGTAACCTCACGGATGTGCATCCTGTCGATATCGCTGAGCCATGATATTTTTTCGTTCTGTAGTCGGGCGAGTACATCTCGTTGCGGTGAAATGTATCGCCTCAGGCTGATGGTTTTTCTTCTGATGTCGGCAAGCTTCGGTCGAAGTTCATAGCTTTCCTGAGTCAGCACCATGTCTTCCAGTTCATCGACATTGTCGTCTATCTCGCTAACCACATCGCCCATGCGATCGACCAGTTTATTGGTAACGGTGACAAGAAAATCGCTTGATGAATCAGGACCATTGCCTGCCAGGACGTCTTTGTTGATATCATCCATAGCCATAACCCGGCGGTGTCTCAGGCTGATGATGCGATGTTCATCAAGCCACAGACGCAGGGACACCATATCCTCGGGGTCTGCTCCAGGATTGCAGTTGACCCCGCGAAGTACCAGCAGCGTTGAGTTCGCAGTCGTGACAACGCGGGGGCGGGCTTCCTCTGCCAGCAGGCCTATGCAGCTGATTTCATCAAGGCCACTTTCGGCCATGAGCCATTTTTTTACCCCTTCGTCTTCATAATCAAGATGCAGCCACAAGATGCCCTGATCCGGTTCCCAGCTATTAATCTGTTCCCAGCCAATGGGTTGACCGGAACCATTTTTCAGGATGTAAGAAAAAATAAGGCCGTTCGTATTGCTCATCATCTGTCTCCCACTGTAATGCCTTTGTTATAACATAACAGTATGCCGGCACGGCCTGTCTGACCACGGGTTCCCCTGCTGGCAGAAGTGCACGTGCGGGCAGAAGCCACATTGCAGTTATATCCTGCCATAGCCACTTTGAAAAGGGATGCCTGAGAGTATAGACGATGAATGGGCTCGGCACATGAACCTGGGGCTGCTGTTTAGATCAAGCATGCGGCTACCAAGTGATGGGGAGGAAGTGCCTGGAGGAGATCAAATCCCATAAAGAAAAACGGGTGTGGCACATGTGTGCGCCACACCCGCAGGGGGGGGGTGAATATTTAAGCTTCTTTCTTGCCGCAGGTGTTTATGCCCATAAGGGCGTATGGCGGGCAGAACCCAATAATGGCAGTGAGAAGCAAGACCGCACCGACGCCCATAGCGACAAAATTCCATGGTGAAGCCAGGCCTCCCAAAAAGCCAAAGGCCAGCAGCGCTACTCCTGCGAGTGCGCGAATCACGCGATCAATGGTTCCTACATTTGCTTTCATAATGTTCCTCCTTGAGTGAATAACGACAGATTAAGGTAAAGTATGGAAGTGTTCAGTGATAATGTCACACTTGTTGTGTGGCCAGTTGCTGCAGGGCAGGCAGGTTGGTAAGGCTAAGTTGACCGCGTTGCAGGGCCAGGTAGTTCCGGCGCTCAAGATCCTTGAGTATGCGGCTTATTACTTCGCGAGCCGTACCGAGTTCGGTGGCCAACTGCTGATGTGTCAGGCGTAATTCGTGGGAGCCGTTATCCAGTTCCAGCAGTCGTCTGGCTAATCGCACATCCATACGTCCGAAAGCCACATCCTCAATCAGGGCCATCAGGTCAGAGACACGTTCGCTGATCATACCGAGAACAAATCTGCGAAATGGCGCATGCGCAAGCAGGATGTCGAACTGGGGCGGTGGTATAAGGGCCAGCACTGTTTCTTCCTCGGCAATGCCTTCGGCCGGATAGGATTTGTCAGCCAGAAGACAGGTTGTTGTCAACATGCAGGTCTGGCCGTCCTCAACCCGGTACAGAACAATCTCGCGGCCGTCAGGGTCCATCTTTTGAACACGAATGCTGCCGCGGGATACGAACACATAACCATGACAAATATCGCCATCGCGAAACAGCACGGTTCCTTTGGGTACAGTCATCACTTTGATTTCTGTCAGTACGTCCAAAATGTCAGAAGGCATGGCCATCAGTTGTGGAAATGATTGCAACCAACCCTGTTCGGGCAGGTTTGTCTGATCTGGGTAGATTGAAGAGGTCATTGGATATCCGGAATCAAATGTTTGATGCTCGCCAGGCTGCGCCGGAAGTGTGTCCAGTCCCATTGCCTGCCCGGATCCCATTTGCGGTCCGGTGCGATATCCTGATGGCCGACAATGCGATCCTTTGTGATGTTGGTAAATCGTTGCATCAGGGTGCGGCACAGGCGGGCGCATTCCCTGTATTGGAGGCGGGTGAATGGATGTGTCTCATCACCGATGAGCTCAATGCCGATGGCGAAATCATTGCAGTTATCGCGGCCTTGCCATGATGACCGGCCAGCATGCCAGGCGCGATCCGTACATGCGACAAACTGGGTGATGATGCCCTGGCGATCAATGACAAAATGGGCTGAAACACGAACGTCTTGCAGGTCAGCAAGGCAGCTATCAGCTGCTGTATCGAGGTTGCCGGTGAAGAAGTCATCGATATACGCGCTGCCGAATTCGCCCGGCGGCAGGCTGATGGCGTGCACCGCGATCAGGTCGATGCCGATCCCGGGGGGGCGGTGATTGAAATGCGGTGAAGCCAGCCAGCGGACGGGTTGCATGGGCTTATCATGCATGCCTTGAAACCAATTGTCAGGTTGCGATGCGGGTTGAATGGACTAAGCTGATGCGGAGCCGAAGTTTGAAAGCGAGGTGATGATGCAGGGTATAGTGCTGGCATTGGGTGGTGGTGGTGCAAGAGCACTGGCGCATATCGGTGTTCTTGAGGCTTTGGCCGATGCGGATATTCCAGTTCGCGGCATTGCCGGCACCAGCGTCGGTGCAGAGGTCGGAGCCTTCCATGCTGCAGGTGTATCGATCCAGGCCATGAAGGATCTTTCCATGAGCCTCGACTGGATTGCTACTATGCGCCTGTTTACGCCAGATTTTTCCGAAGGGTCCCTGTCATCCGGCAAAACCATCTACAAATTTCTCAAGCCTTATCTGGATGATAAGCTCATTGAGGATCAGCAATGCGGCTTTGCGGCCATTGCCGCGGATCTGGAGAATGGCGAACAAGTGGTCATCAATAGCGGCAGCCTTATTGACGCGGTACGTGCCAGCATGTCATTTCCCGGCCTGATTTCTCCCGCCCGTATTGACGGGCATATGCTGGTGGATGGCGGGCTGGTAAATCCGGTGCCGTTTGATGTGGCGAGGAATCTGTTCGGCGGGCCTGTATTGGCAGTGGCGACCCACGGTATACCGGAAAGGCGTCCATTTGAAGAGAGCGGCCCGGAATGGCAGGAACGTTTGCAGGAGCTTATTCATTCATCCTGGCTGCAGAATTGGCCCCAGATCGGAGAGTGGCTGAAAGGGTTTAATGATCCTCAGGAAAAGGTGGCTGTGCTGAAAAACACAGGGTTTGGCTCGGTCCTGAATCAATCCCAGCTAATTTCCGAGAATATGCTCATGCAACTGCGCCAGCGCTTGACGCCGCCCGATATCCTGTTGATGCCGCAGGTACATGACATCGGCATGCTTGAATTCTACCGCGGTAAGGATGCCGTGCAGGCAGGCTATCAGGCGACCATGGATGTGATGGACAGCATTGTCGAACTGGCTCAATGAAACTTTAAGAATATTCATGCAACTTTATTTTCAGGCCGGCTAAGGCCAGCATGCCGCGCATGAATGAGACACCCTTGACCCAGGAACAAAAAGCCCGGTTGATGCGACAGGCGACCTACGCCTCGACGGCCACTGCCTCGGTATTGATTGTCGCCAAACTGATTGCCTGGTTGATGTCCGACTCCGTCAGTTTGCTGGCTACGCTTATTGATTCCAGTCTCGATGTGCTCGCCTCTATGTTGAATCTGCTCGCCGTGCGCCATGCGCTGACACCAGCGGACAAGCAACATCGCTTCGGGCATGGCAAGGCCGAGGCTCTGGCAGGTCTTGGGCAGGCAACCTTCATTGCCGGTTCGGCTGCCTTCCTGTTTCTCGAGGCCATCAGCCGATTTCTGCATCCGGTGGAGATTCATGCAGTCGGTGTCGGTGTGTTTGTCATGGTCTTTTCTATTGCGGCTACCGTTGGCCTGATGATGTTCCAGAATCATGTTATCCGCATGACAGGCTCTACTGCCATCAAGGCCGATGCCCTGCACTACAAGACCGATCTGCTCGTCAACGGCAGTGTGATTGCTGCACTTTTACTGGCTACATACGGCTGGGCCGGATTTGATGCTGTATTCGGTCTCGCCATTGCTTTCTATATCATCTACAGCGCATGGGAGATCGTGCGCGAGGCCCTTGGTCACCTGATGGACAAGGAGCTATCACTGGAAGATCGTGAGAAAATAAAGGAGATTGCGCTCAGGCACCGGGAAACTCGTGGCATGCACGATTTGCGTACCCGTCAGTCCGGTACCACTGTGTTTATCCAGCTGCACCTCGAGCTGGATCCCAAGCTAACCCTGCTGCAGGCGCACAGCATTTCCGATGAGGTGGAGGTTGCGTTGATGAAAGCCTATCCGGATGCAGAAGTGATTATTCATGAGGACCCTGCCGGGCTGAAGGAGCCCATGCCTGTATTCGTTGATGCTGAAAATCATTAGCCACGTACTGCGCCTATGCACGCTGCTGGTGCTGCTGGCAGGTGTATTGATCCAGGGCGCCCAGGCTCAGACCGAGATCATCAGCGTTATCCACCTTCCCCTGGCGGAGGCCGAGGATGCAGCCCGAAGCCAGCTCTCAGGACAGGGCACGGTGGTATCGATGCCGTCACGCCGCATCCTGGTGGTGAGCGATGATGCGCCGCACCTGCGCAAGGTGCGGGAGTTACTCTCCAGGCTGGATCAGCCTCTGGCGCAATTCCGCACAAAGGTTGATATCCTGACAAGGCAGAGTCGTTCGTCGCGGGGATTGTCAGTGGGTGGTATGGCCAGCCTGTCGGGTGGCTGGGTGCAAATAAGGCTGGATGATCAATCAAGCCGGAACAGCAGTATGCAGAACTATCAGTTGCAGGTGTCGGGAGGTATTCCTGCCAGCATTGAAGCTGGTCAAATTTACTTTCTACCAGGTACGCGCGACTGGCTTCGGGGAGTCGGTCTTGTGGAATCGGGCACACTTATGCCGGTTACCGGCGGCTTTGACATTGTGGTTCAGGCGGCAGGCGAAGGCATGGTGCGCGTGCGGGTCCAACCCTGGCTACAGCAACTCCAGTCGATGGGAAAGAATAAGCGCATTAATGTGCTTGGAGCGGCGACGGAATTGACCATTCCGCTCGATCGGGACATCACGATCGCAGCGGTGAGCGGCGATGCTCAGGGGATGGGGCGGGCTCTGCTATCCGGCCAATCCCGGCGCAGTCAGGAGATGGTAATCCGCCTGCGCGTGAGACGTTTCTGAATGCCTGCTTTTTGAAGGTCTTAAAGCAGGCTGAAAGGGCAGGTGTTTAACGTTTCAGGCGATACCACTGCGCTTTTCTTGTTTGCCAGAAAGTCCGGTATTCCTCTTCGGTGACTTCGCCATCTCCATTGGCATCCATTGATTTGAAACGATCTTCGGCTCGCTGGTTGACCATGGTCATGTATTCCTCAAATGATACGCCTGCGGTCTGATCCAGATCGAGCTCCATGAAGCGCAGGACAATCTTGTCGGTTTGCGATAAAGGGCCGGATTTTTCCACCTTGCTGGTTCCTGCTTCCAGGGTGGATGTGTCTGCAGGAGCGGCGTCAAGTTCCGACATATCGGCAGGCGCTTCTTCATCAATGGCATCCTGCGCCCAGGCTGGACCTGCCGCTGATGCAATCATAAACATCAAAGTCGCTAAAAAAGTAAAAAGTGCATATCTCATGTCAGACCCCTGTTGCGTGGATACTTTGCCATCCTAGGCGAGCGGCGGCATCATATCCACATTCGACATGTGATGTCAGCGGTATGTCACAGCTGCGGATATTTGTGAGGGGTTAGCTTGAAAGCATATTTGGATTTGATGCGCCATGTGCGCGATAGCGGAGTGCAAAAGGGCGATCGGACCGGCACCGGCACGAAATCGATTTTCGGATACCAGATGCGTTTCGATCTGGCGGCCGGGTTTCCGTTGGCGACCACCAAGAAAGTGCATTTGAAATCGATTATCCATGAATTGCTCTGGTTTCTCAAAGGCGAGACCAACACTCGCTATCTGACCGAGAACGGCGTCACGATCTGGAATGAATGGGCCACCAATGCTGGCGATCTTGGGCCGGTTTACGGCTACCAGTGGCGCAATTGGCCGGCTCCTGATGGCTCGCATATCGATCAGATCGCCCAGCTTATCGAACAGATCAAATCCAAACCGAATTCAAGGCGGTTGATCGTGTCAGCATGGAATGTGGCCGATCTGCCGGATGAATCCATTTCTCCGCAGGCCAACGTCGAGCAGGGCAAGATGGCGCTGGCGCCCTGCCATGCCTTTTTCCAGTTTTATGTCGCCGACGGCAGGCTCTCCTGCCAGCTGTATCAGCGCAGTGCAGACATCTTCCTCGGCGTACCATTCAATATCGCATCCTATGCGCTGCTGACGATGATGGTCGCGCAGGTCTGTGGCCTTGAGGTGGGCGATTTTGTGCACACCTTCGGCGATGCGCATCTATATTCCAACCATGCCGAGCAGGTG
>Ga0209919_1000901_pt1 | contig 14708 bp, 17 predicted proteins | sample SalPon2A_C_D2_MG_FD_185721 | JGI IMG/M metagenome (GOLD analysis project Ga0209919, IMG submission 185721) | Soil microbial communities from South San Francisco under conditions of wetland restoration - Salt Pond MetaG R2A_C_D2_MG (SPAdes)... | ecosystem: Environmental > Terrestrial > Soil >... | reverse complement strand
CCGGCCCTCATTCTCAATCCGTTGCAACTCACATTCCAGCCGGTCTCTCTGGCTCAGCGCCGTCATCAACTCCGGCTCGGTCGCCATCGCCAAACCCTGGGTTTGCAATTTTTCATCAAGGTCGAGCAGATTTTGTTCAAGTTCGGCATTCTGCTGCAGACCTGACTCGATAGCCTCAAGCTGCAAGACCAGGCTGTCACGTTGATTAACCAGTCCATAATAAGCCGTGAGCCAGTTGAGATAAGCTTCGCCGCTGGCGACCTCTTTAGCCAATTGTTGGCGTTGGACGTTCAGGGCCTCATCTCGAGACAGCTCGCCTTCACTGCTAGCCAATTCGCTCTGCAGCAATTCGAGTTGGGAGCGAGCATCTTCCGAGCTGGACTGGGCCAGTTCCAGCTCCCGGTTGCGATTTTTATCTTTTCCCCAGGGGTTGTGCCGGGTCAGCGCAAACAAATCTTCACGTAAAGAATGAAGGACCTGGTCGTAGTCGACTGTACCAAAACCGGAAATCATTGTCTTTATTCTGGCCGGAACATTTTTATGGGCGGGGATTTCCAGCTGACCTTGGCCAAAAAACAACGACGCCCGCAACAGCTGCTCATCACTCAGGCCGAAGTTTTCCTCGAGGATGTCCGAGTAGACCCGGGCTTCCGAGGAACGCCCCTGAGGCGAGACCTTGCCGGAGAAACTGTTCAGGGCCTGGTACAGGGAATCAAGCTCCTCGAGTTCCACCCGGTTGGACTCGATTTCCCGGACGATCTTCATTGCACCACCGGATTGCTCGAGGATCAGGCTGCCGATCGACTCACCGCGCCTCCCCCAACTGCGGAACCGGACCTTGTCACGCAGGCCGAACAGGATCGCCGGAATCGCCTCCATCAGGGTCGACTTTCCCGCTTCGTTCGGCCCGACGACCAGATTCAGGCCGCGCCGAAACTCGAAGACCGCTTCGGAAAACTTACCGAAATACTGTAGCTGGAGTTTGCGTATGATCATCTGCTTACCCTGGCATCATCGCGAAACCGTAACACGACCTCTTTCATAGCCCGCTCAATCTTTTCGCGGTTTTCCGGTTGTTCTACGAGCAGTTGCTGAAAACGGCGGACACAGATTCCGGCAATGGTTTCTTCGCGGGCCAGTTGACGTACCAGGGCGCCGTCAAAAAACTCGGTCTTATCCAGCAATTCCAGATAAAAGAAGTCCTCATCGAACAACGCACAGATGGCCTCGGTGTCGAGCGGTGCGTCGACCTGGCCGATCAACTCGAGCCGCAGCAGCAGATTTTCATCAGCCAGGTTCGTCAGACGTTTTCGCAGGGCTTCCAACGTGGGCTCGCTGGACATGTCAAAGGTCAGACACTGCAGGATCCGCGACTGGACTGCCACCGGTCGCAGCCGGGTGCCGGAGTTATCGATATCCACCAGGGCCACCCGGCGTTCGCCGGATTCGCCAAATTTCTTCCCTTCGGGCGAACCTGGGTAACAGGCAATCACCTCACCGTTCTGTTCTAGAACCTGGTAGGAATGGTAGTGGCCCAGGGCGACATAATCGAGTCCCCACGAGTTGAGTTCGTCCAGGGTGAACGGAAGGTCTTTGGTGCGGAACTCCCATTGGCTCGAGTACTGTAGAGAGCCATGCAACAGGCCAAGGTGAAAACCCTCCCCGTCCTGCCGGCGCATTGCCTGGTAAAGTTCTGCGGGATTTTCGCCGCGGTAGGCGGCGCCGTAGAAGTAGACCGGTTCCCCATTGATCTCCCGTTGAATTGGACCGAGGGCAAACTCTTGATCCAGGATAATGACCCCCGGGAAATCATCGGCCTGGTAAGGGGTCATCCCGCCCCAGACGCCGTCATGGGTGCCGGGAAGCAGAACTGGAACAATATTGTTTTCTAAAAGCCTTGCCAGTTCATGCTGTACGGCTAGGAACAGCGACGCCTCGGGGCGCGGGTGATCAAACAGGTCGCCCGCGATCAGAACCAGGTCGACCTGCTGCTCGATGGCGAGCTTGATAATCCTCCGGAAGGTCAGCAGGAAATCTTTTTGCCGGACCTCGGCCTGCCCACCCAGCCAGGCCAGGGGGGCGCCGAGATGTAAATCTGCGGTATGCAGCAGACGTAATTGGCCTGGGTCACTCGCCGACATAAAACTCCGGATTGCAACAAGTGTTGGACGAACAGGGATGGCCGAAACGCAAGCCCCGGGGTGATAAGGCTATTCCGGATAATTCATCCTCTCCCGCTTCGAAGAGCTGAGCTGTTTCTGCGACTTGAACGACCGAAGAGCCGTATTTCATGCCAGGTCCTTCCAGACGGTTTCATGGCGATAATTCCACCAGGCCCCATCGACTTCGGCGGCCAGAGCCTCGCCCGCAATCACCAGGGTCAAAGCCGGACGACGGGTCCTCCTGGTCAGGTTGAAATAATCCCGGTCGCCAACCTTCAGGCAGATATCGTCCAGCCGCCCCTCGACCACCTCCTGGCCGGACAAACCGAGGCGATGCAGGAGCACGATCGGAACATTGGCCGCAAATCCCTGGCGCAGTTTTTCGACCAGTTGTTCGAGGGGCAGGTTGTTCATGTAGATCAACAAGGTGACGCCGGGTGCCGCCAGATCGGCCAGGTCGGGGCTCCCCTGAGCCTCTCCCAGGGTTCGTGGCGAGGCAATAATGGCCCGATTACAGACCCCAGGCAGATCGAAAGTTTTCTTCAGGTAGGCCGACGCGGCATTGGCGGTGCCGACACCGGGAATAACCACGGCACGCTCCTCGAGCACGTCAACCAGAGGTTGAAAGGGCGAGTAAAAGGTCAGATCGCCAGGGACCAGAAAAGCCACATGACCAGTTTCCAGCTGCTGATAAAGAAGTCCAAGCAGCTGCTCAAAGGAATAGGCAAACGGTACCACGACCTCTTTACCCTGCAGATATTTAGCAAAAATCTCGGCATAAGGAGATGGAGCATAGACGAAATTAGAACGCGTCAGGCAGTCGACACCGGCCAGCGTCATCAATCCCGGGTCCCCAGGTCCGGCACCAATAAAATAGACCTTCTGCGTATCAGTCCGCATCACCGTACCTCAGTGCGATGAGAAACTCGCGGTTCCCCTTGGGGCCAAGGATCGGACTCGGGACCACCCCCAGCACCCGACAGCGCAAATTTTCAGCCATTAATTGTATTTTTTCAACGACTTCGGCATGTTTGGACGCGTCCCTGACCACCCCACCCTTGCCGACCTGGCCACGCCCGACTTCAAACTGGGGCTTGATCAGGGCGACGACAACCGCTGGTACGGCCAGCAACTGCAGGGTCGGCGGCAGAACCTTGTCGAGAGAAATAAACGAGGCATCGATAACTGCCAGTCGCGGAGGTTCGGCAAGTTGTGCCGCATCGAGTTTACGGATGTTGGTCCGCTCCAGATTAACCACCCGCGAGTCGTTGCGTAGCGACCAGTCGAGTTGGCCATAACCGACATCGACGGCATAGACCAAGCGGGCTCCGGACTGCAGCAGGCAATCGGTGAAACCGCCGGTCGAGGCTCCAACATCGATAGCCACCTCGCCGGCGGGGTCGATTTTGAACGTGTCCAGGGCATGGGCAAGCTTGAGTCCTCCGCGTGACACAAATGGCAGGACTTCTCCTCGAATGCGAATCTGACCGGTGACCGGGATACCGGTACCCGGCTTGTCAACGACCCGGTCATCAACCAGGACCTGACCTGCCAGAATCAGTCCACGGGCCTTTTCCCGGCTTGGCGTCAGCCCCCGTTCTACCAGTAATTTATCGAGTCTTTCCTTAACCGCCATCCGTACCCATCATTCATCCTTGCAGGTCACTATTTCCTCGTAATAACTAGCACAATTTCCACTGGTGGAACAAGTTGACATTTCTTTTTCCCGGCGATTCACAAATCATATTTTTAAGTTAATATTAATCTCGAGTACATATTGTAACATCGAGGGTATTGGATGGACATGAATGTATCTCAGCAAAAAGAAATTCTGGTCATTGATGATGAGGAAAGCATCCGGTTTACCTTTTCCTATCTGCTTGAGGACCTAGGTTATGCCGTTGATGCAGCGGCAACCCCGGAGGAGGCTCATGGATATTTGAGTGTAAAAGGTTACGATCTCATCTTCCTTGATCTGTTACTTGGCACACATTCCGGAATTGCCACACTCAAGGAGATTCGCAATGGACACCCCGACACCCCGGTGATCATGGTGACGGGAGCACCCGACAGCGAAACTGTTTCACAGGCGTTCAGCATGGGGGCCTTCGCCTACATACCGAAACCGGTTCGACTCGATACCCTCGCTGCGATTACCGAAAAAGCATTGAATCTCAGTGCCGGCAACCAATCCTGAGCTTTCGGATTTGATCTGTCCAGTCCGACTTATTCAGCATGATTGCCAGCATCAGACCCCAGGACTGCACTCATGACACTCGAACGTATTCTTTGCATTGATGACGAAGAAAGTATCCGCCTGACTTTTTCCAGTTTTCTTTCTGAAGCTGGTTACCTTGTTGACACAGCCGCAAGCGCGGATGAAGCGCTGGAAAGAATCGGAGAGAATATTTATGACCTGATTTTTCTCGATATTCTGCTCGGCATTCATTCGGGAATCAACGTTCTGCGGGTCATTCGGAAAAAGCGCATTGCCGCACCGGTGATCATGGTGACCGGCGCTCCGGAGGTCGAAACGGCAGCGGAAGCCGTCCGGCTCGGCGCCTTCGACTACATCTCCAAGCCGGTCCGCCAGGAGACCCTGCTCAGACTGGCGAAACTGGCCTTACAGCACCACGAACTGGTAGCCCAGAAGCATCGCTACCAATCACATCTTGAAGCCATCTTCCGTAGCGTTCGAGACGGCATTCTGACGGTCGATGAAGACCTGAAGCTGATGGAGATCAATCAGGCTGCCCAGAGTATTTTGAATATTACCGGCGAATCTATCGGGCAGACCCTGGCCCAGGTGACCGGCCCGCAGAGTTTGCCAACCACCATTATCAAGGAGACTCTCAATACCAGGCAACCGGCCGAGATTTACCGGAGCGAATACTCAGGCTCGCTGCGAGGCCGCAAGATTCTCACTCTCAACACCTCCCCCCTGATCTCGGTGCAGGGAAAATTCTCCGGAGTGGTCCTGATTGTTCGCGACGAAACCCGCCTGGTCGATCTTGAACGAAACATCAAAGAACGCAACCGACCGCACAACATGATCGGCAACTGCGAGCCGATCCGTAAAATTTACGATCTGGTCAATTCATTGGCTGCGGTAGACACGACAGTCCTGATAAGTGGAGAAAGCGGGACCGGCAAGGAACTGATTGCAGAGGCCTTACATTTTTTGAGCGATCGCAAAGATCAGCCTCTGGTTAAATTCAACTGTGCCGCACTCCCGGACACACTGCTCGAGAGTGAATTGTTCGGTCATGTCAGAGGATCGTTTACCGGCGCTCACAAAGACAAGATCGGACGCTTTCAAAAAGCCGACAGAGGGACCATCTTTCTAGATGAAATCGGAGACATATCGCAGGCCACCCAGGTTCGCCTGTTGCGTGTTCTGCAAGACAAAACCATTGAACAGGTCGGCAGCACGACTCCAATTCAGATCGATGTCCGGATTGTGACCGCCACCAACAGCAACTTGCTCGAGAAAGTCAAGCAAGGCGTGTTCCGCGAAGACCTGTATTTCCGGCTCAATGTCATGAACATCCAGCTGCCGCCACTGCGCCAACGCCATGGAGATATCCCACTGCTGATTCAGCATTTCACCAGAGTTTTCAACCAGCGCTTCAACAAAAAGATTCGCGGCATGTCAGATGACGTACTGTCGATATTGGAAAGCTACCACTGGCCCGGCAACATTCGTGAACTGCAACATTCTATTGAACATGCGTTTGTTGTCTGCCAGGGCGAGCTGATCACGACAGATCACCTTGCCGAAGAGTTGGTCAGCCAGGCCAGGGCGACTGCCACCCAATCGTACGAACTCTCCCCGGATGAAGAACGGGACGCGCTCATTGCGGCCCTGAAACAAGCAGGTGGCAACAAGACGGTCGCGGCAAAATCCCTCGGCATGAGCAGGCGAACCATCTATCGGAAGCTCGAGGAACACGGTCTTTAATTCTCAGCTCGTCACCTGCAAACTGTGTCATGGCACAATTATCTGATGTCACACGCAAGTTTTGTGGCACACCCTGGCACACTCGACACACCTGTACCCCAAATAATTGCCAGATACTCTTCAGACGGCGCCATCCTCCGACCGCCCCTCCCTCACACATAACTCAATGTAATTGCTGTAGTAATTATTTTGACAAAAATATTTTTCAAAACATTATTGGATAACCGTCCACTTGGCACACCACTTGATATGAAAGGAGTCTAAGAAAAAAGCATTAATGAAGCAGATTCCACTTCCAGACGGGAACTATGAAATTCTTTTAGAACTGATACTTTGCATTTATCAGGGAGGCTAATCATGACCGAAGCCTATGCCTATTGTGAAAGCACGACCCTCGACAAAGACGCCCTGATCAGGTCTCACCTGCCGATGCTCAATTTTCTCGTCGAACGCATGGTGACGCAGGTGCCATCTTATGTCTCTCGAGATGAAATCCGCAGCGCCGCCATGCTGGGCTTGGTCGATGCGGCAAATCGGTTTGATTCGGACAAGGGGGTCTTGTTCAAGACCTTTGCCGAAAGGCGGGTGCGTGGTGCCGTTCTTGATGAAGTTCGTCGAATGGATTGGTTTTCCAGAACCTTACGGGAAAAACACGCCCGCCTTTTTCGGGCCATGGACCGGCTGGAAAAATCTCTCGGTCGCTCACCCGAAGAAGAAGAAATGGCCAAGGAGCTTGGGATGCCCCTCGCCGATTACCACAAACTGCTCAACGAAGTAAGCCATCTTGGCTGTGTCAGCCTAAATGAATCGATCGACGAGAGCAGCAACGGCCGCTGCATTATCGACAACCTGGAAGACGAAACAGCGGTCAACCCGTTGGAGCATCTTGAATCCAGAGAGTTGCGCCGGGAAATGGCAGAGCATATCAGTCGCCTGTCGGAAAAAGAACGTTTGGTTGTGGCCCTCTATTATCACGAAGATCTGTCACAAAAGGAAATTGCCGACGTCATGTGTCTTTCAGAAGGTCGTGTTTCCCAGATCCACAGTCAGGCCCTTTTGAAGCTCAAGGTGCGCATTTCAAGACGCACCCCAATGCCAGCGTATTCCGTAAACCTTGGAAGAGAAGTGTCTCATCCTTGAACTGACTGATTAATATTGGCTTGAAGACGGCATCAGTTCTCGCTGGCTGAGTTCAGTTAGCGACAAACATGACGGATGAAATTTGAACCTTCCTCTGGCGCGACAATGGTCTTTTTTCAGTAGCCGTGGCCATTGACAGTTTCGAGCCAGAAGCCCTGACCGAGGTTATAGAGTCACGCCCATAAATTTCTCCTCAGCGACTCCTGATTCGTAATTCGCGCTTCCAGGTCCGCTCTGACAACCATGCAACATTGCTAGTCAACACTATTTTCATGAGAGCATTCGACCCGGAATCTGTTGTTTGTCTCCCCACCCTCGAGAACATCCCATGCTGTCCCCAAGTTAAGTGCTAGAATCCATTCAGATAACTTCCGACTCTTTTCAGGTACTTGAGACGAGCCGGCAAAACTGGCTTTTGAGTAAATCTTTTTGCTAAACTGCTCTTACATGTGCACCGATAAGTTTGCAAGCTGGTTACTGATATTGCCCGGGACATTTTGCCCGTCTGCGGCACTGTATCCACAAAGGTGGCGGTTATGAAAAATAAAGTTTACCTGGAAAAATCTATGCCCTGCTTTACGGAGAGAAGAGAGGTATCAACCGGAGTGACAAGCATTGTAAGTCAACCCGAGACAATCAATATTTACACCTGCCTTCCCAGTGAGACCGATGAGGGACCGGCACTTGATTCCAGCCGGGTGAAAAGAATTGCATATTTGAAGCGTCAGGTACAAACTGGGAACTATCAACCGGACCTCGAGAGGGTCGCAGGAAGTCTACTGAAACACGTCATGGATGACAAAGGGTAACCAAGCTGCCGGCTCTTTGAAATGTTTCATTGCAACGACCGTGTTCAGACGTTTCAAAGGCAGGACTCGGTTTCATCACACAACTAGGAAGGTCAAACAGTAGCAATCTCAATTCATTGTTCGTAACGCGTTACACAGGAACTCGAACCAATGCATGTCCGGAAACTGCTGTCATAACGACTATCTCTGAAGTCAGCAACAACCGAAAATGCTCGAGAGCCGTCAGTTGTAAACCAGTTACTTAAGACCATGGAGATTGCCATTGCTCGTCTTGACCAGAAAAGTCGGTGAGGGGATTATTATCGGTGATGATGTCAGAGTAACTGTCGTAGAAGTTCGAGGCAACAGTATCCGACTGGGGATTGATGCGCCACACCATAAAAAAATTCATCGTCTGGAAGTTTACGAACGCATCAAAAACGAGACGCAGTTAGCAACCAACTGGCTGCCAGCCGATCTCGATTCATTGCAATCAACCTTCAAATCAAGTTTCCTGAAGGATTGAGCATGAAAATCCTGAACTGTCGATTCGGCGACCTAGAATATCAACCGGAAGACCTTATCCTGTTTCCCGAAGGATTGATCGGATTCGAACATCTGCACGACTTTGTCATGATGCCGAATCGTCCGGAGAAACTTCCGTTCTGGATCCAGAGCATAACCAATCCGGATTTTGCCTTGATGCTGGCCTATCCGGAGCTAGTTTTCCCCGACTACAACTTCACTCCTGACCAGAAGGATAAGGAAAAGCTTGGATTGATTGATCTGGATGGACATATCACATTGTCGATAGTCACTTTGCACAAAAACCAAACCATTACATTCAACCTGGCCGCACCGATAATTCTGGCTCCAACAACCAGTCGCGCTCTGCAGTGTATCTTGGAAGGCGCACCTTACAACACCAGAACGCCATTAATATAACTAAGCATTTGACTCCGCACACATAAAAACCATACTTCAATCAAAACATTAAGACTTTAGCCAAATCTGCTGTTCCCGAATAGCCAGAGCTCCGACCCGCCAAACAAGTTAGCCTAACCTCGATTCCTTTTGTAACCGAAAACAACGGTAAAACAACAATACGATCATGACGCTTGTAGTCACAAGGAAGACAAATTGTCATGTGGCTTGATGGCTGTCTTCTTACGACCGGGTTATGCTCACCTAACCCGGAAAAAGCACATGATCATATCGAAAAAGCCGGGGCCACAACTCAACATCCTTGCGGCTTGCCAGTTGGCGTACATGCAGATTCCCTTGCTGGGAAATCGCATACTGAATGCGCCAGGAGCAGTTGACCCTCCCCTTATCGGGGTCCAATTCTACCCTGGGCAACTTCAGCCAGAAGAACTTGATCTGGCCGGGCAAAGCATAATTTCTTTTAAAACCGACCAGTTAATCCATGGGTTAATCTGAGTGGTGAGGGATTCGTTTCCTGCGGCAGATCAATTCAAGCTTAAGGAGGGGATTCAACTGCACCTTCTTTCTGGACGGGTTCCAAAATGGCGACGTTGAAAGTATTGGTCAGATCATACAAAGCGTATGAAAGGCATGGAGAGCAACAGGTCTGCCTCAATTTCATCGAAATCTCTCAGGTTGACCGGGGCCGGATCATCTCGTACTGTTTTGCCATGCGACACGAATTGTCGCGGAAGCGGATTAAAATCAGAGCTGAGATAGAATGCTCTTTTACGGTGATTCAAACTCCTGCGGCAAGTCGCTCCAAACACGCTTTATACCACTGGAAACCACCACCATGTCGATGCAGGCCATTGTTGATATTCGGGAGGATCCCCTGATGCCTCGCTTACTGCTGTTGTGCCAACAACCCGGCATAAACCGACGCATCTGCCTCGGAAAAGCAGCAAAAAGTGACCCGCTGCGGGAAGTCGTTCTTCGACTGAAACTCCCGGCAGGTTTGGACTGCAATGCGACTGGCGCGCTCGAATGGAAATCGGTAAACACCGGTGCTGATCGATGGAAAAACGATATGTATAAGTTCATGCTCACTGGCAAGGAGCAAACATTGCTGATAACAGCTGGCTAATAATCGTTCTTCCCCCTGTTGTCCGCCATGCCAGACCGGCCCTACCGTGTGGATGACGAACCTGGACGGCAGTCGGTAGCCAGCGGTCATTTTTGCCATCCCGGTAGCACACCCCTGCAACCCTCGGCATTCCTTGAGCAATTCCGGACCGGCTGCGCGGTGAATTGCACCATCGACTCCGCCACCCCCCAGAAGTGAGCAGTTCGCGGCGTTGACAATTGCATCAGCCGGAATCCGGGTAATATCACCCTCGACGACATCCAGGTAAATCATCAACAATCTCCTTGATTGGAATTCAGGTTCGAAAAGCTGGGCGACTTTCTAGAACGCCTCGCTCAAGGACACAATCGTTCAGATGAGACGCAAACAACCAAAGACTGAGTTCTCATGCACTCCTGAGTTGCTCAACGGCCCTGAATTAATTCGATCTTATACCCATCCGGATCCTCGATAAAGGCGATGTGGGTCGTACCATGTTTCATCGGTCCCGGTTCGCGAACCACCTTGGCGCCAGCCTTTTTCAAATCATCACAAACAACGTAGATATCGTCGACTCCAAGAGCCAGATGGCCAAAACCATCGCCAATTGAATAGTCCTCTTCCCGGTCCCAGTTGTGGGTCAACTCCACCACCGCTTCTTCAGATTCCGGACCATAACCGACGAAAGCCAAGGTAAATTTCCCTTCCGGAAACTCCTTCCGCCGAAACAGAGTCATGCCCAGCAAACCAGTATAAAACGCCAGGCTCTTCTCCAGATCTCGAACCCGGATCATGGTATGAAGAAAACGAAATTTTTTTGCCGTCATCCTGACCTCCTCAAGGTTGCACGAAAACAAAACTTCGGTATGCTCATCACAACAATCGAATGTGCGGATAAACAGTCATCCAGTACCATTTGCAACGTTGTTGATGGCATTTCAGATTGTATAATAAGATTATAACAAGTGAACTGGATCTTCACAGAAGTCAACAGCTGGACGGGAGACAAATATGATCAGAAAAATGCTGGTATTTTTTGCCGTGTCTACCATGATCATTGCCGGATGCGCCCCGCAATCCGGGCCGAAAGAGGGCGCAGGCACCTTCATCGGAGCCGGAACCGGTGCTTTGCTTGGTTCACATGTCGGCAGTGGTAAAGGACGACTGGTCGCCGTCGCAATCGGTACCCTGGCGGGAGCTATGATCGGTCAAGACATCGGGCGTTCGCTCGACAAGGCCGACCAGATAGCCATGCAGCAAAACGCTCAGTATGCCCTGGAGAACGCACCGACCAACACCTCAACCCCATGGCGCAATCCTGACACCGGCAACAGCGGGCAGATTACCCCGGTCGAAACCTATCAGACATCCAGTGGCGAATACTGCCGCGAGTACCATCAGACGGTCTGGATTGCTGGTCAGGAGCAGCAGGCTTATGGCACCGCCTGCCGCCAGCCGGACGGCACTTGGAAAATCATTCGTTAGCAGGTAGATACATAATAAACGAATCCTCTAGTCAGCCCGACCAAGGGGGCTGCACATCAGGCAGCCCCCTTGGTCGATATTTCCGCCCCCCCCCTACCGACAACGCTACCCTCACCACGCAGGCAACGCAGCTCATCTCCAGGGCCTCAATCAGCCAGTTCCTTTCCCCGACCAGGGTTTGCAGCCTATTAGCTCCCACCCTGCTTGGTCGGTGGTACGTGGTCCAGATCATGGGATGCCTCGAGCCGTTGCAGCAACAGTGAGATTTCCCGGAGCCTGCTCGGAGGCCCACCAGCCATATTCTCCTCCTCGGCGACTTCCAATTCGCGGGCATCGTACTCCCAACGCTGGAGCAACTGAAGTTTTTGCGTGCGGGTCAAGGATGACTCGCTGTAAACAGCCTCCGGATTGCTGAAGTAACTTGCCGGGTCCAACAGTGCTTGTTCGTAATTCATAATCCAGCTCCTTGTGCCTTCTGCTAATATCTTACAACAAGCACGACAAAGCGTGCTGAACCGGTCAGGATCACTGGCCGCCAATTATTCTTTGCCAGCCACCTGTACCCCGATCACGCCTGAGGTCACGTAAAGAGGCCAGTCGAAACCTCCGTTCCATCGGGTTCGACTTCCGCCCGGCCATCTGAAGCGGCTGAGGGTAAATCTTAACAATGGCAAGGCTTCAGGCGTTTCTAGCCCGGCAAGGTACCGATGACCAACCCGGCGTGTGGCCAGAGCTGAAAATCGGCTCCACCACGGGCTCGGTCTCGCAGGCAAAGCAAAAGGGGTTTGCGACATTTCGCAAACCCCTTGGCGATAACTCACAAATAATTTCAGGACCTAACTAATTGCACAATCGCTTTGATCACCCTGTAATTTAGCGACCGTGTGAGGTATTGCCAACCAGATTGCCTCAAGGTTTTCTACCGCGCCCTTGGGGCTACCGGGAAGATTAACGATCAAGGTTCGACCTCGAATCCCTGCAATGGCTCGCGAGACAATTGCGTGGGGTGTCTTGTCTAGACTTCTTAGACGCATCAGTTCACCAAACCCGGGGAGCTCTCGGTCCAGCACCCGCCGGGTCGCTTCGGGAGTCACGTCCCGTGGCGAAACCCCGGTTCCTCCGGTGGTCAATATCAGATCCGGCCTCAGGTTGTAGACCCAGTTGCAGAGCAATGCTTCAATTTGATCCTGTTCATCGGGCATCATCTCGCAATGCACCACCTTGACCGATTTCCCGGACAACCAATCCCTTAATGCCGGGCCGCTCAAGTCGACCCTTTCGCCTCGGGACCCCTTGTCACTCAAAGTTAGGATTGCAGCCTTCATATTGATTCCTCTCGCTGTAAGGGCTCGCTCTTTTTCCCAACACTCAAAGGCAGTGCCATCGTATTAATCTAGACCCGTAATAGCTTCGGCCGCATCCGGACCAGAGGACTGGCAACCGCAGTCTACGCGGTTGTTTGATTGTCGCAGATGCCAACCATGGTCGCCCGCCCCTGCACATTGAAGTGGATTAACGGCAGGTCACGTTCATCACTTACCCGTAATTACCGTCGTAGCCACCAATTGAGCCTTATGACTATTTTTGAGGCAGTTGGATCGATTTATACTCGAGAAACTCATCGAGTCCGAAGGCTCCCAATTCCCTGCCGTAACCGGACTGGCCGACCCCGCCGAACGGCGCCAGAATATTGAACGGGGCGCCATTGATATCGACCTGACCGCTGCGCATCCGTTTGGCGAAAATCAGTGCTCGCTCCTGATCGGCCGACCAGACCGCGCCGGACAGGCCGTAAGGTGTACTGTTCGCTATCTGCAGGGCGTCGTCTTCCGTGTCATAGCTGATAATGGAAAGAACCGGCCCGAAAATCTCCTCCCGAGCGATGCTCATTTCCGGGTTGACCCGGCCGAAGATCGTCGGGCTTACAAAAAAACCGACATCGAGTCCAGCCGGAGGTTCCGGGCCGCCGCAAAGCAGTTCTGCGCCCTCGGCAAGCCCCTTTTCAATAAAGCTGCAGACCCGGTCCTTCTGGTCAGCACTGATCAGCGGCCCGAGTCGGGTCTGTTCCAGACCCGGGTCGCCGGGAGCATAGCCGCCGGCGATCTCGACCGCGAGCCGGGCGGCCTGTGGATAAAGGCCTGCCGGTACCAGGAGCCGGGTCAGTGCAGTGCAGGTCTGACCGGAGTTCAAAAAACAGGATGCGACCGTTCCCTTAACCGCCCTAGCCAGATCGGCATCGTCCAGAACCACCGAAGCCGATTTTCCTCCCAATTCAAGGGCGGTCCGCTTGACTCCGCCCGCGGCGAGTTCAGCAATATGCCTGCCGACTCGGGTCGAACCGGTAAAGGACAGCATGGCGACATCTTGATGCCGCGCCAATGCCTCCCCGGTCACTTTTCCATTGCCGGACACCAAGTTGAAGACCCCGTCCGGAAACCCCGCTGATGCAACAATTTCCGCGAGGATAAAGATACAGGATGGCGCCAGCTCGCTCGGCTTAAGCACCACGGTGCAGCCAGCCGCCAGGGCGGCGGCGACTTTGGCGATCGCCTGATGGAGTGGATAATTCCAGGGGGTAATGCAGCCGACAACGCCGACCGGCTCCCGGAGCACCAGCGAATTGCCGATCCGGGTTTCAAACGAAAAACTCTCGAGCAGCTCGGCATAGCTGGCCATGACCGCGGCCGGCAAGCCGGCCTGAATGCGCTTGGCCAGCTTGATGGGCATGCCGACTTCCTCGGTGATCGTCAGGGCGATCACATCGGCCCGATCCACCAGGCCCTGATGCAACGTCCGCAAATAATCAGCCCTGTCTGCAGCAGGCCGTTCCGCCCAGTGCGGCAGAGCCTGTTTTGCGGCGGCAACGGCAAGATCGATATCTCCGGCCGTACCGCAGGAAACCTGGGCCACGATCGTCTCGGTGGTCGGATTTACAACAGCGATGGATTGCGGGCCGTTGGAGGGGGCCCAACGACCATTGATATAATGCTTAGGGTAACTGCGCATCATGTCCTCCTCAGTGCAGATGAAATGACATTATTAAACTTCCCAGTTATTCTGGGATTGTCAACGAAGGAAACGACTTTGACCGTCATGCATCCAACTCAAGAGTCTTGAAGGCT
>Ga0209919_1000899_pt1 | contig 14720 bp, 8 predicted proteins | sample SalPon2A_C_D2_MG_FD_185721 | JGI IMG/M metagenome (GOLD analysis project Ga0209919, IMG submission 185721) | Soil microbial communities from South San Francisco under conditions of wetland restoration - Salt Pond MetaG R2A_C_D2_MG (SPAdes)... | ecosystem: Environmental > Terrestrial > Soil >... | reverse complement strand
CAGCAGGTGATTTCCGGCCGGCAGCAGGTCGAACCACCCGAGAGCGTACCAGGCCGCCGTCCCGCAGAGAATGCCGGCCAGAGCGCCCGGAAAGCGCCATGGCAGGCGGATGCGGGCGACCAGGGAAGCAAGCACGATCCCGAGGGAAAGGAAACCGACCACCGGCGAGGAGAAGAGTTTGAGGGTCGGCAGATAAGCGATGAGCAGCAGCGCGACGGCGGCGATGCTGCCGAGCAGGCCGGCCCGGGGCACGGCCCGGCGTAGCGCAGGGCCGAAAAAGGAGGCGGCGATCTTGAACAGCCCCATCATGACGATGAGAGCCATGCCCACCTGCCAGGCCAGCAAGGCGTCCTTGCTCGCCAGATAACACGGCCCGATGACGCCGAAGGCCAGACCGAAGGTCGAAGGGGTGTCGAGGCCCAGCGGCATGGCGGTGACGGTCGCACGGCCGGTGCGGCGGGCCAGCCGGACAGCCATCCAGGTGTAGGCCAGGTCGCCGAAGAGAACCCCCACGGCACTGCCAGGGATCATCCGGTAAAGGACGATCTCGCGGGGCATCTCGAAAACCCCCATGAGGATGGCGGCCATGATGACCAGATCGGACATGTTGTCCAGCATCAGGCCGAAAAAGGCGTTGATGTCGCCGACGGAAAAGATGCGGTAGCGCGACTGCACGAAGAATCCCCCAGGAAAAGTAGCGGAGCTTTCGGTTGGGCACTTAGATAGCACGTCGCAGGGGCGAATTGCAATCGGGGAAGCCCTGCCCGGCCTTTGCAAAGTTCAATGCCTGTGCTAACCTGCCACCCTCAACCCTTGTCCCGGGAGAACCCCGCCATGCACTGCCTCCTGACAGCGGTCCCCTTATTCAATCTCTTGCCGAAGACCGGACCCGTCCGGGTTGCCGCCGGGACAAACGGCCCGACCCGACAGTCCGCCTCCCGTCCGCAACCTTTCGAACAGTTCCCCTTTCACCCGGTCTCCCGGGTCAAATGTCCTGCCCGGTACTCGGTTCCGGCCGGCAGGTCGTTGCGGTAGTCGTCTGTCATGGGGATCGAGTACTTTCTTCTGGCCTACGCCGCCGGACTCGTCGGCGCTCCCTTTTTGATAATTCCACCCTATTTCCTGGCCATCCCGCCGATTGTCGCGGTCCTGTGGCTGACGCTTCGCCACCGGCGTCTGGCGACCGTCCTTCTGCTGGCATTTTTCTTCACCCTCGGCCCGGCCCGCCATGCCCTGCGAACGACGGCGCCGGGGGATGCGGGACATATCCGGAGATTCGTGGGCGAGCAGCCGGTGGCCGTCGAGGGCCTCGTCCGAACCGTCGTCGAGCGCCCGCGGGAGCGCTCGACCGTCGATCTCGAGGCGAAGAAGGTCGTCTCCGGCGGCATCGCCGCCCCGGTTCGCGGGAAAGTCCGCGTCCACGCCGAGGGCCCCGGCCTTCGAGCCAAGCCGGGAGATACCGTGAGGTTCCTCACCCGGCTGCGCGCGCCGCGTCCCTTCGGAACTCCGGGCGAGTTCGACTACGCCCGCTATCTCGCCGACCGCGGCATTTTCGTCACCGCCCATGTCCGCCATGCCGGGGACATCGCCGTGCTGCCCCGCCGGGAAGACCCGGCTGCTTCCACTCTCATCGAGCGCCGGCGGGAGTCCATCGCCCGCCTGATCGACAGCCGCCTCGACCCCGCCGCCGCGGCCCTGGTCCGGGCCCTGGCGATCGGCGACAAGGGGGGGCTGACGCAAGCGCAGCGCGACCTGATGAGCCGTGGCGGGGTCGCCCATCTGTTCGCCATTTCGGGTCTGCACCTGGGACTGATCGCCCTGCTGCTCTATGCCGCCGGCCGCTTCTTCTACCGGCGCAGCGATATGCTGCTGCGCCTCGGGCCGCCTGCGAGAAACCTGCCGCCGCTGCTCCTGCCGCTGCTGCTGGCCTACCTGTTGCTGACCGGCAGCGCCCTGCCCACCCTGCGTGCCTTCCTCATGACCGCCGCCGGCGTTCTGCTCTTCTGCGGTGCCCGTCGAACTCCGCCACTGAAGCTGCTGGCCTCCACCGCCTTTCTCATCCTGCTGGTCGAGCCCCTGGCGCTGTTCCGGCCGGCCTTCCAACTCTCCTTCGCCGGCATCCTGGGCATCATGGTCCTGCTGCCGCGCTGGCGGGAAAAGCTCTCCGGCCTGCCTGCGCTGCTTCGCCGGCCGGCCACTCTGTTCGCCGCCACTCTGGCGGCGACCCTGACGACAACCCCCCTGGTACTGCATCACTTCCACATGCTCGCCACGGCCGGTCCGATCGCCAACCTTGCCGCGGTGCCGCTCATCGGCCTCGTCGCCGTCCCCCTCGCCCTGGGCGGTGTTCTTCTTTCCTTCGTCTGGCCGCAAGCGGCGGTCGTGCTCTTCTCCGCCTGCGGGGGCCTCTGCCAGGAGGTTCTCTCGGCCGTCGGCTGGCTCATCGCCCGGCCCGGCCTGGGCGGATGGCGGCTCTATCTGGCCCCCGCGCAGATCGCCGGCGTCGCCCTTCTTGCCGCAGCGGTCCTTCTCGGCGGAGAACTCCCACGCCTCCGGGCCAAAAGAGTCCTCCTGCTGGCAGCCGGTGCGGCGCTTCTGTTTCTCCACCTCCCCTCTTCCGGGCTGGAGGTCACCGCCCTTAGCGTCGGCCAGGGCGAATCGATTCTGCTCTCGCTGGACGACGACCACTATCTCATCGACGGCGGCGGACTCCACAGCGACACCTTCGACGTCGGCGAGCGGCTGGTGGCCCCGGCCCTGGGACGACTCGGCGTCGACACCCTGAAGGCGGTTATTCTGACCCATGACCATCCCGATCACCGCAAGGGCCTGGTGCACGTATTGGAATATTTCCCCGCCGAGGCCTTCTGGTCGGCGATTCCGGAGTCGGAACTGCACCCCTCCCTTCGTCGGGCGATCGCCCGAAAGGGGATCCCCGTGCGCCTTTTCCGGCCGGGCTGGACCCGCCTGATCGAAACGGACGAGGACGGCCTGGCGCTTTTCGTCCCCGATCAACGGCAGGACTCGATCAACGATCGCTCGCTGGTCGTCTATGCCCGTCGCGGCCACGACGGGGTACTTTTAACCGGAGACCTCGAATCGTCGGGCGTCCGGGACCTTCTGAGCCGGCCGCCGCCGGGCCCGGTCGATCTCCTGAAGCTGCCCCATCACGGCAGCCGCCACTCCGAGCCGCAGCTTCTATTTCGGCGTTTCGCGCCGGCGGCGGCCTTTGCCTCGGCCGGCCGAGGCAACCCCTATCACCTGCCGCACGGCTCGGTCATCGACGATCTGCGCAGGAGGGCAATCGCCTTTTATCGCACCGATCGGGACGGCAGCCTGAGATTTGCCAGCCGGGGCGGGGGATGGCAGGCTTCCCATTGGCAAAACGGGCTTTTCCGTTGACAGAAAAATGGCTTTTTGCTAGCTTCAGGCTCTCTTGACAGGGAGCTGACAGGGATGATTGAACCGACCATACTGGTTGTCGACGATGAGCTGTTTTTCCGGCGTCTTTATGCCGAACTGCTCAGCGAGAACGGCTACCAGGTAAAGACCGCCGCCACCGGCGACGAGGCGCGAGAGTTTCTGCAGCAGGGGGGAATCGACATCGTGCTGACCGACCTGGTGATGCCCGGCCTCGACGGCATGGACGTGCTTCGCCTGTCGCGCAACCTCGACCCGCCGCCCGATGTCATCCTCGCCACCGGCCACGCCACCCTGGAGACGGCCATCCAGGCCCTTAAAAACGGCGCCCGGGACTACCTGATCAAGCCTTTTAACCCCGACGAGCTGCGTCACCTGGTCCGTACCTGTGTCGAACAGCGCCGGGTCCTCGACGAAAACACCCTGCTGAAAAGCCAGATTCGCCTCTTTCAAAAAGGTCAGAACCTGGCCTCCTCCCTCGACGTCGAAAAGCTCCTCCCGCTGGCAGTCAACACCCTGGTGCGGGAGATCGGAGCAGGCCGGGGCTTCGCCTTTCTGGTCGACAAGGATTCGCCGGCACGTCTTTTCGGTCTGAACGGCGTCGGGGAGACCGAGGGGATGGCCCTCGCCAGAGCCCTGGTGCCCCACCTTGCCGATCTCTCCGGCATCCGCCTGCTTCGCGCCAGCGAGTTGCCGCCGACCGAGAACGGACCGCCGGAAGTGCAAACCGTGTGCCTTTTCCCCCTGCACTGCCAGAAGAAATTGAAAGGGGCCATGGTCGTCTGCAATCCGCCCGGCATCGATTTCCCTCACCCCCTTCCCCACGAAAGTCTGCTTTTTCTCTCTGAACAGACCTCTCTCGGGTTCGAGAACGCCTTCCGCTACCAGGGCGCCCAGGAGCTGATCTACACCGATGATCTGACCGGGCTCTACAATCACCGCTATCTGCAGAAATGCATCGAGCAGGAAGTGCGTCGTTCCGAACGCTACGGCCTGGAATTTTCCGTCGCCTTTATCGATCTGGACAACTTCAAGGATATCAACGACGCTCATGGTCACCTGGCCGGAAGCCAGGCTCTGAAAGAGGTGGCCGATCTGCTGCGCCAAAGCGTTCGCGAAGTCGACGTCCTCTTTCGCTACGGTGGCGATGAGTTTACCGCCATGCTGGTCGAAACCGACTCGCGGGGGGCGGCCATCGTCGCCGACCGGATTCGTCGGACCATCGAGAACCACCCCCTTCTGACCGATACCGGCTCCCCCGTCAAGGTAACGGCGACCGTCGGCTATGCCACCTTTCCTCTGAACGCCAGCGATAAAAACGGGCTCATCGACCTTGCCGATCGGGCCATGTACGAGGGGAAAAAGGTCCGCAACGTCGTCCGGGGAGCATGGGAGCAAGGCTAGATGAGGCTCCGGTTCCACCCGGCAGCCGTCTGCGGCGGCCTGCTGCTGCTCTTTCTGCCATACCCGGTTGGCGCGAAGAATCTCCCCGGCAGCTCAATCGCCGCCTCTTCACGAATCGATCATTACCGCCAGGTCCTCCTGGTCGAACCGGAAAATCTTCCGCTGCACTATTTCCTGGGGGTGGCTCTGCTTGGCGACGATCGCCTCGAAGAAGCGATTGCCGAATTTCGCAGGGCCTATCCGGCCTTCCTCGAATCGGTCGAAATGAATTACAATCTAGGTCTGGCTTGCTACCGGGTCGGCGACCCGGATAGTTCCATGATCTACCTGGCGCAGGCCGAAGCCTTCGGAGCCTTGGAAGAGCCTGCCCTCTACCCCCTCGGCGACCTCTATTTCAACCTGGGGCTGGAATACGTGGAGGCGGAAAACCTTGACGAGGCCGTCCGCAGCTTCGAAAAGGCGCTCTCCGTCGATCCGGAACGGCACGAAATCCACACCCTGCTCGGCGATATCCTTGCCCGCCGCGGACAGACCGAACGCGCCCTGGCCGAATTCGCCCTCTTCCTGCAGGCCTACCCGGAGGATGCCCCGACCCGGGAGGCTATCTATACCCTCCATTTCAACCGCGGCCGGCAGCTTCTCGAAAAAAACGAGCTGCCGGAGGCCCGGAAGGCGTTCGAAAAAGCCCTGGATATCGCCCCCGACAGCCCCCTGGCTCTATACTACCTGGGCTATGTCGACTACTCGGAAGGACTGCTCGAAAGCGCTGCCGGACAGCTGAACTCCTCCTACCGGGATGCCTCCGAGGAGGTCCGGGAAAGCATCGAGCCGATGCTCTACAATACGGCTCTGGGGCTTCTGGAGCAGCACAAGGCCCGCCCGGCCCTGACCGCCATCGAGCCGCTCGCCACCCGGCCGGACGCCGACCCGGACTATCTCTATCTGGCGGGCAACATCCACCTTGAACTGAAGGAATTCAACCGGGCGAGGGTTCTCTATCGGCGAATCCTGGAGGCCGATCCCGCCCACCGGGGCGCCGCCGTCAACCTGAGGACGGCCGAAACGGGCGCGGTCGACGAGATGCTGGAAAAGGCCCGTGCCCTGTCTGCCCGGAGGGCCTTTCGGCAGGCCGGAAAAGCCTTGGCGACAGCTCTCGCCATCGCACCTGCCGACGCTCGGCTCCGGGCCTGCGAGGAGCAAGTCCGGGCGGCTCTGGAACAAAGCGCCGCCGAGGCCTTCGCCCGGGCCGAAAAGGAGGAAGCCGCCGGCCGGGTTCGCCAGGCCCTGGCCACGGTCCGGGAAGGTCTGGAGTTGGCCCCCGGATCGAACCGGGGCACGATGCTCGAAGAGCGACTGCTAGCCCTGCTCGGCGGACAGATCGATCGAATGACGGACCGGGGCGAAGTCCTGCTGGGGCAAGACCGACTGCTGGAGGCGGCTCGGGCCTTTGAGCAGGTCCTGGCGCTCGACCCCGATCAGGCCGATGCCCGCAAAGGCAGGGACAGGGCCGGGGCCCGCATCCACGATGAGGCCCTGAGCGCCGTCGAACAGGGCGACCGGGCGCTGGCCGAAGGTCGGCTCGACGCGGCCCGCAAGGCCTTTGCCGCCGCCCTCCACCTGGAGCCCGAACTGCCCTCAGGCAAGAAGGGATTGGCCAGGGTCGACGCTCTGGTCTCCGGCATGGTGGACGAGGCGCTGCAGTGGGGCCGAAGGGCTGAAGCCGGGGGCAATCTGCAGCAGGCGCGAAAGCACTTCACCGATGCTCTGCGACTCCGCGACACGCCCCTCATCCGGAAAGTGCTGGCCGCCCTCGATCGACTGTTCACCGAACGGGTCGAGAGCCTGAAGGCCGCGGCCCGCACCGCCCTGGAGAAGGGACGGTTCAAAAGCGCCCGGAACAACCTGCGCCGGATTCTCGAGATGGCTCCGGACGATCCGGAGACGCTCGCGGAGCTGGCACGGGTCGACCGCCGGCAGACCGACGCGATCGAGCAAACGCTCAGCGAGGCCCGCGGGCAGCTGGATGCCGGAGAGGCGGAAGAGGCGATGGCGGGCTACCGCCGGGTGCTCGACCTCTTCCCGGACAACCTCGCCGCGCGAAACGGCCTGCACCAGGGCCAGTCGATGGTGAGCGAGAAACTGACGCGTCTCGTCGCCCGGGGAGAGGCTGCGCTGGCCGCTGGCCGATGGAGCGAAGCGGCAGCGGCTTTCGACCGGGCCCTGGCCCTCGATCCCTATCAGCCCGATGCCCTGAAGGGGCGGGTTCGCCTGCAACGACTGCAACCGGGGGAGGACGAAGCCGGCGAGCCGAAGCGGGTCTTCCTGCGGGGAATCGAACTCTACACCCGCGGCAGGTACGAAGAGGCGGTCACAGCCTGGCAGCGGGTCTCGACGCCGTCACCCGAACATGAAAGGGCTCTGCTCGACATCGAAAGGACCCGGCGGAAACTGGAGGGAACAAAGGTTTCCCGCGAAGGGTGAAGACCTTCGCCCCGCTTTCGCCCTGCCGTTCGCCCGTGGGGCGAAAAACAATCCACGCCGTTTCATCGCGCCAAGACGCAAAGAGAATCCTTGAACAGGGGCACGATTTATGCTTTCCTTTGCGAGCTTTGCGCCTTGAGTGGGCGAAGCGAAGGGGCGAGAAGAATGTTCTCGAGCATATTATTTCAGATCCCAATTTCCCAGGCTCCATTCATTCACATTTGCTGCAAGAGAGGTAAAAGGTCGTGAACATCACAGGCATCAAGGGAATGAACGACATCCTGCCCGGAGAGATCGAAACCTGGCAGTTCATGGAAAACCGGGCGCGGCGCATATTCCAGACTTACGGTTACGCCGAGATCCGGATTCCGGCGGTGGAAAAGACCGAGCTGTTTTGCCGCTCGATCGGCGAGACGACCGATATTGTCGAAAAGGAAATGTACACTTTCAGCGACAAGAGCGGCAACTCGCTCACCCTGCGTCCGGAAGGAACGGCTCCGGTGATGCGCTCGTTCATCCAGCACAAGCTGCATACCCGCGATACGGTCACCAAACTCTATTACATCGGACCGATGTTCCGCTATGAACGACCCCAGAAGGGGCGTTATCGTCAGTTCCACCAGATCGGCGCCGAGGTGATCGGGGTGGATGATCCCAAGATCGACGCCCAGGTCCTGGCCATGCTCTCCCATTACTTCGCCGAGGTCGAGATCCCCGACGTTGAACTGCAGATCAACTCCCTCGGCTGCCCCGATTGCCGCCCCGCCTATCGGCAGCTCCTCATCGACTTCCTTGAGCAGCGCCTCGACGCTCTCTGCGAGGACTGCCGGCGTCGTTACCGAACCAACCCGCTGCGCGTTCTCGACTGCAAGGCCCGCGGCTGCGGGGAAGCGACCCAAAACGCCCCGTCGATGCTCGACCACCTGTGCGCGGGATGCTCCGACCACTTCGACCGGGTCCGGGGACATCTCGACGATCTGCAGATCGCCTATACCGTCAATCCGCGCATGGTGCGGGGGCTGGACTACTATACCAAGACGACTTTCGAAATGGTCACCGGCAGCCTCGGCGCTCAGAATGCCGTGGCTGCCGGTGGGCGCTACGACGGTCTGGTAAGGGACCTCGGCGGCCCGGAACTTCCCGGGATAGGTTTCGCCATCGGCCTGGAGCGGCTGGTCCTGATGAAAGGCGCAAACCGCATCCAGCCTCCCCGGCTCGATCTTTTCCTGGCCGCCATCGGCGAGGAGGCAGCCCGCAAGGCCTTCGTCCTCATGTCGCGCCTGCAGCGTCGGGGCCTGCAGGCGGAAATGGACTACCAGGGCAAAAGCCTCAAGGCCCAACTGCGTCGGGCCGACAAACTCGGTGCACAGCAGGTGGTCATCCTCGGCGAGGAAGAATTGCGGCGGGGCAAGGTACAGATCAAGGACATGGACGCGAGCTCTCAGCGGGAAATCGCCCTCGATGATCTGGAGGTCTTCCTGCTCGGCGCCCGGGCATCCGAATCAAAAACGGCATGATATCTACTTGACGTTCATCGGTGCAAGTCGGTAGTATTTGTTCTTTACTGCAATTCGCCACGGCATCCGGATCTGAATCCGGCAAGTACCCGACGGCCGACTGAGCAGATCGTTGAACGCGCCGGCCCCTTGGACCGGATTTTCAGGGGCCCTTACCCAATCCGGGCCCCATCTGCCTTTTACCCGCTGGATTCAGGCTGATTAAACACAATTTCCTGGAGGACCAACTTTTGAACGACATTCTTGGTGACTGGAAGAGAAGTCATTACTGCGGCCAGGTCACGGCCGACGATATCGGCAAGGAAGTCTGCCTGATGGGCTGGGTCCAGCGCCGCCGGGACCACGGCGGGCTGATTTTCATCGATCTGCGCGACCGCGAGGGGATCGTCCAGCTGGCTCTCGACCCCGACCGCGACCCCGAAGCCCACGCCAAGGCCGACCGGGTACGCAACGAATTCGTCCTGGCGGTCAAGGGTGTGGTTTCCCCCCGGCCCGAGGGAACGGTCAACCCGAAGATGAAGACCGGCGAAGTCGAAGTGGAAGTCTCCGAGCTGCGCCTGCTCAACCAGGCCAAGACTCCGCCCTTCATGCTCGACGAATATACCGAGGTGGCGGAAAACCTGCGCCTCAAGCACCGCTACCTCGACCTGCGCCGGCCGCCCGTTCAGCAATGCCTGATCATGCGGCACCGGGTCGCCCGCAGCGCCCGCAACTATCTCGACAGCCAGGGCTTTCTGGAGATCGAAACCCCCATCCTGACCAAGAGCACCCCGGAGGGAGCGCGCGACTACCTGGTGCCGAGCCGCGTCAATCCTGGCCAGTTCTACGCCCTGCCCCAGTCGCCCCAGCTCTTCAAGCAGCTGCTGATGGTTTCCGGCTTCGACCGCTACTGCCAGATCGTCAAATGCTTTCGCGACGAGGACCTGCGCGCCGACCGGCAGCCCGAATTCACCCAGATCGACTGCGAGATGAGTTTCGTCAACCAGGACGACGTGATTTCCATCATGGAGGGCCTGATCGCCACCATCTTCAAGGAGAACCTGGAGGTGGAGGTGTCCCTGCCGATGGCCCGCATGAGCTACGCCGAGGCGATGGACCGCTTCGGGGTCGACAATCCGGATCTGCGTTTCGGGCTCGAACTGACCGAAATTACCGGGGAGGTCGCCGGGTCGGGATTCAAGGTCTTTGCCGACGTCGCCAAAAAAGGGGGCATGGTCAAGGCCCTCAACGCCAAGGGCTGCGCCACCTTCTCGCGCAAGGAGATCGACGACCTGACGGCCTTCGTCGCCATCTACGGCGCCAAGGGCCTTGCCTGGGTCAAGATGACCGAAGAGGGATGGCAGTCGCCGATCGCCAAGTTCTTCACCGACGAGGAGCTCGCCCTTCTCAACCGCAAGCTCGACGCCGAGACCGGCGACCTGCTGCTCTTCGTCGCCGACGTCCCCCAGGTTGCCAACGAGGCCCTCGGACGACTGCGCAACCATCTCGGGCAGAAACTCGGACTGACCGACAAGAAGAACTTCAAATTCGTCTGGATCACCGACTTCCCCCTCCTCGAATGGGACGGGGAAACCCGGCGGCACGTCGCCGTCCACCACCCCTTTACCGCCCCCCGGGACGAGGACGTCGCGCTGCTCGACAGCGACCCGGGAAAAGCGAGGGCCAAGGCGTACGACCTGGTCCTCAACGGTTCCGAGATCGGCGGCGGCAGCATCCGTATCCACGATCAGGCAGTCCAGCAGAAGATGTTCGAACTGCTGGGCATCGGCCGGGAGGAGGCGCAGGAGAAGTTCGGTTTTCTCCTGGACGCCCTCGAGTTCGGCGCCCCGCCGCACGGCGGCATCGCCTTCGGACTCGATCGTCTGGTGATGATTCTGGCCGGGACCGATTCCATCCGCGACGTCATCGCCTTTCCCAAGACCCAGAAGGCAACCTGCCTTCTCTCCGAGGCGCCCAGTGAAGTCGAGGAGAAGCAGCTTCGCGACCTCGCCATCCGGCTCGCCCCCCGCCCGAAGTAGGGGGCGCGGACCGGCAGTACTTAATCGCTACGCGGCGGGTCCCGGAGCAACCCCCCACCCGGACCGCCGCCGGAAAACCGCGTGATGACCATGAACCTGCGCACCTCTCTTCTGTTCTTTTTGCTCCTGATCATCACCGGGTGCGCCTCCGCCCCCAGGCAGGAACTGCAGAGCGCCCGCGGGGCGGTTGCCCGGGCCTACGCCGAACAGGCTCCCCATTACGCTCCCCGGGAATACCAGGCCGCCAAGATCGCCCTGGAGGACGGCGAGAGCCTTTTCCACCGCGGCGATTACGAATTGGCAGCCAAGGCGCTCGTCTATGCCAAGGCACACGGTCGCCAGGCGGCTTCCGAGGCGCGTCGGGAAAAGACCAGGATCGAGCAGGAGCGTCTCCAATACTACCAGGAGCTCATTCGCCTTGAACCGCCGGCTCCGGTGGCGGAGCCGGCGGAACCGGAAGAAAAACCGCAAAGGGAGAAGGTCTCCCCACCGCCGCCCCCCCCCCCCCCCGCCCCCACCAGAGCCGAAAAAACCACCCGTTTCCCGCTATACGGTTGAAAACGGGGAAACCCTGTGGACCATCGCGGCCCGTCGGGACATCTACACCGATGCCCTGCTCTGGCCGCTGATCTACAAGGCCAATCGCGACCAGATCAAGGACCCTCGGCAGATTTATCCGGGCCAGGTGCTCAACATCCCCCGGGATCAATCTTCCACCGAGAAGGAAGACGCCCGGGAGGCTGCCCGTCAATCCGACATCTTCCCCCTTGAACTGCTCATCGGAAACTCGCCGAAAAACACCCCGTAAAATACGGTTTGAACAGCGCCCCGAAAGCCCCGCGGATCTCGTCCGCGGGGCTATAATTTTTCTTGACAGGTTTCGGACCTTTGTATACTGTATACACATTTTGGGACTGGCTTTCCGCCGGTCCGGAAACGCCATTTCTTGCCGGGTTTGCCGGCATTAGTAAATTCCATGCAAAGGAGAGAGACATGACATCACCGAAAGCGACGATTATCTGGACTGAAATCGACGAAGCACCGGCGCTGGCCACCTACGCGCTGCTTCCCATCGTCCAGGCTTTCACCAAAGATTACGACATTTCGGTTGAAACCCGGGACATCTCCCTGGCCGGCCGGATCATCGCCAACTTTCCCGACAAGCTGACCGAGGACCAAAAGATCTCCGATTACCTGGCCCAGCTCGGCGACCTGGTGAAGGCTCCCGAGGCCAACGTCATCAAGCTGCCGAACATCAGCGCCTCGATCCCCCAGCTGCACGCCGCGATCAAGGAGCTTCAGGAAAAAGGGTACGATGTCCCGAACTATCCCGAAGAGGCGAAGAACGAAGAGGAAAAAGCGATCCAGGCGCGATACGCCAAGGTCCTGGGCAGCGCCGTCAATCCGGTGCTGCGCGAGGGCAACTCCGACCGCCGGGCCGCCGCCGCGGTGAAAAAGTTCGCCCAGAAGAACCCGCACAAGATGATGAAGCCCTGGCCCGGGAACGGCTCCCAGTGCCGCGTGGCCCACATGGAGACCGGCGATTTCTACGAAACGGAAAAATCGGTCACCATGGACAAGGCCGATACCGTCAAAATCGAATTCGTCGGCGCCGACGGCACGACCAAAGTCCTCAAGCAGAGCCTGCCCCTGCTGGAGGGCGAAGTCCTCGACAGCTCGATCATGAACGTCGCCGCCCTGCGCAAGTTCTACGAGGAGACGGCGAAAGAAGCCAAGGAGAAGGATGTCCTGCTCTCCCTGCACCTCAAGGCGACCATGATGAAGGTTTCCGACCCGATCATGTTCGGCCATGCCGTCTCGGTCTACTTCAAGGACGCCCTGGAGAAGCACGCCGACACCCTGAAGTCGATCGGCGCCAATCCCAACTACGGTCTCGGCGACATCCTGGCCAAGCTCGACAAGCTCCCGGCCGACCAAAAAACCGAAATCGAAGCCGACATCAAGGCCTGCTACGAAAAACAGGCGGACCTGGCCATGGTCGACTCTCGCAACAATATCACCAACCTGCATGTGCCCAACGACATCATCGTCGACGCCTCCATGCCGAACGTGGTTCGCGACGGTGGCAAGATGTGGAACCTCCAGGACGAGCTGCAGGACACCATCGCCATGGTTCCCGACCGCTGCTATGCGACCATGTACCGCGAGATCGTCGAGGACGCCAAGCGCAACGGCCAGTTCGACCCGTCCACCATGGGCAGCGTCTCCAACGTCGGCCTCATGGCGCAGAAAGCCGAGGAATACGGCTCCCACGACAAGACCTTCGAGGCTCCCGCCGAAGGGACCATCCGGATCGTGAATTCCGGCGGCGAGCCCCTGCTTGAGCAGAAAGTCGAGAAGGGCGACATCTTCCGGGCCTGCCAGGCCAAGGACATCCCCATCAAGGACTGGGTCAAACTGGCCGTCAACCGTGCCCGGGAATCGGGCGAGCCGGCCATCTTCTGGCTCGACGAGAAGCGCGGACACGACGCCGAGATCATCAAGAAGGTCAACAAGTACCTGCCGGAGTTCGACACCACCGGCCTGGATATCCGCATCATGCCGCCGGTCGAGGCGATGAATTTCTCCCTCGAGCGCATCCGCAAGGGGCTCAACACCATCTCGGTTACCGGCAACGTGCTGCGGGACTACCTGACCGACCTCTTCCCGATCCTCGAACTTGGCACCAGCGCCCGCATGCTGTCGATCGTGCCGCTGATCAACGGCGGCGGCCTGTTCGAAACCGGCGCCGGCGGGTCCGCCCCCAAGCACGTGCAGCAGTTCCTCAAGGAAGGGCATATCCGTTGGGACTCCCTGGGTGAGTACTGTGCGCTGATGCCGTCGCTGGAACTCGTGGCGAAAAATTTCGACAATTCCAAGGCGGCAGTTCTGGCCGAAAACCTGGACAAGGCCATCGGCACCTATTTGGAAAACCAGAAGCTGCCCTCGCGCAAGGTAAACGAAATCGACAACCGGGGCAGCAGCTTCTACCTCGCTCTGTACTGGGCCCAGGCACTCGCCGCGCAGGACAAGGACGGCGAGATGAAGGCGCGCTTCGCCAAGGTGGCAAAAGAACTTGGAGAGAACGAGGCCAGGATCGACAAGGAACTGACCGACGCACAGGGAAGCCCGGTCGATATCGGGGGCTACTTCCGCCCGGACCGGGTGAAGGCGGACAAGGCGATGCGCCCCAGCGCTACCCTGAATGCCATAATTGACAGCATGTAATTCAACACGGCCGGGACGGAGCGTAACAGTACGCTCCGTCCCAACCTTTTTCCCAACCAAGGAGGAGAGAGACTATGGCAAGAGCGAAAATCGCATTGATCGGTGGTGGTCAGATTGGTGGCGTGCTGGCACAGCTTGCTGCCCTGCGCGAACTGGGCGACGTGACGCTGTTCGACATCGTCGAGGGCATGCCCCAGGGCAAGATGCTCGACATCGCCGAGGCATCCCCGGTCGACGGATTCGACGTCGAACTCAGGGGTACCAATGACTACAAGGACATCGAAGGCTCCGACGTGGTCATCGTCACCGCCGGCCTGCCGCGCAAGCCCGGCATGAGCCGCGACGACCTGATCGAGGTCAACTCCAAGATCATGACCCAGGTGGCCGAAGGCATCAAGCAGTATGCTCCCGACTCCTTCATCATCATCATCTCCAACCCTCTCGACGCCATGGTCACCTTGTGTCAGAAAATCACCGGGTTCCCCTCGGAGCGCGTCATGGGGCAGGCCGGCGTACTCGACTCGGCCCGTTTCGAGTCCTTCATCGCCTGGGAACTGGGCGTTTCCGTCAAGGACGTCACCGCCATGACTCTCGGCGGCCATGGCGACACCATGGTTCCCCTCGTTCGCTATGCCAGCGTCAAGGGCGTTCC
>Ga0209919_1000895_pt1 | contig 14790 bp, 11 predicted proteins | sample SalPon2A_C_D2_MG_FD_185721 | JGI IMG/M metagenome (GOLD analysis project Ga0209919, IMG submission 185721) | Soil microbial communities from South San Francisco under conditions of wetland restoration - Salt Pond MetaG R2A_C_D2_MG (SPAdes)... | ecosystem: Environmental > Terrestrial > Soil >... | reverse complement strand
TCCAGTTTAATATTATTATAATCGGTTTGTCCAATAGTAATACCACCCTCACCCGAAAGTACAACAATACCAGCTAAAGTATTTTTCACTTTTATGTCAATTGAATTCTGACTGAATCCAGCCAGACTAAAACTCAAAATGAGCAGCATCACAAAGAGTAATCTTTTCATTATAGTAATCCTCTATGAATATTTTATGCATATTTTCAACAATTAAGAAAATCATTCTGACATATTAGAAGTAGATGCATTCCTTTGATTCTAATTCCTTTTATTGCTTTTTGTCATAATATTTAAGAAGGAATAACCTCAAATTAACTAATAAGTCCTAATTACAAGTAAATTTTTAATCATTTCAGATGGCCGATATTAGCCTAATTAAACCCCTAACTCCTTCGTTTACAATGCATTTACAAGATAAGGGTATTTATCACTACTTCAAATATAAAAAATATTTTAGGATTTTATTGATCTTGCGGTCTGTTTCATTGAGTTAATTGTAGACAGGACATATGGTGAGGTTATACTAATTTTCTCTTTATATTTAATAACTGAATACAACTGGCAAAAACTTATAATGGACATAACCAAGTTTTTTAATTTTCTTTTTGAAGGATTACTATAAATTCGAGTTTTGATAATAACAAAAGCCAATTATTAACCGGAAATATATTAATAGGATAAGAATAGCTAAATAGTGAAGAGTTAACTACTCATAACGAGAATGGACAAGATATTTAGGATTTATTTATTAATGTCAAAAAGCCCCGAAAATAGTTCGGGGCTTTTTATACTAATCAACTTAGCTGAAGTTATTGAACATTGATCTTAATTTCAACTCTTCTGTTTGCAGCTCTTCCAGTTTTAGTTTTATTTGAAGCAACCGGGTTAGCTTCTCCCATTGGAACAACCTGCAATTGACTTCTATTTACTCCCTTTGAAGCAAGATAGTCAGCAACTGCTTGTGCTCTTCTTTCAGAAAGTTTTAAATTATATTCTTCAGATCCTATACTATCTGTGTAACCTTCAATTCTGGCAGAGTAATCGGAATTAGCTTTTAAAGTTTCAGATATTCCACTCAGGCTAGCAAATGCTTTTGGAAGCAATTCGGCTTTATTAAATGCGAAATTAGCATCACCACTCATAACTTCTACTTTAACTACTTTCTTTACTGTGCAGCCGTTTTCATCAACTTCCCTACCTTTAGGTGTATCAGGACAATTATCCTTATAGTCTGCTACGCCATCTCCATCAGAATCTAACGGGCAACCTTTTGCATCAACTTTTGCTCCGGCGGGGGTGCCTGGACAACTATCCATATAGTCTGCTACTCCATCATTGTCTGAGTCAACTGGGCAGCCATTGGGATCTACAGAAACACCGGCAGGTGTGTTAGCACATTTATCCATATAATCTGCTACGCCATCATTGTCAGAATCAAGCGGGCATCCGCTTGCATCAACTTTAGCACCGGCAGGTGTATTAGCACATTTATCCATATAATCGGCAACACCATCATTGTCAGAATCCAAAGGGCAACCAAAATTATCTACGGTTACTCCCATTGGAGTGCCAGGGCACATATCTTTTGGATCACCTACACCGTCACCATCAGAATCTGTTTCTCTTCCTATATAATAGGAAATACCAAAAGTCCCAGTGTAAATATAGTCCTTAAAGGCACCCCGAATTGCTCCATCAAGTTTATCTTCATTTCCATCATTTTTTCCAGCTATCAATCCGCCTATAAGGTTAACACTGAAATTATCACCAACCATTATTCTGAATCCAATTTCAGGATTCCAGGTTATTATTTTAAACATTGGCACTATGTCTTGGTCATTACTATCATCACGAGGGGAAGTCCACATGTGAGACACTCCAAATGCTAAATATGGATATACTCTTTCTCCAAGAGGAAATGTCAATGAAATTCCTCCACCTATTAAATGAAATGCTGTTTTTAATACTGGTGGAGTTATAGAATTACTTTCTCCACCAAAATAGCCTTTCGCACCATAGATTTTCATACCGAAACTAACTCTATCTGACATCGGTACAAAATATTCTACTGTACCTTTTCCCAGGAATTGCATCTTATTAGTAGCGTAATCACTCTGGCCAATAGTAATACCACCTTCGCCGGTTAATGCTACTACGCCGGATAAGGTATTCGCAACCTTAACACTACTTGAATTTTGACTAAATCCTATCTGGACCAGCCCAAAACTCATCAAAAGAACAAATAGTAATTTTTTCATTTTACAAGCCCTCACTTATATGTTGTTAATAATTTAATTGAAAAATTAAATGAAAACAGATTACAAGATTTTATAATTTAATAAAAAGGATACAAGTCCCTGATATTAAATTTATTATTCTATTGAATAATTCAAGTTGATTATTAAAATATTTTGATGCTACGTGCAATAATTGTCGCCATACGTAAAAGTGACAATCTGTCTAAGGCTTACCAGTGAAAGTGAAATTATATAAACTTTTCAAATACTCACTAAAAACTGTTAACAAGCATTATATAGAGACTTAAAATTACTAAGTTCCTCTTCTACTTACGCTTAATAAGATAGTAAGATTTGCCAATACATCAAACAAAAAAGTCTATTTGCGCGAAATTATTTAGTTTACGGTAGGTTTCATTGAGTTAGCGGTAAAATAAGGGTTAATTGTTGAATTATTATACAAAAGAGACCTTGAGTAATAATTTAGAAATATCCCGTTTTGTTAAGACTGCTATGTCCAAACTGTAGATATAGTATACACTTATGGATTATTACTTAAAAGTAGGTTTACTTATTTTGAAATATTATGCAATTTTGCTGAAGCCCTTAGGAATATTATTATAATTCCTTGTATTTAACTTTCACCTAATTGTTTATTTGCCTTATAGATACCTTTCGAGCTAATAATTGAATTCACATTCGAGAGCTGATTTAATCCTTTTGAAATTGTTTCAATATTAATAAAAGATATTTCTTTTCCCATATATATAATAATCCCGGTCAAATACTTATTATCATGAGATAAAACCATATCCAGCGAATTATCAACAAAAAGACTTTCAGTTGTGAGAATTTCTGTAATACTTTCAACATAAAAACAAAATCTATTATTAAAAACTTCAATAAAGACTATCCTGCAACTATCAGTAATATTAATTTCCTGGTAATTCATTAATTTGTACAATTGTATTAATTCATATTCAATTTCGTCCCTATATATCACAGCCTTATTTTCGCCATTTATTGCTATTCTCACATCTTCACATTTTATTATCTCCCTCACAATTTGTATATCCACACAGAATTCGCGTCTATTAAATCTAAAAATTAACAAGCCACTCATTTTATTTATTTTGTCCGAGTCAAAAATCATTGATACACCTTGATAAAAATAAATTGCACTGTAACGATTTATTATACCACATAAACTCTATATTTTATCACAATTTTAATGGCTCCTTAATAGTGTTAATTTTGCTCAAATTATAAAGTATTTTAATCTTGAAGAAAGTTCTGGGTTGTAAATTCTATAACTCAAATATCTAATATTCTGACATCCTATAATTAAGTTTTATTATAACATAGCTATATTATTTTTAAGAATAAAATAGTCAATAGCAAACCGATTAAACCTAAATGCCAAAATGTGGAAACATTAAACGCATTTTCACAAGAAAAATTACTTTTTAGTAGAAAAGTTTTAATGAGTCAAATTAGATAGCATCTAATTATTTGAAAGAAATGTAATTTTATTAAATATTACCTAGGATGGAGTAATATTATACGCTTTAATTTTATTATATAGGGTCTGCTTGGATATTTTCAACAATTTTGCTGCCTTACTCTTATTCCAATTAATTTTATCAAGTACAAATATTATGTGTGCTTTTTCCATTTCTGCCAGGCTAAAATCCTCCATATTTCGCTTATTCTTTACTTCTTTTGATTTACTTAAGAGAATGTTTTGTTCTTCCAAAACCTCTCCTTTCGCCAATAAAACACCTTGCATTAGTATATTTTCAAGTTCCCTGACGTTTCCCACCCATTCATAATCCTGTAATATTTCAATCACATTGTACGAGATTTTATTGACATTTTTATGAAGTTCAAAATTTATTTTTTTTAGGAGATGGGTAACCAGTAAAGGAATGTCACTCTTTCTTTCGCGAAGTGGTGGAATAGTAATACAAAAAACTTTTAATCTGTAATAAAGATCTTCCCTGAATCTTCCTTCCTTTATAAGTTCCTCCAGATTTTTATTTGTGGCCACAATAACTCTAGCCTTCATTGGGATAGTATTTTCACCACCAACTTTTTCAAATTCGCGTTCTTGAATAACCCTTAAAAGTTTTACCTGCAAAGAAAGAGACGCATCTCCAATTTCGTCCAAAAATATTGTGCCATCCCCCGCTAACTCAAATTTCCCTTTTTTATCTCTTATTGCATCGGTAAATGCTCCTTTAACATGCCCAAATAAATCACTCTCTAACAATGCCTCAGGTAAGGCTGCAAAATTAACGGCAACAAATGGTGAATCTTTTGTTACACCGCTTTGATGTATTGTTCTGCTTACTAATTCCTTCCCGGTTCCGGTTTCGCCCCGGATGAGAACATTAACCCTGCTTTGAGAGATTTTACCTATTTGTTTAAGTAATTCCCCTATCTGGGGTGACTTACCACAAATCATATTTAAATTACGGGAATTATCTGGTGAATTTGAAATAACATCTTCTAATTGAGCAGAGAGTAAACTTGTATTGAGTGCCTTTTCAACTATTAAATTTAAATATCTTTTGTCAAATGGTTTTTCAACATAATCATAAGCTCCAAGTTGCATTCCTGAAATTATTATCTCTGTTTGACCGTATGCTGAAATTAGAATAACAGGTATATGAGAATTAACGGATTTAATTTTTTTTAATAGTTCTATTCCATTCAGGCCCGGCATCATAATATCCGTAATTATCAGGTCAGGTTTTTGTGTTGTAAACAGGTAAAATCCTTCCTCACCGTTTTTAGCCAGAATAACATTATATCCTAAATCGTCGAGAAATATTCTTAAAATTTCTCTTGAGGATTGTTCATCATCAATTATTAGAAGTTTTTTTTTATCCATTTATTTACAGCGTGTCAATTTAATTTGATAAGGGATATTGTAAAATTTCTAGTTTAGATATTTATTGCCCCAATATTTATGAAAGGCATTTCCAATTTTGGGAAATCTCGATTTTGCCTCTTTTAATTTTCCACAATAATAAACTTTAAATTTTTATTTTTTAGAAAGTTTTGATTAAGAATTAATAACTTCAGGATTAGTCAATAAGGAAATACTAAATAAAAATGAATTAATAATATTTTATTGGAAATTAAAATTATTAGGGACTTGTTGGAATTGTAACCAAGACCATCAGAGAGTCTTTTTATAAGAGTAATAACACTATTTGAAAAAATTCTCCTCATACCAACCACACCAAAATCAATAAAATTGTAGAAAAGTTCGATTTTGTCCAAAATTCACAAAAAAAAGACTAATTTCTGCCTAATTGGCATATCTGTACAAATATTTGATACTTTTTAGGCTTTAACATACCAAAACTTGTAGTATAATATACAATAATTGGACCTTCGTGGCAATAGCTACTTATCTAACGGTATGGTTCATTGAGTTAACGGCAAAATATTCAAAATATTATAGTTGAACTACGGCAGATAGCCTAAATATTAGACTCATTTAACTTCTTTAATAATTCCTTAATATAATCTTATTAATATTGGTGGAAGAGAGAAGGTGCTGCAATACCAAAAATCAGAAAGGCCAATTTACGCTATACTTTTGTTTAGGCTATAATCACCTGTCGAACCAAATTCCCTGTTAATTATGGTTACAAAATTAATAGACTATCATTCCCCCTTTCAGCAATAGAATCTATCTTTATAATTAAGTATTAAGCAAAGTAATAATTTTTTATCGTTTGCTATATAAGCTGAATTACTGGCTTACTTCAAGTCCGGCATTATGCCATCGGAGATTATTTTTGTTCGGTTACTTCCATCCGCACTCATAACCCAGATATCTTTTGTAGAATTCAAAACATTTGAACCGTTTTCAAATATTATCTTTCCACCATTTGCCGAATATCTTGGATTTAAATCGTTAGTGCCGTTTTGTTTGTTGTTATTATTACTTTGGTTTACTATCGAAAGATCAACTACTGCTTTAGTATTTACATCAATTACAAATAAATGTGAATCGAGCATTCTGCCGTCATTACTCTGGTAACCTGAAACATCGTGAGTATATAATACTTTACTTCCATCAATTGAAAAAGATGGACTCCCTGTTCCTCCGGATGAATTTGCAACTAATAAAGCCATATTACTTCCATCAGAGTTCAAAGTATATATCTCAGAATCGTAAACATTGGGACCAACTGTTAAAGCTACAATTTTACTTCCATCAGGTGAATACCCACACTCACGGAAATTTCGCCCTGAAGGTGCAGTAGCAATTAATGTTAAATTAGAGCCGTCTGCACCTATTCTGTACAATTTATCATTATGGCTATATAAAATATTATAACCATCAGGTGCCCAGCAGAATCCTATTCCATTGTTTCCGTATCCGGTTACCCCCACTGTTGTAACCTGAAATAAACCGCTTCCATCAGAATTCATCGTATAAATTTGGGGATCTACTGTGCTGTTCGATGTGAAAGCTATTTTGTCGTGTTTCGGATTAAACCTTGCCCACCAGTTGCGGCTGTTATTGCTTGTCAGTTGTACAAGATTAACAGAGCCGCTGTCAGACGAGAAAACCTGATAATTACCGTTTACTATCCTTGAAAACAAAATAGAATTATTTGGAACCGCAATTGTTGTAAAACTCCAGATATCACTGTTTGCCTTAAGTGTATCTGTACCTTTTGCTGTAACCTGCCAAAAATATGTAGTATTAAATTTTAATTTTGATACTACTGTACTAGTATCCTGTATTCCGGAGGCAACTAATTGTTTTGTAGCTGAACCTGATTCAAATAAATAAACGTCGAAGAATGTAGTATCACTACTAAATCCTGAAGTGACATTGTTATGCCAGGAAAGCGTAAGAGATACAGGCTGATTTGTTGCCTGGTCTGCCGGCAAAGGATTAACTGGAATTCCGGGTGTAAAACCGCTACTGGAACCTAACAAAATAACTGCCTGCGCCGATTTATTCACGGTGACAGCCACAGAAGCAGTGGTTTGACTATAGCCTGATTTAGCCGCAGTTATTGAATAATTACCTACCGGGATTGATTCTATTGCAAATCTGCCTGAAGCATCGGTTACAATTGCGTTTGTTGCAGGATTAGTGGTTATCTTTACCCCTTCAATTGGGGTTTGCCCATCTGGTGCATATACTATACCGGATATGCTTCCGTATATTACCGGGCTAACCGTATTTTCGTTGCAGGAAGTCATTGTAACTAAAACAAGCAACAACAGAATGTATTTTACTCTCATTTTCAATCTCTTACTTTTTCTTAATATTAAAAAATTATTTCTTATTTCAATTTATATTATACAGGAGACTATCCCGTCCAACAACTTTTGTGTCCTTAATTGTAGTCAGAATAAATTTATAAGAATCACTTTTACTTACATTTATATTAACATTTGATAACACAGTAGATTTCCTGCTTTTTACTTCTAAAGTACCCTTTTGTGTAGTGTTAGAACTACCTGACTTTCCGTTTTTACTTGAAACTAATGAATATGAAACATAAACATCCACGTTCGTATTATTTTTAAAATTAGCTTTTACATTTAAATTATCTTTTGTTATTTCAGAAGATATCCATGTTTTATATTTATTAGTTGCACAATTATCTATTCCGGAAAAACTAGAATGCCCTGTGCTGCAGAATAGAACAAATATTAAAATACCAGGCAGCTTCATTTACCGTCTATTTTTTATAACTGTTATTTGATATTATTAAATGTAAACCATTCCCCTTCTGAGAAATTATATATGCCTCCGGACTCTGCCCGTTATCGTAACGTTGAAATAAATTGTTATTACCTTGTTGCAAAATATTATAAGCTTTATTACTCGTTTTTATGTCCTGTAATGAATAATTATTATTACCTGACTGAATTATGTTTGAAGTATTATTATCACCATCATTATTAATTATAGCCGCATTACCACCACCATACTGTGTAATTTTATTAATATTCCCGTTACCGGTTTGTGTAATACTGGCAAAATTACCATTATTACTTTGAACAATAGAAGCTAAATTACCACTTGTTCCATTTCCCAAAGTCTGAGTGATGTGTGCCGTATTGTTGCTTCCTAACTGTTGGATATTCGCCTGGTTGTTTATTACAGCAAAAAGGCCTATTGTACCATGGCTGCCTGCAATTTGTTGAAGAGCGGCTGGCACTAATTTATCCAGGTTATTTTTACTGCTGCTTTGGCTGATATTTTGAGCCTGCATAAAGCCGACTATGCTTAAAGCTAAAACTATTATGTTATAATATGTGGCTTTCATATGATGCCTTCATTTTTAATTGTATTTCCCATATTCTATCTAAATTTATTTGCCTTACTTAAATTTTTAGAGGGAAGTTGAACACTTCCCTCTAAATTATTTCATAATCAATGCTGATTAACAGTTGCTGTATTAGCATTTCCTGTCTGAGTAGTAGTGCTTGTATTCCCGCCACCACCAGCCTGAGTTAGATTTAACAAGTTTGTATTTCCAACCTGGCTTGCAGTTGCGATATTACTACCAAATGACTGTGTAGCATGTATAGTATTTGTGTTACCATTTTGCGTAAAGTCAGCTGCATTTAATCCATCACTTTGTGTAAGTGTTGCAATGTTATGATCGTGAGTCTGATATATACTTGCTGTATTATCATCTCCGGTCTGGTTGGTGGTAGCATTATTATAACTTCCATTCTGGCTTATGTCAGATGTAAATCCGAGCAACGAGTTATTGCTACCATTATCAGTTTGTTTAGCAGTATTATAATTACCATCCTGTGTAATTCTTGCTGCAATTGAACTTCCAGTCAAGTTTTGATTTGCATTATTGTTGTTACCATCTGACTCTATAACTGCATGATTACTATAACTAGAACCGATAGTACTATTTACAGTTTGTGTCGCACTATTATTGTTACCATTTTGAGTAATACCGAATCCCAAGCTATGAGCGTTATTACCGTAATAGCCATTATTATTTCCGCTAACTGACTGCGAGGCTTTGTTATTGCTTCCGATTTGGGTAACAACAGCAGTGTTAGAATTACCATTCATAGTTTGGCTTGAAGTATTATAATTTCCACCCATTTGAGTTAAAGTAAAACTATCAGTGTAACCTCCCAGAATATTCTGGCTGCCTACATTATAGTTACCAGTCTGATGAGCAGTTTCATTTTGACCGCTGTTATAGCCAGGCGCATATTCCTTCTGGGTCATCTTATTGTTATTGCCTACTTGTTCAAGTACAACACCATTATTGGTAGCAGTACTATAATTTAACTGGGTCTGCATAATTGTTGCAATATTATTAGAACCATGTTGAGTTGCATTGGAAGTCTGCGATATACCATTGTTGTTAGTCTGATTAACTGTAATTTTATTGGTATTCCCTCCTTCTTGCAGAACTGAACTTGTTTGATTACTACCACTTTGGGTAACATTAGCATTATTAGTGCTTGAGCTTTGTGTAACTGTAGATGTATTCTGTGCAAAGGTAAAACCCACCAGAAATACTACAGCAGCTAAAGCTGCTATTAATCTTTTCATTTTAATTTCCTTTATTTTTTTTAAATATCTAATTATTAACAATAAATATTAATTTTGGAGCACATGAACAATATTTCCTGAACCAGTTATAGTATTTAATGATGAATTGCCACTAGTTAATTGTCTTACATTAACATTATTACTGTTTCCAGTTATTGCAACTCCATCTTTAGAATTATAGTCTGTGCCTACTAGGTTAGCATCACCAGTTTGAGTAACCTTTACAATATTATTGTCACCCCTAATTAGGCCAGTAGCTTTATTATTCATTCCATTCATACTAACATTAAGATTGTTGTGATCGGCACCACCGTTCAAGAGCCAAAAACCTCGGTTATTTGTACCATCTGCAGCAATATTAACATCATTACTACTGCCAAAAATTTGCAGATATTCTCTATGACTGCTACCTGTCTGTGTAATGCGTACAGTATTAGATGCGCCTTTCACTAAATTGCTGCTAAAACTGCCATTACCACCAGTTTGGCTAACTGATACCCTATTATTGTTTGCATTTGTATGTGCATCTCCATAATAATCTATTGTGGTACTAGCCTCGTGATTATCACCAACTTGATTAGTTGTTGTATTATTTGAATTACCAGTAACAGTAATTGTAGATGTATTATTAGTTCCATCTGCTAACTGAGATGCATAGTTTGTATTACCTGTTTGAGTCGCATACAATTCATTATCAGGTCCATTACTATTCTGATTAGCAGTATTGTGATTACCAGTCTGCGTAATAGTACCTTTTTGGACATGACCCAATCCACTACCACTAAATGTTTGTGAAGCAGAATTCCAATCTCCCACTTGATAAGTATGAATGCCACCTGAGTAGCCATGATTACTTCCACTAAAAGACTGGCGAGCCTGATTATTATCACCAGTAATATCAATATAACCGTGACTGTGACTTGCACTTCCAATTTGATTAACATAATTTGAGTTACCAGTCACGTCTGCTTTAAATGAATTAGTATAGCCATGAGATATTGTTTGATGTAATTCGTTATTATTTCCTGTCTGAAATCCATATAAGTTCTGTCCACCATTGGAACCAGGTGCATATACTGATTGTGTACTATGGTTATTATTTCCTAACTGCTCGAGAAAAACGCTATTAGCAGTATTACCACCACCACCTACTTGGCTTTCATCAACTTTAGCTACGTTGTTTGAACCACTTTGCGTTACATTGGAAGTTTGTGTTCCACCATTGTCAGTCAATTGATTTATAGTTGCTTTGTTTGTGTTGCCGGTATTTTGCAAAACAATACTTGATTGATTGCTGCCGGTTTGATTTACATTTGCTGTGTTAGTACTACTGCTCTGTGTAACAGTAGAAGTATTCTGCGCAAATGTAAATGTAGTTGCAAATAAAATTGCAACTGCAATTACGAATAACTTTCTCATTTTTAGTCCCTCTAAAAATTTTGAAAAATAGTTTAATTTTAACATCCCAATTGCCTAAAAATTGAAAATTTTAAGCAATTCAGGCATTTTTGGCAGTTACAATTGCTGTTTTTAATTCTTATTTTAGAAACAGTGCTTAAAAATTTGGCGGCGTTAGGGTTCCGTGCAAATCTATTTAATACAATTTATTGTATATAATAGATGGACTCTGGCGCTGCCTTTTATGCACTACAATCTGCCAAAATTATACTGCATAAAAATATTTCTATTTTCCTACCTCCTTTTTTAAATATTTTAAATAATTTTAATTAATAATACCCTTGTCACCTCCTTTACAGGCGGTTTTATTAAATTAGTAAATACAATTATTTAGTTTCAGAAATAATAGTTAATCCCGATATTTCCATTCCAGAAATAATCATTAAATTTTCCATTCTTTATTCCGTCCAGCTTATCTGTTAACAGATAATGGTTATTAATTTCAAAGTTTATCCCAAATTTATTGCCTATACGGTATTCAATGCCGCCTCCCCAAACCACTGCTCCAAAAATTGAGCTCTCATTTTCAATAGGGAAGGTATTGTTCTTACCCGGATTTTCTCTGTATACTATTCCCGCGCCAAAAACAACATATGGTGAAATATTAAACCCGTCAAATAAATAGTATGCGCCCCCTATATTCAGATATGAAAAGTCGTTCTTAAATGAATTAATTGCAGATAATTCGCCTCTCCCTGCACTAAGCTCTATGAAAAAATTGTGAGAGGTTTCCATTCTTAATTTAAGGCCTAATGCCGGTCTCCACTCAGCATTGGAGTAATCACCGGAATATATCTGGCCGCCAACGTTAAGATTCAGTGAATATTTCCCTCTTGTGTCCGAAACAGATCTCCCCAGGTAATCCTGGCTTTTATTATCCAGTTCTTCTCTGGTATAATTAGTAAATGCTGGTTTAGAAAAATCATCCGGATTCTTTAACTGCCATAGCCCACCTTTAACTCCCTCAATTACCATACTTTCAACTGCTTTCTGAATAGCTTCAGTAACTGCAATACCTACAGGTTCATTATAGGTAAATCCCGTTTCTGCCTGCAATAATTCATTCAGAGAAACAAATTTGTACACTCCGAGATCTATTTGCTGGGATAAAACTGTCTTAGTAGAATAAACTGTTTTCAGCACTCTTCCGTTTTGTGTGGAAACTGCTCTCAAATATACTGTTACCCTGTCCTGGTGATACTGCCCCGAAGCACTAAGCCCTAAATACTTAACTCCTTCGCCACCCGTTAACACGTTGGAATCGTATGAAATAATGCCGCCTTCAAAGATCACCCCCGCATAGAGCAATGGAGGAAGATCAGCAAGTTTCTTTCCGTCTGCGCCCATATAGTTTTCCCTGCTTGAACGAATAATCTTTCTTTCATTAAGCAGGTCTGAGAGTCCCTCTCTTTCAATAGGAATAAACCAGCCGGAGTCCTCAAGCGATTTCATTAAAATGGATGTAGCTCCCTGTGTTACAGCGGTTGAAAAACTTGTTCCGGTTGTTGAAATTTTATACTGACCGGTCTGGTCCCTAAACGAATATACCGCCGCAACTATAGGTTCCTTAGGCGGCGGCAATGTTTCAAGGACTGTGTCCATCATTGTTCTTGAGCCTATAGTAGCATTAGAAGTACGGAACGGTTCAAACGAAGCGCATCCTGCAAAAAATTGTATTAGGATTAAGATTAAAAAACAACCTGCTATTTTCTGGAATTTATACATGTAATTTTCTCAAATTAATAAAATGGAACAATAACACTTGTTTGCCCGCCTGTTGAATTATCCAGTATGCTAATGTGTATTCCATCACTTCCCGGATTTATGTCAATTATATAGTTTCCGAATTGATAATGTCCTTTTGTCAAAGCGTTTTCACCAAATACCTGGGATATTATTTTTTGCGAAAGCTGACTTAAAATTGCACTATTAAGACTCGATTGAAAATTTTGTAGGGGGTCATTACTATAAGGGTTGTATGAAGAAGAAGAACTGGCAGTAAAATGTTTCTCTGCCGTGGCCTCAGCCATTAGCCAGGCACCGTTAAATGAGCTGCCGCCAAAGTTAGGATTAATGGGCGTATAAACCAGTTGCTGAGCAAAAATATTATTGCTGCAGGTAACCAACAGAAAAAGCAACAAGCAAAAACTGATTGTAGAATATTTCATATTTCCTCTCAAATATTTTATTGTCTAATAAATTCCTGTCCCTTTTAAGTCCTCTCCCTGCAATTCCTTCTGGATTTGCCGGTAATTTGCCAGGTATGATAGAGCCATTTCGGTTCCTTTCTCAGCATCTTTTTTAATTGTCTCGTACCTGGGTTGAATAAATTTCTGGAAAATATAGTTACCGTTTACTTTTATTAGTATCACCGTACCAAATCTTGGGAGTGGTTTTTCTTCAATAACAATAGTGTAGTTCTTCATAAATGCAGGGGGATTAAAGTTCTTGTTAAATAGATCTACAAAATCTCTTCCCCATTTGCTTTGAGTACGATCAATAACCAGCCCGCCAATCCCCGGATCTCCGTCCATTGAAGTATTTTGCATATTCTGAGCTTGAATAGAAGCATTTGACGAGTTACTAATTTTTTTCTTATTTTTAGTCAAATTTTGAGGCGTAATGGAAGGAGGGGAAACATTTATATAGGATATTATGATTCTTAATTTTTGATTAGGGATAAGATGCTCCGGGTCAATAATTTTTTCCTTATTATTATCATATATTTCACGCCAACCAAATCCATCACCCAGTAATTTGCTAGAAATATCCCATAGATTATCGCCAGGTTTAACAGTATAAATGATAGTCGTATCACTACAATTATACTTTAGACTATCTTGCTCTGTCTTTACTTTTTGTATAGTTTCCATATTTAGAGCAGCGTCGAAATCACCGCTGTATAAATTAAGCGGATACCCTGTGCTTCCGCAAAATAGAATTAATAATAAAACGCTGACAATTTTTAGATGATTCATATACAGTATCATTTTAGACATAATAACTTTTAATGATCTCCCCGCCTGTACATTTCGTTATTATAAAAAGTCCCTCTAAATGCCTTACTTGCCGTTGAAATATTTGCGAGCTTTTCTAATTCTTTCGATATTATTTCCAGGTTGGGGATAAAAAACTCCCTTTCCTGAAACTTTATCAGGCCGCTTAAGTATTTTTTATTATACAATAATTTCAGGTCCAGAGAAGTCTCTACAAATATTTTATCTGTAGTAATAATCTCGACCACCTCGTCAACCAGGAAAGCAATCCTTTTACCAAAAACATCAATCAATATTGCGCGACAGCCATTATTTCTATTCAGTTCGGGATAACCTAATAGACTGTGCAATGGTATAACTTTATATTCCAGATCACCAATATTAATTGCGGCTTGGTTAAAACTGTTAATTTTTATTTTAACATCTTTTCTTAATATTATATCCGAAACAATCTGGATATCTATACAATATTCTTGTTTGCCAATTTCAAAAATTAACAACCCGGTTAGTCCTTT
>Ga0209919_1000894_pt1 | contig 14792 bp, 10 predicted proteins | sample SalPon2A_C_D2_MG_FD_185721 | JGI IMG/M metagenome (GOLD analysis project Ga0209919, IMG submission 185721) | Soil microbial communities from South San Francisco under conditions of wetland restoration - Salt Pond MetaG R2A_C_D2_MG (SPAdes)... | ecosystem: Environmental > Terrestrial > Soil >... | reverse complement strand
ATGCGTGAAATAAGAGCTTGCCAGTTGAGCGATGGCCGCCCGCTGAAGACACTCCAGCCGAGGGTCCGCTGACGAGTCGGTCTGTGGAGGTTGAGTGATTAAAGTTCAGATAAGACTTTTCGTTACAGTAGGTTAAGTGGCTGGATGCGATGCGGGGCCTTAGTGGATGGCTAAAGCGGAAGTGTTCCACGAGGGAATTTGATCAGGCTACTGCCGAGAGGAGGTAGGGCTGATGACGGAATCTCATGGAACGTAAGCTCCAAGGGAACTTCGTTCGCAGAATGGATTGGGTCTTTTCTCGAAACGGAAGGGCCGATGGGCGTCCCAAAATGGCGTCACGGCCGTTTTCAGCCAAGTGGGGAGCCCACCGGCACCACTGATGTGGAGCTGTCCTGAGGGACCTTGCGGGGTGCGGGTTTTGGGTTTGGCGGGGTTAACTTACAGGAAAATGCAATGCGCTATAGCAATGGAAAAACCAGGAACGGGCAGCTTCCTTTCGCTAGTGCCAATTCCAACGGGGACGGAAGAAGGTTTTAGGATGGCTGAGCCGCTCTGGACCACGTGGTGGTTCACAGCACCTGGCTTCTCCTTGGAGAAGGCATGTATCTCAAGGTCCTGTCCCGGGTGTCTCCCCGATAGAAGCGCGCCCGCGGATTCACGTTGCTCGTGGACCCGCGCGACATGTCGTCCAACACCGCCACTTCGTGGCCTTCGGCGAGATAGGCGTCCCTCAAATGCGGCCCGAAAAAAACGGCGCCGTCTGTGACGAGAATTTTCGTGTTTGGGATATATTCTCTCTCGCTGGGTACCGGGTAGAAAGGTGTATACGTTTTGTTACGGGTCATCCCGGACGACTGGGCCGCACCGCCCGGCAGGCTTGCACTCCCTTTGGGTCAGGGAAGGTGGCCTATGATGCCACCCTCCCCGTAATTGGCGAGCAACTATCTTTCAGTTAGCATTGCTTCCAGGGTTAAGGCTACCTGCTCCTGCTGTCTTACGGAAACGTACCAGTCAATTGTTCGGTGGAGGCCATCCATAAATTTCACCTTGGGCTCCCACCCCAGCAGCTTCCTGGCCAGTGAATTGTCGGCCACGCGGTTGTAAGGACCCGTGGGCATTTCCGGATGGGGTTCAACGTGGGCTTTGTGCCCCATGTACCGCAGGATTTCCTGCGCCGCGTCGATAACGCGAATACGCTCCATGGTTCCAAGATTCACGGCCGTGCCATCGTCAATTTTCTCCGCTGCCAGAATGGTTCCACTGACGATATCGTCGATGTAGGTCCAGTTTCGAATCTGTTCACCGGTTCCCCATACAACGAACGGGTCCTGTTTGACGAAGGAGCGGGCGATCATGGCAATCACCGCATGGTTTTCGACGCCGCGTGGACCATACACGGTGAAATAGCGGCAAGAAGCCGTCTTCAAGCCGTACTCTTTGGAGTAGGCCCGGAGGGTCATTTCGGCCATCAGCTTGGCCCATCCGTACATATTGTCGGCGTCGTAAGGCGGCCCGACCTTGTCTTCTGTCAGGTAAAGGATCTGGTCCGGATCCGTCTGGATGTAGTTGGGATAGACGCAACCCGATGAGGCGTAGACTACCTTGCCCACCTGTGCTTTCTGGCAGGCGCGGAAGAGGACTCCATCCAGCATCAGGTTTGCCGCGCATGCGGCCTGATGCAGGTCCACATAGCCGCGGCCGCCATGATCTGCTGCCAGGTGAAACACGACGTCGATCCCATCGACTGCCTTTTCGGCGACGCCGGGCTCGCGCAGGTCGTTTTGAACAAACTCAACTTCTTTGTTCATCACATGGGTGGCGATGTTCTCCAGCTTGCCGCTGCTCAAGTCATCGACCACCCGGATATGAGCACCTTTTTTCAGCAGCGCATCAACAAGAGTTGAGCCGATGAATGAAGCTCCGCCCGTTACCAAGACATTAGAATTTTTCCAGTCCATATTTTGCCTCCTTGATGGCTAGTTGAACTTCCTGAGTTTGAGAAATTCCAGATTCACGTTCCAGACGAACTGCGAACCGTAAACCAGATATCGCCGCCAAAGCCTGCGCGGCTCAGAAACAAGCCGGAAGAACCATTCCAGGCCGTGTTCCCTCATCCAGACGGGAGCCTGCCTGACCCTTCCGGTGTGGAAATCAAATGCGGCCCCAACCCCGACCATGACGGGAACATCAACCTTGTCGTGGAAGGCCCACATCCACTTTTCCTGCTTGGGCGTGCTGAGCCCCACCCACAATACGTCCGGAGCGGCTGACTGAATCATACCGGCCGCCTGCTGTTCTTCTTCCTCCGTCAGGTTGCGAAAAGGCGGGGAATACGTGCCCGCGATCCTGATCCCATGTCGGTTCTTCATCTTCGTGGCGAGAAGGTCCGCCACGCCCTCGGCCCCACCGTAAAAGAAATGGCGGTAGCGGTCTCCGGTAGTCTGAAAAAATCTTTCCATCAGTTCTGGTCCATAAACCCGGCGGGGCATTTTGTACCCGTGCGTTCGACCGATCCACACCAACGGCATTCCGTCCGGAACAACCAGGTCGGCCGAGTTCAGGATACTTTTGAACGCCGGCTGATGTTGCGCCTCCACCACGCCGTGCATTCCCGTGACAGCAACGAAGTGGGTCCCGCTTTTGCCGCGGATCCATTCCTCCATCGTTGCAATGGCCCCGGGAATCTGGATGGCGTTGACCGGCACTCCAAGAACGCGAAAGGCAGGCATGGGATTTTTCGACTCCGTTGTGATTGGAAATGGCATGTTCAAACCTAGCGAATATCAGGGCTGGATGCTGCGACAAGTTCACTCTGTCGATCAGTCTGATCGTGTAAGGCAGAGGGTTGCCGCATGGCCTGATGGTAGATTTCCATCAGCATTGAATGGTTCTTTTCGGCCGTATATTTCAGCTCAAATTCGCGCCGAGCCGCCCTTCCCATGGTCCGCATTCGTCCCGGGTGTTCCCATCCCCAGGCGACTCTGTCGGCGAGTTGTTCGCTGTTGCCGGCATCAAAATGCAGGCCGTTATGCTGGTGGGTCACAACTTCCTGCATGGCCCCCAGGCGGGAACAAATCACCGGCGTTCCAGCGGCAAACGCTTCCGCAATGGTCATGGGAAAGTTTTCGTAGCACACGCTGGGCAGGATGAGGAATCGAGCCTCCTTGATTGCCTCCTGGGTCTCTGTACGGTTCAGGCGGCCCACAAAATGCACTGACGACAAGCCTTCCTGCTCCGCAAACTTTGCCAGCTCCGGCCGCAGAGGCCCGTCACCCACAATGCGCAGCGGAATGGAATTTCCGAGGCGAAACCACGCTTTCAGCAAGGTCTTCAGTCCTTTTTCGGGAGACAAACGGCCGACAAAGATGGCATACCAGCCGCTTTGCGTTCCCTGGCCGGGGTCGGGATCGACAAAATTGGGTTTGACGCAGATTTTCTCACCCGGCAGTCCTCCGCTGATGAACTGCTGCCGGGCAAATTCTGTGAGAGCAATATAGCTGTTGATATCGTGGCTCCACGTTGAAAGCCTGCGGTGCGTTGCCAGCATGCCGGCGACGGCGGCGGTGGCCAGACGGGAATTTCGATAGCATCCATGCAGTACGCTTCGATGCAGGCCGCGAGTCACGCACTCATCACAGATGTGCCCGTCGCGGTAAAAAGTAGCGCTAGGACAAAGCAGGCGAAAATTATGCAGGGTCTGAACCACCGGAACCTCAGCTTTTTTGCATTCCGCGTAGATGGAGGGGGAAATCTGCGTAAAAGTGTTATGGACGTGAACGATGTCAGGCCTCTCGCTCCTTAGGAGCCCGGCAATATCCCGTTGCGCGTCCCTGGCCCAGGTCATCTGGCGGACCAGCAGCAATCGGCGGGCAGGAGTATAACGGCTGATTTCGTGATTGCTGCGCTTGTAGGTTACGACCTGGTGGCCCAAACGGGAAAGAAGCCCGTGTTCAAGCCCGAAGACAGTGTCTTCACCGCCCGGCTGCTGATACTCGTTATGGACGAGAAGAACTTTCATCCTTGAAGCTCACAATGATCTTTCACAGGCGGGAAATGTGCGTTCGTCCGGTAGTCCAATGCCTTGCTGTTGGGTAGGTAGAGCACATCCTTCCGTTTGGCTACGTAATCCAGAACTTCTTCGAGATCGTCCCAGAGGCCCAACTCATCGATCTCCCAGGAATGGCCGTACAGGTGGAAGACGCCGCCGCCCAGGAGAATAGAATCAAACAGGATCTTAGCCAGTTCGACCCAGCTTTCCACCTGCCACAGTTGGGTCAGGAATCTCCACGCTCTTCCCAGATCAACGGCTCTTGCCATGTTTCGCATGTAGTCTGACTTGGAGTGACGGAAGACGTGTATGGTAGTGGGCATTTTGTAGGGGTCAAAACGAAGTCCGAGCGAAAGCATCTCTGTTGTCCGGGCGCCTGCGTAACCTGCCTTCTTCACGGAGCGAACGGCGAGGCTGCTGTGACGGCCCCGGGGGTAGGCAAACATCCTGACCTCGCTTCCCAGAATGTCTTCCAGGCTCTGTTTGCAAACCTCCACCTCCTGGATGACTACCTTTCTGGAACATTGTGGAAGGATTCGGTGCGAGAAACCGTGTCCGCCGATCTCAAAGCCTTCATTGCTGAGAGTTCTCAGGTCTCTTCGTCCCAGGCCCTGAGAGCCATGGTGCCCCGTGATGGGGACATAAAACGTGGCGGGCAGGTTGCGCGCGCGAAGCATTTCGGCAACCCTGAAGTCACGAACATCGCCGTCGTCCCAACTGGTGGTTACGATCCTCGGCGATTGGCTTGCGGCTCCACGGCCCGTGATTTTGGGAAGAGCAGGGATTGTTTTGGTTGCTGTGGTCATACCCAACCTCTCAGCAGGCTTGGCGGTGGGACTTTTTTCATGCAATTCGCAGAAAGTGCGCGATCAGCGGGATTGCCGAAGGCCCTATTTGTCGTACGCGCCGATGCTTAATTGTTTCCGTCGCGCTTTTGCCAGGCCGCAAGTGTTTGCGGGGAGTTCAACCATTCAAAGAACTTGCCAGCTTTCGATCCCAGATGATACGTGTTGTTGATGAAGCGGTTGTTCCAGGAGGTAAAGACAGAATTATCGAGTTTTGAAGATTTCACAATACCGGCAGCGAAGCCGGTTTGCTGGGTGATGGTGTTGTTGTGGACGTAGAGGTTCTTGAGGGTGTACGGAAGTCCCGTTTTGGAGTCGACGCCCCGGTCCGCCTGAGTGCCCCCGATTCCGTTCATGCAGTCCCTCACCGTGTTGCCATAAACCTCGACGTCCGATGAGTTCGAGACCAGGATGCCGCCTCCGTACCAGAAGCCGGTTCCGTCCGGCGAGTAACCATCGTCCTCAATCAGATTGTTCCGGATGACGGCGTGGTAGCTGATCTCGTAGTGGATGCCGCTGCCGATGTTCCGCGCCGTGTGGTTGTTTTCAAAAACGAAATAGCTGTCACCGATATCTCCATGCAATCCCGGGCCCTTGTTGTCATGCACGTAGTTGTTGTCAAAGGTCACGTGGGTGGAATACATGCCAATTTTGGCTCCGCCGGCTTCCCAGTCATAGGCATAGCCAGCGTAATTGTTCTTATAGATATCGTTGCCCTGGACCAGAATGTTGCTTCCTGAACCAGCCACGCCCATCTGTCCATTGTCGTGGATCTTATTGTTGCGGACCGTCATGCCGTCGCTGGCGCGGACGCCCAGCCCATGGTTGAGGTAGACATCGTCCGATTCCACCACCCAGCCCGTGCCCACCGGGCCATAGCCGTTGAGAGCCGCCATGGCATTGATGGCCCCCTTGCCGGCCAGCGATGCATACTTTTCGATGGCCAGCCCCTTGATGGTAACGTTGCTGGCGCTGCCCCAGAAGGCTGCGCGGGCAACACTGATCTCAACGGTGTGGCCGGCGGGATCACTGCCCACATAGGCCTTCTCCGTGCTGTAGTCCAGGTACCACTTGCCCGGCGCCACCAGTGAAAGGCTCGCCACCCGCGTCAGAGGTTTGGAATCAAAAAACAGGTCCTCGGGATACTTGCAAGCCGGATGGCTTGAGTCACAGACGCCTCCGTAGGAGGGCTCAGCAGTAATGCCGGTGGCCTGGGCCACCCACACGCTTGAAGAAGCCTGTTTCCATGATGAAGGAGAAATCAGTGCAGCGCCAACAAGGGTAGCTCCTGTCTGGCCGGAAAAGACGTCACCTTCTTTAGGCACCACGCTCTGCATTCGGTATACGCCCGGGGCCAAAATGAAAGTGGTGCCGGTAGGGTTTGATTTCACCGCCGCCTGGATATCATCGCCGGGGCTGAGATGTACCCCAGCGGGCTGCGTCGTGCTACCTACATTCACTGTTGCAGATGTCTTGCTGGTGCCGCCACTGCCAGTAACAGTCAGAGTATACGTAGTGGTCTGCTTCGGAGAAATCCTCACGGAACCCATTGCCTGCACGTGCCCGATACCCGGTTGAATGTCAACCGTCGTGCCGTTCCGCGATGACCAGCTCAGAATAGATGACTGTCCTGAGTTGATGGCCACCGGCTGAGCGTTCAAGCTCGACGCTGGCACAGGAGATGGCTGGCACCCGCTTTCCCCGCTCTTACATCCCGAGAGTGGCTGAACAATGAATCCGGAGCGGCACCCCACTCCGAGGCTGCACAAGACCAGTACCAAACCAAAAGTCGCACCCGCAGATTGAAACTTCTCCTTGAAAAAACGCACTGATTGCCGAAACACCCTAATCCCCCGATGGCAAGGTATTCTTGTGGACCGTCCGGTCAGGGAGTAGGGATGAGCCTGGGAGGAATAACTTTAACTTGTCCAGCCCTGGTACATCGACTTCCTGAAACAAACCATGTTTTTAACAGACGCCCTAACCATTGTCAAGTAAATAAAGTATACAATGTATATACACACCAACGCCTCTGGTTCGTTACACTTAGCAAATCCTCAGGGTTACAAACAGGCTGGAATTGCCAGCGGTTCCTCCTGAATCGATTGCCCTTCCAACCCATTGGCAGAGAACTGGGTATTTGAATGGCCCCATCCTTTGTGTTTGCCCCCGAGCAAAGTCTGTGGCCAAGGAAAATGTAAGGACGGAGAGAATAAAAAGAAGGCGGGGTTGGCGCTGAACTGGGTTCGGCCCGACGATACGCATTCTGGCTTTCCCTTTCTTGTGCAAACTCTTGATCTGCGCATCGGATCTCTCCCTCAAAACGACCCAATGCCAAGATTTTTCTCCACTCCCGCGGAGTCGGAAACCCGCGTCAACCGGAGCAGAGTCCGTGTTCCATCGGCCCTCCCCACTTCGTGACAAGGTGCACGCCATTCGTCGTGCAGGTTTTCAGTCAGCCATTTCGTTTCAGCGATTTATACCTTTGCTATCAATCTGAAGCCTTGCCCTGACAAGTCTCTTAACTATTCGTTGACAGACTACTAAGAGGGAAGCCTGTGCCACAACTGTACGAAAGGCTAGAAGAGGGTCAGGTTTGAATTGGAACTAGCAGTCAGGTATTTTGCCGGGGAGCCTGGCATCTCAAGTGCACTGCACATCTGGGGAGTGTTTGTGTGGAAGGAATTCGCCCGGGTTGAGCGTTCCACCGAACGCCTGCTTACCTTAATGTTCGCGTTCTTCTTTGCAGGACTCAATTACGTCGTGTTCGCACCCGTCGTTAAGTTTCAGCGACTCGTCTGTAAAGTGCGTCAGATGTGCTGCTGACATTCAGGTCGGCAACGGGATGCGACAATACAACGTTTTTCTCAGGAGAGAGTCTCATCCCAAAACGCAATAACCTGCCGGGCCGAAGCCCTGCGCAACAACTCTTAATCATCACAGCATGGAAATGGAGATCCTTATGACACTAAAACTTGATAAATTCCGCTGATTGCAGTCACACTCTTCACATTCCTGCTTTCTCCGACGTGAGCCATCCCCGCTGCAAGAAAGACAGCACTCTTTATTTAACACCGGACCAGCGTCATGCCGACTACATGCACACCCCAGCGATGCCCTGCAAGTCGTGGGAAATTGTCGTGCCACCGGCCAATGTTACCTCACAAAACGGGTTTCGAATACTCTCCGAACTGTAACATCTAGCGAAATCAGACAGATCAGAGCCAACCAAGGCAGCAAATAAGTTGACCGCGGGAGCCACAGACCTTCCTGGCGGAGCCATGAACAGCTTCTCAGCTCAGAGAGCGTCTGTCTGACGCCGACAAAACTTACAACCAGCCAAAGAGGCGGCCTGGTGGTGGATAAAAGAGCTTTCCCCGCCTTCGACTTTCCGCCATTAGGAAAATGTTTGCATCACAACTGGAAACACTTTTCCGTATGAAGGCTTGCAAAGGACCCTGAACGAACAGTCAATCGAAAAAATTCCATCACCCTGGAAATTTCTTCCACATCAATGACTTGGAGCGCAGAACAAATTTCGCATCTAAACCCAGATTCCTGCGCAATTTGCACAAAATTCTGAAACGGAAGGCTATTTGCATGCTACAATGGCGTTACAAATTGCGGGGTTAGAAAATTGAGATGCGGCTACGCAAATGAACCCACTGAATTTCAGTGGTAGGCTCATATTTGCAGGAGATTCTCTCGCGCATTGGGCGATGCAAATTGACCCGGTGAACCATCAACGTTTCGCATGATGAACGGTAATGAGACAAGATGGCCCGCAAGGCAACCAAGGATGGCGCGGAGAGAATCTTAAGTGACGTCGTACTCTAAACGAAACGAAGCTCGCGTTTTTGAATGGATCGATTATGTTATGGCATATGTTCCTAGAGGCCGCTTCAAGGAAGCAGAAGCTAAGGTCGTGTATGTTGAGCCACTCGAGGTATCGGGGCATGTTTGATCGAACTAATAGCTGGACTCAGGTAGCGAGAGTCCCACAGACCATAACTCTTGCCCGCACGGCATAGCGCTTTTGTCCCGCAGGAACGGGGTACGTGGAAACCGCCAGTTTCCACATACCCGAAGCCATAACGACCAATGCTTGGGAACGGAAAGAACGTCATGGCCGACGGAAAGTTTACCACACCGCTATTTCGCTCACAATTTCGTCAGCCGGCCAATGTGCCGGGCACCCGGCAACGGGAGGGGTACCGTTCCTGTACTTCTTTGCGGGCAATTCCGTGAACTTGCCCGCAAACCAGTCGTCACATCAATGAGCGTTTTGGAGAAGGAACGCCGTTGATTGCAAAAACGAGTGGACGCGAACAATAGCACGGTCAAGTTCGCGGTTAGGAGTCCGGGTTATGGGTTTAAGAAGAATAATTAGTTCGGTCACCGTCCTTGTGGTTTTGGGGAGCCTAAATGCCCAAGGCTTGTTTGCAAGCCAAAAAAGCACTCAAAACACAACGGTTAGCGCGAAGATCGAAAACGCGCTGAGTCACGGTGCGAATAGTCTTCCTGCCAGCGTGACTTCTGGCTCCCCCCAGTTGCAGCGGCGGTATCCTCGATATGAGGTCGAAAGCGGGGATATACTTCAAATTGATTTCCCTTTTACACCGGACTTTAACCAGACGGTTACGGTGAACCCGGACGGGTACATCTCTCTTCGAAATACACATGGAATTCACATCGGGGGCGAAACAGTCCCGGAAATCAGGAAGGGCATCAGGAAAGCTTACAGCAGCATCCTTCGCGACCCCGAAGTATCCATCACTTTGAAGCAGTTTCATAACCCCTACTTCCTCGCGTTGGGACAGGTCAATCATCCTGGTAAATATTCCCTACAGGGAGCTACGACAGTGGCACAGGCTGTCGCAATGGCAGGAGGATTCACTTCAAAAGGGAGGCGCAATGACATCATCCTTTTCCGCCGCGTTTCAGACAACTGGGTTTCTGCGACTAAAGTTAATTTGAAACATATGCTGACTTCGAAGAATCTTTCCGAGGATCTGCAAATGCACCCCGGAGACATGATCTTCGTGCCGCAGAACAGGCTGTCAAAAGTCAAGCCCTTTATCAAGCTCCCCTCTTTGAGCTACTACTTCTAGTAAAAACGTCGGGCAGGAGAATTGTGATGGAACAACAGAGCATCAGTCCTTATACGAAGGGTCCGATCCATGTGCAGCGCGCACCCAACACGGCGCGCGAGGTTCTGGGCATCGTGTTTCGGAACCGTCGTGTGGTGCTCTTTACTTTCCTGGCGACTTTCGCGGGTGTTATAGCAGCGGTATTGCTGTTTGGGATCAAATATCAGGCGCAAACAGAAATCCTGGTGAAGCACCAGCGAAGTGATGATGTTGTCTCTACCCGCGACGTCTCAAGCCGCACAGGAGGCGATGACCCGGCCAGGGAACGTCAAATTAATACGGAGGTTGCGCTGCTCCGAAGCAACGATCTGCTGGCACGAGTTGTCAAGGAATGCGGCCTTGCATCACCCCGGCACCATTTCTGGAGCGGATGGCTTCCCTCGTGGGGAGAGCACGATTCGCAGATGGCCAAAGCGGTGCAAGGACTGAAAAGCCATCTCCAGGTTGCACCTTTGCCGGATTCCAACATTATCCAGGTCCGGTACACCTCCCATCATCCGGACGAAGCCGCAAAGGTCCTCAGGAAACTTGACGAGCTTTACATTGCCAAGCACGTAGCCGTTTACCGTCCGGCTGGCGCGTACAAATTTTTCCAGAAACAGACTGAGCATTACAAGAACGAGCTTCACACTGCCGAGGACCAACTGGCCAGCTTTAACACCCAGCAGGATGCTCCGGCCCCCGAAACGGAGAAGGACCTTGTTTTGAAACAGGCCAGCGACTTCGGTGGCCAGTTGCAGCAAACTCGCGCCAATATCAAGAGCACCGAACACCAGATCCAGGCCATTAAGGCGGAGATTGCCAATACACCCCCGCGAATAACGACCCAACAGACTACGGGACAGAATCCTCAGCTCATGGCGAACCTGAAGTCTACATTACAGAAACTCGAAATCCAACGAACGGATTTATTGTCAAAGTATCAGCCCACCTACCGGCCGGTAAAAGAGCTTGAGAAGCAGATTGCCCAGGTGCAGGAAAATATTGCCGCTACCGAAAAGGCTCCGATGCAGCAGAACACCACAGACCAGAACCAGACATATCAGATGCTGCAATCCGAACTGGCACAGGCCAATGCCAAGCTTGCGGCCCTGCGGGCTCAGGCTGCCGCCATGGCCCCGGTGGTCCGGACTTATTCCCAACAGGCAGTGCTGTTGGACCAGAAACAGATCAAACAGCAGGATCTGCTTCGCAATATCAAAACAGCGGAGCAGAACTACCTCTTGTATCTCAACAAAAGCCAGCAGGCGCAGATTTCAGACGCGCTCGACCGCAAACGGATACTCAACGTAACTGTAGCCGAGAGCGCTGCGGTCCCTTCCCTGCCAACGAACTCACCGGCCGTTCTGATCCTGGCAGGTGGAATCCTGGCGCTGATTGTGAGCATGGGTTCGGCCTTTGGCGTGGACTACCTGAACCCGTCGTTTCGGACCCCTGATGAGGTCATTCGGTATCTCGATGTACCGGTTCTCGCTGCTCTGCCCAAGAATGGTGGCAGTTTAAGGGCAACTCTGGCCGCAGACGTCAGACGCGAGATGAGGTTGCCCCCGTCCGAGCGTAAAGGACCACAGGACGTTTCAGGCTATCGAGAGCGCGGCAGTTAGAAAGATGCTATGTTTCTGCGATTTTTCGGATTGAGTGAACAGCCGTTCGGCATAACTCCGGACCCTCGGTTCCTTTTCATGAGCAGCTCGCACCGCGAGGCGCTGGCTTCTCTGATTTACGGCGTCGAGACCGGACGTGGTTTTGTGGGCCTGATTGCGGAACCTGGCATGGGAAAAACAACATTGCTTTTCCAGTTCATGGAGCAGTTCCGTGACTCTGCTCGAACCGCATTTCTGTTCCAGACCCAGGGGGATACTCGCGAATTCCTGTCCAACCTCATCTCCGACCTGGGCCTTGTGCCTGATGACCACGACTTGAGCACTTTGCAACGGCAACTGAACGAAGTCCTGATCAAGGAAGCCCGCCTGGGAAGGCGGTTTGTGCTGGTGATCGATGAGGCGCAGAACCTCGATGTTTCTGTGCTGGAATCAATCCGGATGCTTTCAAATTTCGAAACCTCTCGCACCAAGCTGATGCAGATTGTGCTGGCAGGCCAGCCGCCGCTCGCGGACAAGCTGGCGCTTCCGGAGCTGAAACAATTGATGCAGAGGGTTTCCATTATTTGCCGCCTGAAGCCGTTCACACCGAAAGAAGTTGCTCAATACATCCATCACCGGCTCAGGACGGCAGGATTCAAAGGCCGCGAGGGGTTCACGGCCGAAGCCCTTTCAATGATTGCCACCCGGAGCCAAGGTATTCCCCGGAACATTAACAACATCTGCTTCCACGCCCTCTCGATTGCCTACGCCCAGGGGCGAAAAAAAATCGACCGCAAGATTATTGAGGAAGTGCTCAGTGATCTGCGATTGGAGACCATCAAGAAGCCCCAGGCAGAACTTCGCAGGGCGCAACAGGAACCCACGGAGCCAGTCTCATTCCTGGAAGGAGTGACCCTCAATTCCAGCAATTGGGGAGAAGCGGAAAAAGGGCGACTCAGAGGAGGCCGATATTCCCCTTCAGCCGCCCCCGGCTTCGCTGGAGGGGGACGGCCCAGACGACGGGAGTCCTCTTGGCCGATCTGGGCTGTTATTCTGCTCACCCTGATTCTGGCGGGGGAAATGTTCCAGACGTTCGTGCCGGCAACCGTGCGGCATCACGAAGTCTCACAAGCGATTACGAAGACAGTCAGCGCGGCCAAAGAAGTGGCCCTGAAGTATGATTTGATCCAAAAGAACAATTCAAAGGCGGCCTCGCAGCCGCAAACAACCGTGTTGCCGTCTAATCCAAGCGCCCGCAACGTCCCGCAGCCGCTGAGCGAAAGCACATCGGGTCCCAATGCCTCTGCAAACATTGCGAACCGGAACCCCGACCCAGCCGGACCCGGCAACCAGAGCACCGCGCCGTCTGCCAATGGCGTCGCCGCGACACCTTCCCAGGCCGCCCCTGTTGCCATCCCTGTCAAGAGCTCCGCCGAGGACGCAAACAATGGACTGGCAGTTGGTTCCACAGCCTCGGAGCAGGTTCCCAAAGGGACGATCGTCGTGGAATCGAACGTGCCGGGCGGCGCTATCACGATTAACGGAAACACAGACCCCGGCTGGCGGACTCCTCACATGTTTGATCTGCCCCAGGGCGTTTATCGGATCTCTGTTTCTCAAAATGGGTATTCCACCTGGTACAAGGTAGTTCGGGTGACGCCGGGTCACAAGGACTGGATCACGGCTGATTTGCACATGCCGCGCGGCGTCATCGTGATCGATACGGAACCGCCGGGAATGCAGGTCTATATCGACGGCAAGTCATACGGACCCAGCGAAGTGGAGACAGCCCTGGATGCGGGCACGCACCAGTTCAAAGTGATCCCGCCAGGAGGCAAGCACCCGCTCGAAGGGAGCTTTGTCCTGAAACCCGGCGACGTTCTGACCCGAAAAATACGGTGGCCTTCCTCAGCCGGCCAGCCGACCGCGGTCAACAAGTCTGAAAACGAGGAGCCGCAGAGAAATCGAACTTCTTCAAGGGGGAGGGAAAGATCGTGAGCAGGAATTTCGAATTGTTGGAACGCGCTACCAGGGAGATGGATTCCTTTACTCTAGGCAGAGAGCCGATTCCACGTGCCGAAAGGATATCACCGCCGCCGGATGCACGCACCTTGTCACGCGAGGAACTGATTAAGCTGGTCCGGCGGATTTTTTTACTGGACCACAGCGGGCGTAAAATGGTCGTTTTTACATCTGTTGAAAACAGTACGGGATGCACTTCCATCTGCGCCGGCGCCGCCGAAGCCTTGGCAGCCCAGGTTGACGCTCCCGTGTGCGTGGTGGATGCCAACCTGCGGCGGCCTGCTCTCCATCTCTGTTTTGGCATCGAAAACCTTAAAGGACTGACGGACGCCGTATTCCAGCCGGGCCCGCTCCACGAGTACGTCCAGAAACTGCCCGGCAGCAATCTTTGGCTGCTGCCCTGCGGGTCTATGGCATCGCAGTTTCGCGCCGTGATGAAAGCTGAAAATCTACAGGCGCGCATTGACGAGCTACGCAACGAGTTCGCATACATCCTGATCGATTCACCGCCGGTGAGTGAGCATACCGACGCTATTTTGCTGGGCCGCCTGGCGGACGGAGCCGTGCTGGTTCTGGAGTCAAACGCCACAAGGCGGGAAGTGGCGCGGATTGCAAAAGAAGATCTTGAAGCAGCGGAGGTGCGTGTGTTGGGCGCCGTTCTCAACAAACGTACATTTCCAATTCCCCAGTTCCTCTACGACAGAGTCTGAGTAACTGGGCCAACCTGCGCAACGCGCGGGACTGACAGTTTGCGGGTAACACCATAATTTTATCAGCGGGGTCCCTGAATGGGACTCAAGGGGCGGAGCTATGCATTCTTTACAAAGATATCAGGAATCAGCTTCCCTCTCCACGAGCGCCGGGTTTACTCCGGCTCCCCAGTCCTGGTTCGCCGTGCACACGCGGTCAAAGTGCGAGAAAAAGGTAGCAACGCAGCTCTCCGAAAGGGAGATCAATTGCTTCCTGCCCACAGTCAAGGAAGTCCGTCTTTGGAGCGACCGCCGCAAGGTGATCGACCAGCCTCTCTTTCCCGGATACGTTTTTGTTCGGATCCCCCCTGAGGACACGATGAGGGTGACGGTGCTCAGGACCAACGGAGTTGCCGGTTTCGTTGGAATCCAGGGGCAAGGAATTCCCATCCCCG
>Ga0209919_1000889_pt1 | contig 14828 bp, 14 predicted proteins | sample SalPon2A_C_D2_MG_FD_185721 | JGI IMG/M metagenome (GOLD analysis project Ga0209919, IMG submission 185721) | Soil microbial communities from South San Francisco under conditions of wetland restoration - Salt Pond MetaG R2A_C_D2_MG (SPAdes)... | ecosystem: Environmental > Terrestrial > Soil >... | reverse complement strand
AGCCTGAACGATTCAGGGAAATCACCGGGGTTGATGCCTTCGAAGGGGTATGGCGGGGCGTTGAGGAGGCTCTGGAACGGGGGTTTTCCACCGTTAAGATCAATGTCGTGGCTATGAACACCATTAACGATGACGAGTTTATGGATTTTGCCAGGTTGACCCTGGAAAGACCGGTGCAGGTAAGATTCATCGAATTCATGCCGATGGGGGACGACAGCAACTGGTCTAAAGACTATTATATCAGATCCGGCGATATCAGGGCCGGGATTGAGAATGAACTGGGCGGTATGACGCCGGTTCGATTAGGTAAGCTTGATGGCCCGGCCCGGACATATCGTCTGCCTGGGGCATCCGGCACTGTTGGGTTTATAAGTCCGATCAGCGATCACTTCTGTTCCCGATGCAATCGGCTGCGCTTGACCGCCGAAGGCCGCCTGCGCTCGTGTCTGCTTACCGACCGTGAAACCGACCTTAAAAAGCTGATCAGGAGCGGCGGCAGCGCCGATGATATAAGGGCGTCCATAATCGAGACCATCAGAAATAAGCCTGAAGGTCACAAGTTGTCCGAGTCGCAAATCAATAACTGCCATGGCCGGATGTCGAGAATCGGCGGGTAACGGCGCCTACGCTTCGGTTTAGCTCTTGGCCCGCGGGTAGGAACCCAGCCAGACGTAATAAGAACAACCTCTTTTCAGCTTTTTACAGCCTTCCTTGATGTTTTTGTCTTCCATGTGTCCTTCCATGTCAAGAAAGAACAGATACTTGCCCGCTTCGCCTTTTAACGGTCTGGACTCGATTCTGGTCAGATTGATACCGTGGTCGGCCAGAATGCTTAATGAATTGTGCAAGGCGCCGGGGCGGTCCAGCAGGCCGACCAGCAGTGAGGTTTTATCGTAGCCGCTGCGTTTCGGCGAGGTCTGGCCGATCAGTATAAATCGGGTGGTGTTGCCGCTGTAATCTTCGATTCCCTTTACCACCGTATGGAGATGATATGTTTTGACCGCCATCGAGCTGGCTATGGCTGCCAGGGTCGGGTCTTCGGCGGCCATCATCGAGGCCTGGGCAGTGCTGAATACTGTCTGGGTCTTGATTTCGGGCAGGTTCTTTTTGAGCCATTGCCGGCACTGGGCCAAGGGTTGGGGGTGGGAAATCACCTTCTTGATATCATTTATATCCCCCGACTGGTTGACCAGGTGATGGCTGATGTCGAGATTCAACTCGCCGCAGATCTTGACGCTGTATTTCATGAAAGAGTCAAGGGTTGAAGTGACTGCACCTTCGATGGAATTCTCCACCGGTACAATCCCGTAATGGACGCGCTCCCGCTCGGTTTCGATAAAAACGTCCTCAATGGTCTCCATCGGCCGGTAGACTGCGCTGTGTCCGAAATATTCCACTCCGGCCAGATTGGAAAAAGTTGCTTCCGGACCCAGATAGGCGACTTCCACCTTTTTCTGGGAAAGTCGGCAGGTGGTGATGATTTCCTGAAAGATCGAGTCCAGAGACGCTTCGGGAAAAGTCCCTTTATTGGTTTTATGTAACCGCTCGAATATCTGTCGTTCTCTCTGCGGGTCCCATTTGGGCATACCGTCCTTGCTTTTAAGTTGCCCGATCTTCTTGGCGCACCCGAGTCTCTCTTGCAATAAAGACAAGATCTGTTGGTCGATTTCATCGATACGGTTGCGAACTTCAAGGAGGGCGTCTTTGTTGAGAGGTTCGTTATTCCGTGCTTCGTCGTTTGACATGGCATTAGTCCGAATTTTCAATTAGGTTATCGGTTATTGAGGTCGAGAAAGATTGAGATAATAAATAGAACCGGAATAATCAACAAGTCAAATAGTTTTCCTGGAGATATTTCCCATACGAAGATAGGGCTTATGTAGCCTCATAACATTATTCCGGCTTGAAATAATAAGCCTTTTGTTCTAATTTAAGCTCGGTATGGGGTTGGGCTGGGATCATCGTATGATAACGCTTGCAAAGGAATGCCTTAGATGAAGGTCAAAAACTGGATGAAACCAAACCCTGTGACGGTCGACAGGACCATGCTGATTCAGCAGGCTGCTGAATTGATGAAAAAACATTCCATTCGTCATTTGCCCGTCGTCGACGGCGACCGTCTTGAAGGCTTTATTACCCAGACGGATTTACGACAGTATTTCTTTCCGTCGATGGTCGAGGATATTCGAATTCACGAGGTAATGGTGGCCAATCCGATCACCGTGGATGTTAATTCCAGTATAGATCAGGCCGCCCGCATGATCCACGATTACAAAATCGGCGGTTTGCCGGTCTTGGACGATGGTAAGCTGGTCGGGGTGATTACCGCTTCCGACATCGTTTCGGGCTTTATTGAAGTTATGGGTCTGCTCCAGTCGTCCATCCGCCTTGATGTTATTGTCACAGAGGATGGCGGGGTGGAGGATGTCACCAGGATCATCAAGGAAAATGACATCGAAATTTTCAGTGTTGCGGCTGAAAGTCGGGCCACCAACCGCAAGGTCTATTATTTCAGGCTCGGTAAGGGCGAAATAGAACCGGTTGTCAAGGCCCTTGAGGGTGCCGGTCATCAGGTGGTCTCGGTTATGCAGTAAGCCGAGCTCAATAAAAACACTAAAAATACTAAGGTTAACAAATATATGGGAAGTCACCAGGTAGTGAAATCGATTGATGAGATCAATGCCCGTATCCGCTCCGGAGAGGCGGTGGTCGTTACCGCCGAGGAAATGATTTCCATCGTCAAGGATAAGGGGCCGGTCGAGGCCGCAAAAAAGATTGACGTTGTCACTACCGGTACTTTTTCACCGATGTGTTCATCCGGCGCTTTTATTAATTTCGGTCATGCCAATCCTACTTTCAAGGCGGCCAAAGTTTCTTTGAATAAGGTGCCGGCCTATGGTGGGCTGGCTGCGGTCGATATTTATATCGGCGCTACCGAGCCCACTGAAGACGATCCCTTGAACAAGGTTTACCCTGGAGAATTTCGCTATGGCGGCGGGCATGTTATAGAGGATCTGGTGGCGGGCAGGGAAGTGATGTTGGAAGGGAGCGGCTATGGGACGGATTGTTACCCCAACCGCAGTCTGGTTAAAAGTTTTACCTTGGCCGATCTGCCCTACGCGTTACTTTGCAATCCCAGAAACTGCTATCAGAATTACAACTGCGCGATCAATCTTTCCGAAAAGACCATCTATACCTATATGGGTACTCTGAAGGCCAAAGGGCGTAATGCCACCTATTGCAGCGCCGGCCAACTGAGCCCATTGATGAACGATCCCTATTATCGCACTATCGGTCTTGGCACCAGGATTTTTCTCGGCGGCGGTGTGGGGTATGTAACCTGGCACGGCACTCAGCATAATCCCGCTGCACCGCGTGGTGAAAACGGGGTGCCGGTCAGACCCGCAGGCACTTTGATGTTGCAGGGTGATTTGAAGCAGATGTCGCCTCGATGGTTGAAGGGGATCAGTATGCAGGGGTATGGTTGCACCCTTGCTGTCGGGGTCGGAGTGCCGATTCCGATCCTCAATGAAGAGATCGCGGCCTTTACCGGCGTTTCTGATGAGGAGATTTTTACCCAGGTGGTTGATTATTCCCACGACTATTCCCACGGGATTGCCCGTAATTACGGGCAGGTAAGTTATGCCGAACTTAAAAGCGGCCAGATTGAAGTTAACGGTAATCCCGTTCAGACGGCTCCGCTGTCCAGCCTAGTGCGGGCGAGGGAAATCGCCGAGACCTTGAAAAAATGGATCGATGATGAAGGTTTCGAACTGGGTAAGCCTGTTAAAATGTTGCCGAATGGAAGCTGATTGGGATATCGGCATCCTTTCTTCTGATTCCACTTAGTTTGCAGAGATGACGCTGCTCGGAAAATATGAGACGTTGCAGAAAGTGGTTGCCTCGAGCCCCGGTGCCGTGGCTTTTTCCGGTGGGGCTGACAGTTCGCTTTTGCTAAAGGCCGTCGTCGATGTTTTCGGCCCGGGCTCACTCGCTTTTTTTGCTGATTCCGAATTACAGACCGACGCGGACCGTGCCAATGCTGTCCGGACTGCGCGTATAATCGGCGCGAATTTACGCATCGTCGAATTAAACCCTACCCACTGGCCTGATTTTGCTGCCAATTCTCCTGAACGCTGCTATATCTGTAAAAAAAAGGTCTATTTATTGTTTAAAGGGCTTTTGCCCAAAAAAGATATGGCGCTTCTCGATGGAAGCAATCTTGACGATCTTAAACAGGACAGGCCGGGCAGGCGGGCCATTGCTGAATTGGACGTAAAAACTCCTCTGGTGGAGGCGGGGTTAAGTAAGGACGACGTGCGCCGCCTAGGTGAGTTTGTTGGCGTACCGTCCTGGAATAGGGAGTCCGCCTCGTGTCTGGCCACCAGAATTCCTACAGGTACAATGATAAGTTCCGATAATCTCCGTCGGGTGGCTCGTTATGAAAAAATCCTGACCGATTATGGGCTTTGTGGCGCCCGGATTCGATTATGCGCCGATGATTTACGGTCCGTCGGACTTGAACTTAAAAAATCGGATATGACGTCAATCTGGCGGACGGAAATAAAGAAAAAACTGGTGCAGGACTTAGAAAAATCCGGCATTGAAAATATTTGGCTATCGTTGAAGGGGAGATGAGTTTCGATGTTGTTTTACTCCATAAAACATACACTTGTGATTGCTATTTGATTTTTGCTCGCGATTGAAGAAAACAAACAAATAACTTCTGGCGGAAGTTTTTAACTGTTTGATGTTTTTTTTTCTTGATATTTGATTCGGATTAGGATGTACTAATTATTGATTTTTGGTTGCCACCACTGAGTTTTTTGTTTGACAATCAAATTTCATTTGGTTAGATCAATTCGAGTGATTGAGATAATCCAACGAGGGGCAATGAACCATAAATTTACAGGAGGAATGCGAGCATGAACAAAGGTGAATTGGTTGAAAACATGGCTAACGCTGCTGGAATTAGTAAAGCTGCCGCTGAGAGAGCACTTACCGGTCTTCTTGATTCAATCTCAGGCGCGTTGTCTAAAGGTGACAAGGTAACTTTAGTAGGTTTCGGTACATTTTCCGTTTCAAAGAGATCTGCCCGTCAGGGCCGTAACCCCCAGACCGGCGCCGCCATCAAAATTCCGGCTCGCACGGTTGCTCGCTTTAAGCCAGGTAGCAAACTGGCTGACGCCGTAAAGTAAGAACCTGTCTGCAATAAAATAACATTTGTATTGTCTGTTATTTTCTCAGGGGTTAGAAGTTTTCTTCTAACCCCTGAATCTATTTCTTGTCCTTTTTTATTTTTTAATTTATAGAGTGCATCAACATTTCTTCGGGTCGGGACGTGGCTCAGTCTGGTAGAGCACAGCGTTCGGGACGCTGGGGTCGGAGGTTCGAATCCTCTCGTCCCGACCATTTCAACTCACATCCTTCCTGTTTTACTCCATTGCATTTACCGGGTCTTCGGTTAACTGCCAATTATACCTTTGTTTTCAATGGCGCTTTGCCGGATCAGGTGGTCCTGGACCAAGTAACATCTTCAGGTTGTCATTCCGTACGGAAAACCCGATGCCATTCTTGGAGTTGTAGGTTTGTAGATCAACCGGAAGTGCCCGCAGATTTTTTGTGCCAATGGAATGGTTTATTACAAAGAGATTAATTTCGGTACCTGATTTTAGTTACATCGGCTGTAAAGCCGCCGCTGTCAAGAATCACTTCAACTTCTTCACCGACGGAAAGTTCGCGGCTGTCCCGGAGCGCTTTTCTCTCTTTTTTTGCCAGGGTGATTGAATAGCCTCTGCCCAGCACGGCCAGTGGACTCACGGAATCAAGTAAGGCCGAGGATTTCGTCAGCCTGTCTCTCTTTTTATCGATTTCGCGCCTGATAAGCAGTTTAGTGAGGTTGGCCAGTTCTTCGATTCGTTGCTCTCTGAGCCTCAAAATCCGGCCTGGATTGACTTCCCGCAAACTATCTTCCAGAGACCTAAGCTCGCTATGTCGATTTTCAATCTGCTTTTCCTGGACAAGAGCCAGTTTTGCGGAAATGTTTTGTAACCTGAGAGCGAAATTGGTCACCAGCAGGGAAGGGTCGCCCAGTAATCTTTTCCTGGTGTCAATTCTGAAACGGTAATGGGCGGTTATCCCGGCCAGATTCCTGCTCAGGTTATATTCGGCCCGGGTTATTCTCTGCCGAAGCGTTTTCTTGTCCGGAATAACCGCTTCGGCGGCGGCGGTTGGAGTCGCGGCCCTGTAATCCGCGACTAAATCGCTGATCGTGAAATCTATTTCATGACCGATGGCCGAAACGACCGGGATATCAGAGGCGTATATGGCCCGGGCCAAAGTTTCCTCGTTAAATGCCCAAAGGTCTTCAAGTGACCCTCCGCCGCGGCAGAGGACAATGACTTCCGTGTCTTGCCTTTGGTTCAGGAAGTTTAAGGCTTCAATAATCTCAGTTGCAGCCGATTCGCCCTGGACTCTGGTCGGGATGATTTCAATCGGCAAACCGGGATAACGGTTTTCGGCCGTACGGAGGAAATCGTGGACCGCGGCCCCCTTCGGCGAGGTGATAAGAGAAACCTTTTTCGGGAGAAACGGGAGGGGCCTCTTGGCGGATTGATCGAAAAGTCCTTCCCGGGCCAACCGGTTTTTAAGTTGTTCGAAAGCGATCTGCAGTTGGCCCGCTCCCTGAGAGTCCAGGGTATCTATCAGTAGTTGATATTCGCCGCGTTGTTCGTACACCGAAATCCGGCCCCGGCAGATTACTTGCATCCCGTTTTCCGGTATTATGTTGAGATAGCGCTGTTGCTGCTTGAAAAGAACGGCTCGTAGTTGGGCGTCGCTGTCCTTAAGTGTGAAATATAAATGGCCCGAATGGGGTTTTCTTAGATTAGAGACTTCTCCGGTTATCGTAACGAAGGGGAATTGCGTTTCCAGTAAACCTCTTATCGATTTTGTCAACTCGGAGACCGATTGAATTTTCACGGAGTGCGCTGTTAACATGGCATGGTCAAGATAAGAGTTTATTGATGCCCGGATTATAGTGGGGCGATCCGGTTCCTAAAAAAGGCACATTAATCTGGAACTCCGGGTTATGAAAGATTAAATTACTCAATTTCCCGATGCTTTTTTAGGATTATGGAGTTATATTGCACCTGCTTTTTCGCAGGCCGTACGAAGTAATTTATAATCAGAGGAGACCACATGGTTGAGCATAACTCTATTGAACGAAAAGAAGAAAAAATTATCGACATCGAACGCAAAGACGGAATATTGGAAGAACTCAACCTGCCGCCGCACGTTATCAAATTCATTCGCGATAACTCCCGTAATTTGCAGATTGCCGCCGCCTGCATCGTGCTTGTGGTACTGGGTTGGACATATTACGATTATCACATTCAGGTCAAAGAAAACAATGCCGCCGCCGCCTTGAATGCCGCCGTGCAGGAAGTTGATGATGCGGCCAGGGGCGAACAATTGCAGAAAGTTGCAACCGAATTTTCCGGCACCGATGCGGCCCGCTGGAGCAGAATTGAACAGGGGCATCTGGCATTCAAGGGTGGCGATTATGATGCCGCCCTGGTCATCTATAATGAAATTCTTGATGATCTCGACGACGATAGCCCTTTGTTGCCGCTTCTGGTATACAATATCGGTCTTGCCCATGAGAATAGTGGTGCGAAGGACCAGGCCCTCAAATACTATGCGAGACTTGCCGAATATAAAGGGTTCGAGGTTAAAGGCCTGATGTCCCAGGGCAGGATTTATGAACTGAAAGGCGAGGACGGCGAGGCCCTCCGGGTCTACCGTGAAGCCTCGGCAAAAAAAGAAGTCACCGGTCTCGACAAAAGTATTCTGACGGAAAAGATCAACACCCTTCAAGGTGTTGAACCGGTTGCCGAATCCAGCTGAACCGAATTAAGTTCTCGATCTGTCCGGACTTTTTTGTTCAGAATCAATCCGCCATGGAAATCATAAATTCACCGGCCCGGATGTCCGCCTGGGCCGATTCCAAAATCAGCGCCGGCCAGAGGATTTGTCTGGTTCCCACCATGGGCTATTTCCATGAAGGGCATCTCCGGTTGATGCGCCGTGCCGCCAAGCTTGCCGATCTGGTGGTGGTCAGCCTGTTCGTCAATCCTATCCAGTTTGGTCCTGCCGAGGATTTGAGCAGATATCCCCGGAACCTAAAGAGAGATGTTGACTTGGCTGCCAATGAGGGAGTAGCGGTTCTTTTTGCCCCTGACCAGGAGGCGATGTATCCCGAGCCCCCCCAAACCAGGGTGATTGTTACCGGCTTGACGGAAGGGTTGTGCGGACGTTCCCGGCCGGGCCACTTTGACGGGGTATGCACGGTTGTCGGCAAGCTATTCAACATCGTTAAACCGGCAGCAGCGGTTTTCGGTCGCAAGGATTACCAGCAGCTTGCCGTGATCAGGCGGATGACGGCCGATCTGAATTGGGATGTCGATATCATTGACCATCCCATCGTCCGGGAGCCCGACGGTCTGGCGATGAGTTCGAGAAATACTTATCTTTCCCCTCTTGAGCGTAAGAGCGCCCTGGCTTTGTCGAAGGCGATTGATCTTGCCGGGAAATTGGTCCGAAAAGGGATCTTGGATGCGGATCGTCTGTTGGGGGAGCTTGAAATATTAATAAATATGCATGATAATGTCGAAATTGAATATTTGACTGTCGTCAATAATCATGACCTGACCGTCCAAACCAAGGTTGATAAAAATTCGTTGTTGGCCATGGCGATCAAGGTCGGCAAAACCAGACTTATCGATAATTCGATGCTGTTTGAATAAACCGGGTGAATTTAATGTTAAGAGAGATGTTGAAGTGTAAAATACATCGGGCCACTATAACCGACGCGAACCTCAATTATGAGGGGAGCCTTACGGTTGACCATGATCTGATGATGGAAGCCGGCCTGATTCCTTTTGAAAAGGTTAACGTATATAATATAAATAACGGTGAGAGATTCGATACTTACGTTATCGAAGGTCCGGCCGGGTCAGGCACCATTGCCTTAAACGGCGCCGCCGCCCGTAAGGGCATGATCGACGATTTGATCATTATCGCCAGCTATGCCTTGTACAACGATGACGATCTTGCCGATTATTATCCCCAGATCGTCGTGCTCAATCAGGAAAACGGTATCAAGCACGTCTATAATGCGGAAAACCCACCGCCGATCGGTTAAACGGTTTTTCGTGAATTTGTCGCTGCCAGGGTGATCGGTCGATGTATCTAATCGTTTCTTCAACCGCTATGGAGCTTGAACCGATCGAATCACTTGGTTATGATCCGGAATCTTTCGAGTTTTTAAATGTTGGAGTCGGTCCGGTTGAAGCAGCGGTTAACCTTACCGAGTATCTCTGCAGGGTAGGACCGGCGCGGTTCTCCGGGGTGATCAATGTCGGTCTGGCCGGCGCCTATCCGGACTCCGATGCCCGACTTCTGGATATCTGTCTGGCCGAGCATGAACGTTTCGGTGATATCGGTATTTGTTTTGATGAGCGGATCGACGAGCTCGCCCCTTCCTTCGCTCCTCCCCTCGAATATACGCTCGATCCCGAACTTCTCGCTGTCGCCTGCGGGCATCTCGAAAATGCCGGATTTACCTTTCTGCGCGGTAATTTCGTCACGGTCTCCTCTGTGTCGGGGACCAGCCGTAGGGGAAGTTATCTCTGTAGTAAATTCAAGGCAATTTGCGAGAACATGGAAGGCGCCTCGACGGCCCGGGTATGTCGAGAATTCTCTCTGCCCTGTCTTGAAATTCGATGTATCAGTAACATGATAGTCGATCGTGACGACCAGGAATGGCGGGCCTCTGAAGCTGTTGAAATTTGCGGGAAAGCCGTCCAAACCGTAATGGAAGGGCTGAAAAGTGACTGATTCTGTCGATTGCCCCCTGACCCTCGGCTTCTCGCCATGTCCTAATGACACCTTTATTTTCCATGCCCTTGTCCACGGTTTGGCGAATGAGATGGGACTTACTCTGGCGCCTCCCATCCTGGCCGATGTCGAGACCCTGAACGAGTGGGCCATGGAGCGGCGCTTTGACGTCACCAAGCTTTCCTTTCATGCCTTGGGGCATGTTATAGATGATTATGTCTTATTGAATTCGGGCAGTGCTCTGGGCCGCGGATGCGGCCCCTTGTTGATCGCCAAAAAACCTTTGGATAGAAGTAATCGACTTGCCGATTTGCGAATCGCTATCCCCGGTCGTTTTACGACTGCCGCCATGTTGCTGAAAATGTATGAGCCTGCATGCCGTAATCTCGTCGGCATGCGATTCGATGAGATTATGCCGGCTCTGGCACGTGGTGATGTCGATGCCGGAGTCATTATACACGAAAGTCGTTTTACCTATCGAAAAGAGGGTTTTGTGCGACTCGTCGATCTGGGATCATGGTGGGAAGAGCGTAGCGGATGCCCGATTCCGTTAGGCGGGATCGCCGCCCGCAGGTCATTGAGCAATGAACTGATCGCCAGGATCGACAGAGGGATAAAAGAGAGTGTCCGGCGCGCTTTTGCCGACCCGCAAGATCCAAGGGAGTATATCCGTTGTCATGCCCAAGAAATAGATGAGCAGGTGATCTGCAACCATATCGAGCTTTATGTTAATGATTTTTCAGTCGATTTGGCTGGCGAGGGACGGACGGCGATAGAGGCTTTTCTGTCCAGGGGGCGTGAGGCCGGCATACTGCCGGATTCATCTTTATCCGTTTTTTTTGAGAAGAGGTGAATTTCTCGGCTATTTTTTTGGGCGGCAAGGCTTTTTCACGTTGCGATTTTTGGCCAAACAAGTAGATTTTAATGTTCACTTAATCAATTAATGCAGATTTATTATAGATTTTTTATTTTGTCGTCGCGGCCGCAAAGTAAAAATTTTCATTAAACCCCAAAGAACAGGATTATGAACATGAAAATAACAGGCGCTCAGGCTTTAATGAAATGTCTGAAAGAACAGGGCGTTAACGTCGTTTTCGGCTTCCCGGGTGGAGCTGTCATCGATATCTTCGATGAGATAATGAGGAATGAAGATCTGACCCACGTTCTGGTTCGACACGAACAGGCAGCCGTCCATGCCGCCGATGCCTATGCCAGGGTTGTAGGCGATGTGGGAGTGGCGCTGGTTACTTCCGGTCCCGGTGCGACCAATACCGTAACCGGTATAGCTTCGGCCTACATGGATTCGATTCCCATGGTTGTATTTACCGGGCAGGTCCCTACGGCCCTGATCGGCAACGATGCCTTTCAGGAAGTAGATATTGTCGGCATAACCAGACCTTGCACCAAACATAATTATCTGGTCACCGACCCCAAGGAACTTGTCTCGACGATCAGGGAGGCTTTTCATATCGCCAGGACCGGCCGGCCCGGTCCGGTTTTGGTTGACCTGCCCAAGGATGTTGTGGCCGCCATGGTCAACTTTACCGAACCGAAGCCGATCAAGATGAGGACCTATCGTCCCACTTATGAACCGCATCCCGGACAGATCGAGAAGACCTGTAAGGCCATTCTGAAAGCGAAAAAACCGGTCATCTATATCGGCGGCGGCGTTATTGCCTCGAACGCCCATGAGGAAGTGACTGAATTCGCCAGGAAAATGTCCGCCCCGGTTACCATGACCCTGATGGGGTTAGGCGGATTTCCCGGTACCGATGCATTGTCCATGGGAATGTTGGGGATGCACGGCACCTATTACGCCAATATGGCGGTCAGCGAATGCGACATGTTGATCGCTATCGGGGCGCGCTTCGACGACCGGGTTACCGGCAGGATTGATGCCTTCGCCCCCCATGCTAAAATCGTCCATATCGATATCGATCCGACTTCGATCAGCAAGAATATCAGCGTTGATATTCCCATTGTCGCCGATTGCAAACATGCGGTTGCCGCGATGAATAGCTGGCTGGACCGGGCCAAGGATTTTAACGGCGATGAGGTCGCCAAAATTCATCAGCCCTGGCTTGAAAAGATTCGGGAATGGAAGAGCAAGCACCCCTTGGGTTATGTCGAGGAGGGCGACATCATCAAGCCGCAGTTTGTCGTCCAGAAACTGCATGAACTGACCGGGGGCGATGCGATCATCACCACCGAAGTCGGTCAGAATCAGATGTGGGCCGCTCAATTTTATCATTTTAACCATCCCAGGGCTTTTATGACTTCAGGCGGGCTCGGGGTTATGGGTTACGGATTCCCGGCCGCCATCGGCGCCAAAATGGCGGCACCTGATCGTACCGTAATCGATATCGCCGGAGACGGCAGTATTCAGATGAACATTCAAGAGCTTGCGACAGCCCGGCAGTATAATTGTCCGGTCAAAATAGCCATTCTGAATAACAATTATCTGGGAATGGTGCGCCAGTGGCAGGAGCTTTTTTACGATAAGCGCTACTCGAACACCGGTCTAGAGACTGCACCGGATTTCGTTAAATTAGCCGAGGCTTATGGGGCCGTTGGCTTACGGGCCACCAAGCCAAGTGAAGTTGAGCCGGTAATCAAGGAAGCCCTTGCCACCGATAACACCGTTATCATGGATTTCGTGATTTCCAGGGAAGAGGGGGTTTACCCCATGGTTCCGGCCGGCAAGGCGACCACTGAGATGCTTCTGGTCTAATTTCCGATTTTAATTTTTTCAACCAGGTTCGAATCGACCTGATAGTTGAATTTTAATGAAGATAAATTTTAGGGTAAATCGATGAAACATACAATTTCAGTTTTGCTACAGAATAAACCGGGAGTGCTTTCCAGAGTGACCGGACTGTTCAGTGGTCGGGGCTATAATATTGAAAGTCTTTGCGTCAATAAAACCCTTGATCCTGATATTTCCTGCCTGACCTTGGTTTCCTATGGCGCCGATAAGATAATTGAACAGATTACCAAACAACTCCATAAATTGATTGACGTTATTAAAGTTACCGACATGGCCGAGACCGAATATGTCGAGCGGGAGATGGTGCTGATCAGGGTCAAGGCGGAAGCCGCCACTAGAGCGGAAGTTTTGAGGACCATCGATATTTTTCGCGGCAAAGTTGTTGATGTAAGCCAAAAAAGTTATGCGGTGGAGATTACCGGGGACGAAGAAAAAATCCAGGCCGTTATAGACATCTTAAAACCGATCGGTATCCAAGAGATTGTCAAAACCGGAACCATAGCCATGGCAAGGGCGAAAAAACACCTGTAAACCGCGACCAAACACCTTTATATGAGAAGTTATGTCGATTGGCGCATCGTGATAAAAGAGTTAAGTTTCTGTACTCATTGTATTTACCATCAAATATTGCGGGAAATTCATTAGAATGAAAGAGCCATCCGTGCCGGTTGCCAAAGAGGGTGTGCCGTTTATCCTTTTTGCCGCCCTGCTTTCGCTGATCTTTGCCGTTTTGCAGTATTCGTTGTTGAGCTTCGGGGCGCTTTTTCTCACCGCCTTCGTGCTCTATTTTTTCCGTGATCCGGAAAGAATTGCCAGTGACGATGAAGATGCCTTGATTTCACCCGCCGACGGTAAAGTGATCCTGATCGAGAAAGTCTTTGACGAACGATACGTCAAGGAACATGTTTACAAGATCAGCATTTTCATGAACATTTTTAATGTCCATGTCAACCGTGTTCCTTTTCCCGGTAAGGTCCGTAAGGTTATTTATACCCCCGGCACCTTTTATTCGGCCAATACCGAAAAAAGCTCTCTTGGCAACGAGTCATGCGGAATTGTTCTTGAAACCGCAGCCGGCAAGAAAATCGCCTTTGTCCAGATTGCCGGACTGATCGCCCGGCGCATCGTTTGCTGGGCGGTTCGTGACGATATGCTAAAAAAAGGCGAGCGCTTCGGCCTCATCAGGTTCGGTTCAAGGGTTGACCTTTATCTGCCGCTTCAAACCCAACTGGAAATTTCCAAGGGCCAGAAGGTCCGGGCCGGAGAAACCATCCTCGGTTATCTCTCCTGAAGCAATTCTTCTATTTGTTTGATAAATACGGTTAAATAATTTAAGATAATAACGTTGATTTATTAACTTAAGTCGTACTTTAGAAGGAAACCCGGCCGATGACCAATACAACCAGTGTTCCTAAAAACGATGGTCCTAAAGGTACTATCTGTCTGATTCCCAGCATGTTGACGACAATAAGCCTTTTCAGCGGTTTCTATGCCATTATTTCGGCGATCAACGGTATGTTTTTTAATGCCGCAGTGGCGCTGATCATTTCAGGAGTCTTTGACGGTCTTGACGGGCGAGTTGCCAGGATGACCGGCACGACCAGTCTGTTCGGTAAGGAATACGACTCTCTCTGTGATCTTGTCGCTTTCGGGGTGGCCCCGGCGATTATCGCGTATCTGTGGACCTTGGTCAATTACGGTCGTTACGGCTGGCTGGCTGCCTTTCTGTTTGTCGCGACCACGGCCTTAAGATTGGCCCGCTTCAACATTCAGGACAGCAGCAGCAACAAGGATTTTACTGGTCTGCCATGCCCCGCCGCCGCAGCTACTATTGCCACCACCATCCTGTTTTGCAATTTTATGGACATAAGCGCCGGGTTGATGGGCCTTCCCATGCTGGCTTTAGTTTACAGTCTTTCTTATTTGATGGTCAGTTCCGTGCCGTACCTCAGTTTTAAAAAACCGGAAATATCTCGGACCCGGAAGTTCCAGGTTTTGGTTGCCATGGTTCTCTTGATCATGGTCATCGCGTCGCAACCGGAAGTTACCCTCTTTGCCATTGCTGTATTGTATGTGATATCCGGTCCCAGTAGCGCTCTTTACCGGTTGTTGGCCAAGAGCAGTAAGGTAGAGGCGGTTTCCGGACGGAAAAGGTCTGTTT
>Ga0209919_1000887_pt1 | contig 14851 bp, 12 predicted proteins | sample SalPon2A_C_D2_MG_FD_185721 | JGI IMG/M metagenome (GOLD analysis project Ga0209919, IMG submission 185721) | Soil microbial communities from South San Francisco under conditions of wetland restoration - Salt Pond MetaG R2A_C_D2_MG (SPAdes)... | ecosystem: Environmental > Terrestrial > Soil >... | reverse complement strand
CCGCGAGACCGTCGGAATTGATTCCGTCCAGCGCGCCGGACATGCAGTCGAGCATTGCGACCACCCCACGCTGGTCGAAACGGCTGTGCATCACCAGACCGTCGAACACATAGGGCGAGTAATCGTAATTGCGCACCAGCACCGACTCGTCCTGTAGATAGACCGCCTGCGAGCAGCCGCGAAACAGCGGCGGCGGACAATACTGAGCCAGAAACCGGGCGGCGTAATCGCCGCCGCCGGCCAGCTCGGTCATCGCCTCGTAATGGGGCAGGAATTCCGGGATATATTTTTTCAGCGCCAGCAGCGACTCGAGATAAGTCGGCCGGTCGCGCTCGCCGTAACGCAAAAACCAGCGCCGGTAGCCCGGCCAGAAGCGCTTGAATTGCTTTTGCCAGAGCGGCCCCGGCTGGTTTTCACTAAAGGCGCGAAAGGTAAACTTCATGTGAATCGGCGAGTTCATCTAGAATGGGGAGAACGGCGGATCGATGATCGACGGAGATGCCGGCAATGCGCTTTCCTCGGGTTCGGTCGCCGCCGAGCCGATCGGCTCGAGGTCGTTGCGCGTCCACCAGTACCAGAAACCCTGTTCGCGCAACCAGCTGCCGAGGCGATCGATACTGTTCCACTCGCGCCCGGCGCCGCGCGCGTTATAAACCCGGCACAACTGGCTGTCGACGTATACCGCCACCGCCCAGGCCAGCGGATGCTTGTCCTGGTCGCCATAGCCGCCGCCCTGGTGGATGCGCTCGACGCGGAAAACCAGTGCCGTCTCGCCGAGCCGGCCGGCGATTCGCAATGGCGCCAGGTCGGCTTGCGTGACTGTACCGACGATTCCTAGACCTACATCTTGGTTCATGATGTTGACTATCTGTTAAATGTTGACTACATTATGCTCCATGATGTAGGCAGATACAAATATCTCGTCTGCATTTCACCGAAACCCGGGACGATTTTGTCCCCGATGTTTTTAATCCACATTATGGAGCATATTGTGAGTAAGAAAGTTTCCCCCATTCCGCGCGGCTATCGTACCGCGACCCCCGTGTTGACCGTGTTCGATATCGATAGCGCGGTGGCGTTTTATCAGGCGGCATTCGGCGCCGAACTGCTGACCCGCGGCGCCGCCGAAGACAATATCGCCTTACACGCCAGCATAAAAATCGGCAACAGCATCCTCCTGCTGAACCGCGAAGCACCACTACAGGGCATTTTTACCCCGTTGAGCCTCGGTGGATCAGGCTGTCATACCCACCTTTATGTCGAAGACGTCGACACCAGCTGGGAGCGCGCGATCGAAGCCGGTGCCCGGATCCAGGTGCCGCTTGCCGACACTTACTGGGGCGACCGCAGCGGTGTGCTGGTCGACGGCAACGGCCACCTGTGGTCGATCGCCAGCAAAATCGAGAATGTTTCCCAGGACGAAATCGTACGTCGTGCCCAGGCCATGGTTGAGCAGCCGCTCGAGCCGGTAGCCGAATTCGGCGAGCTTGCCGCGCAGCAGTATCCGCTGGAAACCGTGGCCGGTGACGAAGTACTTGCAGCCGAATACGTTGCTGTCTAAGCTACTGACCCTGGTAAAAAATAAGAAGGGCCGGGACCTTTCCCGGCCCGCTAACCCTGCGTCTTCCTGTATGCCAGATATTGCACTGACCGCCACCCAGCAATTAAGAAGCCTCGCAACAGGAAAAACTACCGCCGTCGAACTACTGGAACGTGCTATCGAACGTGCCGAGAAACTCGGCCCGCTACTCAACCCGATCGCATTGAAACTCTACGGACGCGCGCGCCAGGCGGCTGTCGAAGCCGACAGGAAACGCGCCGCGGGCAAGGCGGGGCGGCTCTGCGGTCTGCCGATTACGATCAAGGATTCGCAGTTCCTGGCCGGCTACCCCTGCGCTAACGGCTCGCAGGTACTCTCCGATTTCGTCCCTACCGAAACCTGCCGCGCGGTGGAATTGCTGGAACAGGAGGGCGCGGTGATTTTCGCCAAGACCACCTGTCCCGAATTCAGTCTCACCGGCGTGACCCACTCGGAAATCTACGGCCTGACTTCGAATCCGTGGAACATCGAGCGCACCTGCGGCGGCTCATCCGGCGGCGCCGCGGTGGCGGTGGCAACCGGCATGGGTGCCTTTTCGCTGGGCGGCGACGGCGGCGGCTCGATCCGTATTCCGGCCGGGTTTTGCGGAATTGTCGGCTTCAAGCCCAGTTTCGGCGTGGTACCGCGCGAACCCTGTTTCCCGTCCTGGCAATCGATCGTCTCCTACGGGCCGATGACCCGCAGCGTCGAGGATGCGCGCCTGTTTTTCGAGGTCATCGGCGAAAATTTCGAGGGCAATACCAACCCGCGGCTCAACAAGCGCGGAATCGTATTTTCCGAGGATCTCGGTTTCGCACCCGTCAATACCGACGTGCGCGAGGCCTTCCGTGCGGTGGTCGAAAAAATGCGCCGGGCGGATTTCCAGATGATCGACGATAGCCCGGGACTCGAGTCTTCAGTCGAAACCTGGGCCGTGACCGCATGCTACGATGCCGCCGAAAATGCCCGCGACAGCGCCTACAACATGGATTATCTAGGCGAGGTTGCACGTGGCTTCATCAATTTCGGCGAGCAATTCGATCAGCAGGACTTCGAGCGGGCCCAGGCTCGCCGGCAGGTGATTCGGGAGCATTACGAAGCCATGTTCGGCCGCCACAACGCGCGCATCCTGATCACGCCGACGCTCGGCTGCGAAGCCTTTCCGCACGGCAGCATCCATCCGCACAAGATCGACAATACTCATATCGAGATGCCGTGGCTGGACTGGGCGAGCTTCCTCTACGATGCCAATCTGACCGGCATGCCCGCCTGCGCGATCCCGATGGGGCTGGGCGACGAGGGATTGCCGGTATCGCTGCAGATACTCGGACCCGTGGGCAGCGATTACGAAGTGTTGCGCGTTGCAGGAGAGATCGAGAAATTGATCGGCTGGGACAACAGCATCGTCACACCGTCCGCCGGGGCCCTCGGCCAGCAAACCGCCTGAACCGGACTTCCGATCCTGGCCGCCAGATTCCGCGGCCGGGCGGATATCTTTTACCACGCCGTCATTAAAAGATCCCGATGCGTCGGACCGCCGCTTGCACGGGGATGACGGAGTAACAGGCGGGGATGACGCCGACCAGTGTTGCCTGCAGGTTAGCTGTGCCGAAACTTCTAGAATAATTTCGAACGATAGGGATCCTGGTAGATATCCGGAATCGCCTGCGGCGGGTTGCCGTGGAATTCGGCGTTGATCGCCGCGGTCCAGAGTTTCGCGCGATCGAGTAATTCGCGGCTCTCGGTCTGCATGCGCCCGCGCGAGACGATGATGCCGAGATCGGCGCCCTTGTAGGTATAGTCGCCCTCGCGGTAAACGCGCAGATAATAGGCTTCGTCATTGTCGATCACGTTGGTCCAGTCGAGGTCGGGGCGGTCGAAGGTGATCTGGCCGTGATTGTCCATGCTCCAGACGCCGCTTCTCGGCGCGTGGGTCAGCAGGCGCACCTTGTCCTCGGTTTGCTTGAGCACCAGCTGGGTCCAGAAATCGTACTCGTTCCAGCGGTTCTGGATCTTGCGCAGGTTGACCTCGTAATCGACATCGAGGTATTCGAGCAGGTGGAACAGGAACAGCGGCACGCCGCCGTAATGCGAGGTTATCAGGTTGGTCAGCGGACTCGCGCCGCTGATCCGCGGATTGACCTCGCCGAGGTAGGGCGTGCCGTCGTCGGTATCGAGCAGGAAGTCCATGCAGAATACGCCTTTGTAGCCTTCCTTGTACATCCGGTCGCCGAGCGACGAGGCCATGTTGCGCAGCGTGCGGCGTACTTTCGCATTGAAAATATGCGGCCAGACGTCGTTGCCGCACCAGCCGCCCTTGTAGGGAGTGATTTCGGCATAGCCGGTGATGTCGGTCTGGATCGGACCCGACAGGGTGCCGTGGCGCGTGACGCAGACTTCCATGGTGCCCGGCATGTGGTTAATGCGCTTCATGATCTTCAGCGGCTCGTCCCTCATGTCCTTGGCGTTCTTTTTGTAATCGGCCTCGGCCTTGATGAAAAACGTCGTACGCCCGGAATCGCCGTAAGGCGTTTGCACCACCAGATCATTGCCGAGCTTCGCCTTGTTCGCCGCGGCCATCAGATCCTCGTAGGTGTTGGCCTTGTCGACCAGCACGTTGGGGGCGCTATCGATGCCGGCCTCGCTGGCCAGCCGCGTCAGCTCGATCTTCGAATCCAGGCGCTTGCGCAAGGCCACCGGCGGCAGTGCGATCTGCACGCCGAGCTCCTTGCAGATTTCCTCGGTCTTTTCGTCGAGCATCACGAACAGTACCCGCGCCGGGCCGTGCCCGGCTTTCTTGATGCTGTCGATGACTTCCTTGTGCTGCAACATGTAATTGCAGACGTCTTCCATCGATTCGAATTCGGCATGGCTTTTTTCGCTGGGTACGAAAACGCGCGGATGGTGGCCGTCGAAGGAGTCGAAATAGTTGATATGGAAAAACCGGTTGACGAATTTTTCCAGGCCCAGAAGATTGAATGCTGTCGGCGAGACGAAGAAGATCGGCGTCTCGTTGCGTCGAAAGTAAGTCAGGATATCGGATAGTCCGCGAATTTTTTTTGCTCGTGCCATGGTGTCCCCTCGATTTCGGCTATCGGGTTTGTTATTGCCGATTTTTGGCCTCTATAGTACCGAATAAGACCCCGCGCCGTCACCCGTTACAAAAAATAGCGACTCGCGGTTGCCTGCGGTACGGCGACCCGGTCGCCTCTGAAGGGCACGGTCACGGGCTGATCCAGCGGACTCGGAGGGCATTTGCCAATCCGGTTGCGGCAGGCTAACGGACGGGCTATTTGGCCGATAATTGACAAAAACAGTCTCAATATTAAAAGACTTACGGGTCGACTCCGGCGACAATCGAGGCTGAAATTCCCCACAAAGGACCAACCATGGCCAGATCCCGGCGCCGAGGGGCGCGCAGGCAAGCGACCGAAAACCCGGTCGCAATCCACCAGCTCGACCGCAAGATTCTGCGCAATCGATTCCGACCGCTCGAAGCACTCGACGAGGAACAGCTCGAATTCATTCACGAGGTTTCGCTGCGCATCGTCGAAGAGCAGGGGATCGAAGTGCTCGGCGACCGGGCGCTGGACCTGTTTCGTAAATCCGGTGCCGAAGTCGATGACGAGGGCGTCGTGCGCATGGATCGAGGATTGCTACTGGAGACGGTTGCCCAGGCGCCGGCGGCTTTCGACCTGGTACCGCGCAACCCGGAGCAAACCCTGAAGGTCGGCGGCGATGTGATCAATTTCGGTCTGGTCTCCGGCGCGCCCAACGTGCATGACAATATCAACGGCCGGCGGGCCGGTAACTTCGAGGATTACCGCAAGCTGATCAGTTTCGGACAGTACTTCAACGTGCTGACCTTCTTCGGTAACCAGGCCACCGCGCCGACCGACCTGCCGGCCAATTCGCGCCACCTGGATACGACCTTCGTCAACCTGACCGTGTCCGACAAGGCATTCTTCGCCACCGGCATCGGCGGCGGCCGGGCGCGGGACGCGATCGAAATGAGTGCTATCGCACGCGGACTCACCATGGAAGAAATGAAATCCCATCCATCGGTAATGACCAACATCAATGTCAATTCGCCGCGCAAGCTCGACGATTCGATGGCTTACGGCGCGATGCAGATGGCACTTTTCGGCCAGCCGGTGACGGTGACCCCGTTCACGCTGATGGGTGCGATGACGCCGGCGACCATGGCCGGCGCGCTGACACAGCAAAACGCCGAGGCGCTGGTCGGTATCGCCCTGCTGCAGTTGACCCGGCCCGGGGTGCCCTGCATCTATGGAGGGTTCACCTCGAACGTCGATATGCGCTCGGGGTCGCCGGCCTTCGGCACCCCGGAAAATTCGCTCGCCAATATCGCCGGCGGCCAGCTAGCCCGGCGCTACGACCTGCCATACCGCAGCAGTGCCTGCAATGCGTCGAACGCGGTCGATGCCCAGGCTACCTATGAAACGCTAATGGCGCTGTGGAGTGCGGTGATGGGTCACGGTAACCTGATCTACCATACCGCGGGCTGGCTCGAGGGCGGGCTGGTGGCGTCGTTCGAAAAGCTGATCATCGATTGCGAAATGCTGCAGCACATGAGCAAGATGCTCGAACCGATCAAGATCGATCTCGACGAAGTCGGCCTCGAGGCGATGCGCGAGGTCGGTCCCGGCGGCCATTTCTTCGGTTGCGGGCATACCATGGAGCGTTACAAGAACGCGTTTTACGAACCCTTCGTCAGTGACTGGCAGAATAGCGAAAACTGGGCTATTGCCGGCAGCAAGGACGCCACCATGCGCGCCACCGAGCTGTGGCCGAAAGTACTCGAGGAGTTCACTCCGCCGCCGATAGACCCCGCCGTCCGCGAAGCCCTCGAAGCCTATGTCGCGCACCGCAAGGAAGAACTCGGCGGCGGGGAACCTTTACTCGAGCCGACCGAATAAAACCGGGGGCGGCTCTGGTTGCCGTTATTTGAGCAGTCTTTCCTCGAAAGGATAGCGGATCAGGTTTTCGTAACCGTCTTCGGTGATCAGCACCTGGTCCTCGAGCTTGACCCCCTCGCGCCCGCCTTTTTCGCCGCAGTAAACCTCGACGCAAATCGTCATCCCGGGTTCGAACACGCCGTCGTAGCCGTAGGCATCGTGATCCTCGCGGTAGCGAATCGCAGGGTACTCGTCGCACAGGCCGACGCCGTGCATCACCACGCCGTAACGATTGGGTACGAAGCGCTCGGGCAGGCGGTGCGCCTTTTGGGTGATTTCGCTGAAACTGACGCCGGGGCGGAGCAACTCCACGTTGGTCATGATGTGCTCGTACGAGATGCGGTACAGTTCCTTTTGCTCCAGGGTCGGCTCGACGTCGCCGCACAGCCAGGTGCGCGAAATATCGCAGCACATGCCGTAGGTGCCGACCATGTCGGTATCCAGCGCGACCAGTTCGCCGTCGCTGACGATGCGCGGGCCGGATTCCTGGAACCATGGATTGGTGCGCGGTCCCGACGAGAAGATGCGCGTCTCGAGCCACTCGCCGCCGCGCTTTATATTGCCCGCGTGCAGCACCGACCAGATTTCGTTCTCGCTCTTGCCGGCGGCGATCGCGTCCTCCATTTCGTGCATCGCGGCCTCGCAGGCGGCGACCGTGCAGCGCATCGCCCTGATTTCATCCGCACACTTGATGACCCGTGCGATCTCGGTGACCGCCTGCCCCTCGAAAACCTCGAGCCCGCGCTTTTCGAGCGCGCGCAAACCGGCGATCTCGATCTTGTCGACCGCGAGCCGGCGATTCTTGCCGGCGTGCGTGCGCATCAAATCGTCGATCTGCGCGGCGAATCTGGCCGCGTGCTCGTCGGTGCGGTTGCCGGACTCGAAGTAGAAAAAGGAGGCGCCGCTGCGGACTTCCTTCACCAGCGGCAAGTGTGCCGACAGGTGATCGCCGCCGTGAAAATCGAACAGCACGATGTAGCCGTCGGCGGAAACAAAGCAGGCGCGCGCCGGGTTGTGCGTGATCCACAGTTGCATATTGCTGGTGTCGGTGGCGTAGCGGATGTTGAGCGGATCGTAGAGCAGCAGGCCGCCGTAATCGTTACGCCGCAATTCCTGCACCAGCCGCTGCAGGCGAAATTCGCGGATCGTGTCGAGTTGCGGAATTTCGAGTCCGAGCTCCGCCCACTCGCGGAAAGCCAGGTCGGTAGGGCCGATTTCGACGCGATCGTTGTCGATCGGCGTGCCGTCCGGCTTGAGCGCGATCCGCGGCTTGCGCGAGGGATCGATCTTGCGCTCGGCATCGTCGATGGAAAAAGGCGTGGTCGCGGCCATGAGGCAAATCTCTATGGGATGAAAATCCCTGCAAGAATAAGGGAATACTAGTGTTAAGATAAATTACTTTTTGACGAATTTTGTAGATATTTGTAAACACAAAACCCGATGACCAAACGAGAAAGTCACTCCCTGGAGACGCGCGTTGCGCAAGCCTGCCATTACATTGACCGGGCGACCGGCGGGATCAATCCGCCGCTGCAGCTTTCGACTACCTATGCCCGCGACGCCGCTTACGAGTTGCTCGGCGATTATAGCTACAGCCGCGCCGGAAATCCGAGTTGGGCGGTGCTGGAATCGGTCTGCGCCGAGCTCGACGGCGGCGTCGAAGCGCAATGCTTCGCCTCCGGCATGGCGGCGGTTTGCGCGGTATTCGAAACCGTCGAATCGGGCCGGCACCTGGTCGCGCCGCGCGTCATGTATCACGGTGCGCAGGACTGGCTGCGACGGATCTCGGCAAAGCGCTCGATCGGACTGACCCTGTTCGAGGCGGGCGATCCCGAAGCCCTCGAGCGAGCCGTGCAACCCGGCGAGACCGCGATCGTCTGGATCGAAACCCCGGTCAACCCGACCTGGGACTTGATCGATATCGCCGCCGCCGCCGAAATCGCGCACCGCGCCGGTGCCGCGCTGGTGGTCGATGCCACCGTGTCGACACCGGTGACCACGCGCGCGCTCGAACATGGTGCCGACCTCGTGTTTCACTCCGCGACCAAGTATCTGAACGGTCATAGCGACGTGATCGGCGGCATCCTGGTGAGCGCGGCCGACGACGAGCGCTGGCAGGAAATCAAGTGGCTGCGCACCTATATGGGCGGTGTACTCGGGCCGGTCGAGGCCTGGCTCATGCTGCGCGGCATGCGCACCCTGTTCCTGCGTTTCGAAAAGGCCTCGGCGAGCGCACTCGAGATCGCGCGGCATTTCGAACAGCACCCGAAACTCGAACGGGTTTTGTACCCTGGCCTCGAAAGTCATCCCGGCCATGACATCGCCCGGCGGCAGATGAGCCACGGCTTTGGCGGCATGCTGTCGCTGCTGGTCAAGGGCGGCGCCGACGCCGCGCGCGAAGTGGCCGCTCATACCGAGTTGTTCCTGCGCGCCACGTCGCTGGGCGGGGTCGAGAGCCTGATCGAGCACCGCGCGGCGGTCGAGGGGCCGCACAGCGCGGTACCGGGAAACCTGTTACGGCTGTCGATAGGGATTGAAAATTGCCGGGAATTGATAGACGATCTGGAAAGGAGCCTGGACAGGCTCTGACAACTGGAGGGGAATATGACTGCCGAAAAATCAATTCGCGAAGCCACCGATGCGATCGTGACGGCGCTGGCGAAGCACGAGCTGAGCGACGAAGAAAAACATGTCATCAGCGAACAGATCTGCCGTGCATTGCAGCAAACCGTCGAGGAAACCACCGCGAACCATCTCGCAACCACAGTCAATTGCTGCGGCCCCGAGCTCGACCTCGCACATCAGATCCGGGCGGAAATCAATCGCCAGAAAGAAATACTGATCAATAATCTCAAGGCATTGCGCTAAGCCGTCGCGACGGGCGTCAGCGGCAGGCTGAACCTGCGGTCGACAACGACCTTAGGGACGGTTTCCGGTCGCTGCCTCGAGATTGCCGCGGTGTCGCTTTTTTCGGCTCGAATGGCGTGTTACGCGAACTTGCGGCGTGTCTGCAACTGTTAGAATCGGCGTCGAAAGCAGGGTTGAGATAATTCCCGCTGCCCGCTTGCTGGTTTTGGAAATACTAAGATGACTCGATATTCAGCCTGGGCCGTGCTCAAGGCAGGTTTCAGCGGTCAGAAGAACTGGGACCGCCAATGGCGCGATCCCGAACCGCAAAAGCGCTACGACGTGGTGATCGTCGGCGCCGGCCTGCACGGCCTGGCGACCGCCTATTACCTGGCCAAAAACCACGGCCTGCGTAACATCGCCGTGCTCGAGAAAGGCTGGCTCGGCGGCGGCAACGCCGGGCGCAACACCACCATCGTGCGCTCCAACTACATGATGCCGGGCAACCGGCAATTCTACGAGCACTCCCTCAAGCTGTGGGAGAACCTGAGCCACGAGCTCAATTACAATGTCATGTTCAGCCAGCGCTATCACGTGTCGCTATTTCACAGCCCGGCGGCGCGCGATGCCGCGGCGCGGCGCTACAACACCATGCGGCTCACCGATTCCGACGGCGAGCTCTGGGATCTGGCGACCCTGAAAACGAATATTCCGCATCTCAATTACAACAATGCGCGCTTTCCGATCATCGGCGCGGCGGTACAAAAGCGCGCCGGCAACGCGCGCCATGACGCGGTCGCCTGGGGTTATGCGCGCGGCGCCGACGGTTACGGCGTCGATATCATCCAGAATTGCGAGGTCACCGGGGTAACCCGCGTCGACGGCCAGGTCACCGCGCTGGAAACCAGCCGCGGCAGGATCGAGGCAGGCAAGGTCGGCTTCGCGGTGGCCGGCAACACCTCGCGGCTGTGGCAGATGGCGGGCCTGGGGCGGCTGCCGATCGAATCCCACAAGCTGCAGGCTTTCGTCTCCGAGCCGTTGAAGCCGCTGCTCGACCACGTCGTCGTATTCGGTGTCGGCGGCGCGCATTTCTATATCTCGCAATCCGACAAGGGCGGCATGGTGTTCGGCGGCGACCTCGACTGGTACAAGTCCTATGCCCAGCGCGGCAACCTGCCGATCGTGCAGGACGTCGCCGAGTGCGCGACCTCGATCCTGCCCTGCCTGGGCCGGGTGCGTCTGCTGCGCCACTGGTCGGGGGTGATGGACATGTCGATGGACGGCTCGGCATTCATTTGCAAGACCCCGCTCGACAATCTGTATCTCAACGCCGGCTGGAACTACGGCGGCTTCAAGGCCAGCCCGGCGTCGGGCTGGTATTTCGCCGACCTGATCGCCAACGACCGCCCCGACCCGGTGATCGCCAATCTCGACCTCGACCGCTTCCGCCGCGGGGTGATCATCGACGAACGCGGCGCCGGGCCTGACCCGAAGTTGCACGGGTAGGGGAAAGCCATGATCCGAATCAATTGTCCTTTTTGCGGCCCGCGCGACCACTCCGAGTTCACCTACGGCGGCGATGCGTCGATTGTATACCCGGCGCTGGACGCGCCGATGGATGACTGGCACGACGCGATTTTCCTGCGCGAGAATCCCTGCGGCATGCAATCCGAAACCTGGCATCACGTCAACGGCTGCCGCATGTGGCTGGTAGTCGAGCGCGATACCATGACCCATGAAATCAGATCCGTACGGCCCGCCCACCAGGGCAATGCCGCGGTGATGTCGGCCGCGGGAGATAAATCATGAGCGCGCGCCGGCAGACAAGCGGCGGGCGCATCGACCGCGAGCAACACATCCGCTTTACCTGGGACGGCCGTCCGATGCAGGGTTACCCCGGCGACAGCCTGGCCTCGGCATTGCTCGCCGCCAACGAAAAAGTACTCGGACGCAGCTTCAAGTATCACCGTCCGCGCGGTGTCATGTCGGCCGGGGTCGAGGAGTCCGGTGCGATGGTCACCGTGGGCAGCGGCGTACGGCGCGATCCGAACGTCAAGGCGACGATGCAGGAGCTTTACCCCGGCCTCGCGGCCAGCGGGCAGAATGCCTGGCCGAGCGTGCGTTTCGATCTCGGCGCCGTCAACGGCCTGTTCAGCCGCTTTTTCGCCGCCGGCTTTTACTACAAGACCTTCATGGGCATTCCGCCCTTCGAATGGTTCAGCAAGGGAACCGGGCTGTGGATGAAATACGAAAAGATCATCCGCCGCGCGGCCGGCATGGGCGAAGCCTCGCGCCTGCCCGACCCGGACGTCTACGATCACGCGCACGCCTTTTGCGACCTGCTGGTGGTCGGTTCCGGCCCGGCGGGATTGCAGGCCGCCCTGACCGCCGCCCAGGCGGGCTTCGAGGTCTGGCTGGTGGAACAGGATTGCGAACTCGGCGGAGAACTGTTGAGCCGCGCCGACGACAGGCTGGAGCGGCAACGCGTCGAGCTCGTCGCCGAGCTCGAAAAGGCCGGCGTCCGGATCATGACCCGCACCACGGTTTTCGGGCTTTACGACTATGGCACGGCTGGCCTGCTCGAGCGCGTAACCGATCACCTCGCGAAGCCGCCCGCGTACTTGCCGCGCCAGCGTTTCTGGACGCTGCGGGCGCGCCACACGATCGTCGCCTCCGGCGCCCTCGAGCGCGGCATCGCGTTCGGCAACAACGATTTGCCGGGTGTCATGAACGTATCGGCCGGCAGGAGTTACCTGAATCGATACGCGGTGCTCGGCGGCGAACAAATCGTCGTCGCCACCAACAACGACTCGGCCTATGCCGCCGCGGCCGAGCTGGCCGGCGCCGGCGCGCGGGTCAGCCTGCTCGACGCGCGCGCCAACATCGACGGCAGTTTGCTGGAAATCGCCGGCGACGCCGGCGTCAGTCTGCACACCGCCGCGGCGCCGCTCGACGCCACGGGATCGGCCGCTATCAGCGGTCTCGAAGTCGCCGCCGCGAGCGCCTCCGGCTGGCGCTCGGAGAGCCGCATAGCCTGCGATCTGCTGCTGGTCTCGGGCGGCTGGTCCCCGGTGGTCCACCTGGCATCCCATCGCGGTGTGAAACCCGTGTGGAACGCCGATAATGCCTGCTTCGTGACGCCCGAAATCGGCGAGCCGATTCAGGTCGCCGGTTCAGCCGCCGGTATCTGGAATACCGACGCCTGTTTCGATTCGGGCGCCGCGGCCGGCGTGCAGGCCGTCAAGGCGCTCGGCGGCAAGGCACGGGCGAAATCCATGCCGGCGATCGGTGGCTGGAGCAACCCGATTCTGCCGGTTTACGAAATCCGCGATCCCGCGCGCAAGACCAAGGCGATCGTCGATCCGCAGCACGACGTGACCGCCGACGACATACGCCTCGCGCACCGCGAGGGCTTCGTCTCGGTCGAGCACCTGAAGCGCTATACCACGCTCGGCATGGCGACCGACGGCGGCAAGGTCGGCAATATCATCGGCCTCGCGCTGATGGCCGAAGCCCTCGGCGTCGATATTCCCGCGGTCGGCACGACCACTTTCAGGCCGCCCTATACGCCGGTGGCCATCGGCGCGCTCAAGGGGCGCAATGTCGGCGAACATTTCCGCCCCCTGAGGCGCACACCGATGCATGACTGGAACCTCGCGCAGGGCGCGACCATGACCATGGCCGGCCTCTGGCACCGTCCGTGGTATTTCGCGCGTGCCGGCGAAACCATCAGCGAGGCTTACGTACGCGAAACCGGGACCACGCGGGCCACGGTCGGGCTGTGCGACGTGACCTCGCTCGGCAAGATCGCCGTACAGGGTCCCGATGCGACCGAGTTTCTGAACCGAATTTATTCGAATCCATTTGCCAAGCTGCCCATCGGCAAGGCGCGCTACGGCATCATGTTGCGCGACGACGGTATCGTCATGGACGACGGTACGACCTGGCGCCTGTCGGAGTCCGATTACTTCATGACCACCACCACCGCGCACGCCGGCAAGGTCATGGTCTGGCTCGAGGAATTGCTGCAGACCCGCTGGCCGGATTTGCGTGTGCATGTCACCAGTGTCTCCGAGCAGTGGGCGGGCAGCGCGGTCGCCGGTCCCAGCTCGCGCGCCGTGCTCGAAGCCTGTGTCGAAGACCCGTCGGTCATGGGTAACGAAGTCTTTCCGTTCATGGGCGTGATCGAAACCACGCTCAATGGCGGCATCCCGTGCCGTATCGCGCGGATCAGTTTCTCCGGCGAAATGGCTTACGAGGCCTACGTGCCTGCCGATTACACGGGGGCGATGATGGACCTGCTGTGGAACGAGGCGCAGAAACACGACGGCTGTCTCTACGGGCTCGAAGCGCTCGGCGCGATGCGCATCGAGAAAGGCCACGTCACCGGCGCCGAACTCGACGGCCGTGTCAGCATCGACGATGCCGGCCTCGGCAAGATGGCGGCGGAAAACAAGTCGTTCATCGGCAGCGCGATGCGCAATCGGCCCGAACTGCTGCGCGAGGACCGGCCGCGGCTGGTCGGCATCAAGCCCGTCGATCGCGGCGAGAAATTCAATGCCGGCGCGATCCTCTGCGCGGCCGACAAGGTCTCCGGAATGGGCGAGGGCTGGATTACCGCGGTGACCCATTCGCCGGCCCTGGGTCACTGGATCGGGCTCGGATTCGTCTCCGGCGGGCACCAGGCCTGGGAGGGCACGACGCTGGTCGCGGCCGACCCGGTGCGCAAGGGCAACATCGATGTCGAGGTCGTATCGCCGCACATGTACGACCCAGGTGGAGAGCGAATGCATGGTTGATCGGGTTTCAGCACTGGCCGGCCATTACAGTCCGGGCCATCACGGCGACGCCGGGCGCACCGGCGTCACCCTGCAGGACGTCGGCGGCCTGGTCTTGCACCAGGTTGCGGCCTGGCCGGAGTCGATGGACGCGGTGGGCAAGACCCTGGCCAGGCTGATCGGCGCGCGTGCCGACGCGGCCGCTGGTCCGCGCATGGCAACTGCCGGTGACGACGGCGCGATGCTGCGCATCGAACCGATGAAATGGTGGCTGGTGGGCATCGAGGCGCCGGCCTTCGACGCCGAGCAGGCGATGACGCTCGACCTGTCGCATTCGCGCACCCGGCTGCGCGTCGGCGGCGACGATGCGGCCGAGTTCCTCAATCGTCATTTTCCGCTCGATTTGCGCGAAGCCTCGTTTCCGGTCGGTAGCGTGGCGTCCTCGGCCACGCACCATGTCGGCGTCACGCTATGGCGCTCGGCCGAGGGTTACGATCTCTTCGTCCCGCGCGGTTTCGCATTGTCGCTGTGGCAAGGATTCGTCGAATCCGCGGCGCAATTCGGTCTCGAAATCCTCTAGCTCCGCCTGTAACTCCGTCATCCCCGCTCACTACTCCGTCATCCCCGCGAAAGCGGGGATCTTGAAACAACGGTACGACGTAAGACTC
>Ga0209919_1000884_pt1 | contig 14870 bp, 15 predicted proteins | sample SalPon2A_C_D2_MG_FD_185721 | JGI IMG/M metagenome (GOLD analysis project Ga0209919, IMG submission 185721) | Soil microbial communities from South San Francisco under conditions of wetland restoration - Salt Pond MetaG R2A_C_D2_MG (SPAdes)... | ecosystem: Environmental > Terrestrial > Soil >... | reverse complement strand
TATAACATTCCTGGTAAAACTCTTTTATACTTATATTTTCTTATCATATAATAACTTAAACTATTATCCTATCTATGTATCCCGTTATATATACGCTTATTTTGCGCATATATAAACTATTAATCCAGCGGGCTTTTTACCGATATACCACGGTTTAGGACATGGGTATATATCATTGTTGTCCTGACGGATTTGTGCCCTAAAAGTTCCTGGACCGTTCTAATATCATACCCATCCTGCAGTAAATGCGTGGCAAATGAATGCCGTAAGGTATGCGGCGATGCATTTTTCGCTACTTTACTCCTGGTTAATGCCTTCTTAAATTCTTTCTGAAATATACTTTGATGTAAATGTACCCTATATCTAATTCCTTCCTTTTTCACATAAACAAGATTCTTAGCAGGAAAGATATATTGCCAGGCAAGTTCTTTACCCGCATTTGGATATTTTTTCCTCAATGCGTAAGGTAGCGGTGCCTCAATGTTTTTTGACTTATCGTTCAGTTTATGCAAATTCTCTACTTTCTCAATTTGTTGCTTTAAATCATTCACGAGGATATTGGGCAATATAGTAACCCTGTCTTTTTCTCCTTTGCCGTCCCGTACATTTATTATTTTATAACTAAAATTCAGATCCTTTATCCGAAGTCTCAAACCTTCATTTAATCGCATTCCCGTTCCATATAACAAACAACCAATTAGATTATTTCTCCCCTTCAACTCGTAGAGAATATCTTTTACTTCATTTTTATCCAGTACCACCGGCAAATGCTTGATGCGGGCTGACCTTTTAATTTCTTCTATCCAGCCAACATCTTTTTTTAATACATTTTTATATAAATATAAAATTCCCTGTAGCGCCTGGCTTTGTGTAGACGAAGCTACGTTTTCATTCACAGCCAGGTGGTTTATAAACTTCTTTATTTCATCCTTGCCCATATCGGCAGGGTGTCTCTTTCCATGAAATAAAATGTACCTCTTTATCCACCCTATATAGGCCTGCTCGGTCTTTTTGCTGTAGTGTTTTGCCCTTAATTCAGTTCTTACTTTATTTAATAGCTTTGATCCCGGCATTTCCCCGCCTTTATTTCTGCAAAATCCGGCTTTTAGCTTATAGAGTCAAGAATTTTCCAAAACAATTTATTTAAAGGTATGTTTCATTGAGTTAACGGTCTGTGATGACTGTCTGCAGCCAATTCTTAGCACTCAGTTTTCAGCCATTAGTACCAGGATTCGTTTATTATAGCACTAATTGCTTATGGCTAGTTTCAGCGGGATTTGTTAAATTAAATCAACATAACTCCGCACTATTTGTGTGTTACATTGATCCGGATTAAAAAATCTCAGGGGGTAGGACAATGAAAACTCGGGCAATTTTACCAATCTTAGTTTTATTCACTTTATCTCTTTTACCTTTAAATAAAACCAGCGCGCAGGAATTTAAAGACCATAAAACACCGGAAGAACTTCTCAATAATATTATTAATAAAGATGTTAAAAAGAATACAGTAACAAAGGGATTGAAAAGTATATCATTAATGCAGCATCTTTATAAATTTGGTAACGCAGAAGAAAAAGGCCTGAAAATGTTTGAGACCACTTTTGACGGCAAGGGAAACCAGGCTCAGTTGATGAAGTACGAAACCGACGGCGCTATAAAAAGCAAGGAATCATATCAATACGATTCCAACGGTAACAGGACAGAAATTATTGTTTATGACTATGACGGAAATATTGAAAAGAAGGAAACCTTTAAATACGATAAAAACAATAATATGACGGACTACTATCTTTATGCTGCCGGGGGTGACCTTGAAAAGAAAATGGTATATCGTTATTCAGGTGATCTTCTAACAGATGAAGCAACATATAATCCAGATGGCGAAATGTCTGAAAAATATATTTATAACTATTCCGGTGATAAACTTAAAAACAAAATTAAATATAACGCAGACGGTGAGATTGAAGAAAAAGTATTCTTTAATTACTTCAATAACGGAAAGCTTTTAAGTGAGACATACTGCAACCCTGACAGTTCAGTAATTCAGAAATTTACATATGAACTTGATGAGCAGGGAAACACTTCTGTAAAATTTGAATTGAACTCCAGCGATGAAGTTGTCTCGAGAGAACTTTATAAATACAATCCTAAAAATGAATTGATTGAAACCCAGTTTTATGAAAGCGAAGAAATGCCTATAAAAAGACAGGAATACACTTATAATAAGAAAGGGTTACTGGAATCAGAAATAGAATTTGGAGAAGGTGATCAGCGGATAAGTAAGTTTGTTTATGATTACAATGACAGGGGTGGGATAAAATCCATTACAAGCATTAATCTTTTAAATGAACCGGATTATGAACTAAGATATAATTATGAATTTAAGTAACGTAAAACTATTTGCAGTGTCCTTATTCTATTAAGTAAAACGAATTTTAATATGTCATCCTGACATTTATTCCTGATTTCTTAAACCCGGTACTTTAAACCAGACGAAAACCGAAAACAAGAACGTAACAATAGCCCCTATAAGCACAGCGGTTGGTTCGGTGAATTTTTCAGCCAGGGCACCCATCAGTAATGCACCAAGAGGCAGAAATCCGAAAAATGTAAAACTGTAAACTCCCATTATTCTACCGCGCAGTTCGTCAGGAACAAGTCTCTGTACAAGAGCGTTGGCAAGGTTGAAAATAAGTATAATCGAAAAGCCAATAAAAAATAATAAGAGGAGTGTAATCGGTAGTAATTCAAGAAAAGAAAAAACGATTAGCAGGAGTGGGAAAAGAAAACTTCCGATAGTTAAAAGTTTACCGGTATAGGCGAACCTGCCGAGAGAGGCGATAAAAAGTGCGCTTGTAAGTGCGCCGAAACCTCGCGCCGATTGTAAGAATCCGTTTGTCGCTGCATCGCCGTGCAAAATGTTAACCGCCCAAGCCGGTATAAGTGTGAGATATGAAATACCGAATATGCTTATCACTCCCACCAGGCATATCAATGTAAGCACGGTTTTTTGTGAATAAATATATTTAAAACCTTCTACCAGGTCGGCGTACGCAGATGTTTTGCTAACTGATTTTATGAATGGTTTCAGTTTCATTGATTTAAGGGCCATGATTACACCAACAAAGGAAATCGCATTAATTGTAAAACACCATGCCGGGCCGAACAGCGCGTATGTAATTCCAGCTATAGCCGGGCCCACAGCAGTCGCTGTATTAAATATTGTTGAGTTTAGTGCGATAGCATTTGTGAGATCCTCCCTGTTTACCAATTCAAGTATAAAAGACTGCCTGGCAGGAGCATCAAATGAATTAGCTACACCGAGAAAAAACGCGAGCACAATAATATGCCATGGCTGTATCAATCCGGTAAAAGTTAAAACCGCCAGAATGGAGGCAAGGATCATCATAAATGTTTGAGTGATCATCAGTACAGTTCTCTTGGGAAATCGGTCCGCAATAACACCGGCGTACATCATAAATATCCATGCTGGTACGCCCATAGCGAAACCTACGTAACCGAGATAAAGAGGGGAGTGCGTCAGTTCGTAAATTAAAAATCCTTCGGCTGTTCGCTGCATCCATGTTCCGAACAATGAAAGCATTTGTCCGCGAAACCATAATTTGTAATTGGGATGCCGCAGAGCTAGAAATATATTCTTCCAGCTGAATCTACCTTTGAAGGAAGTAATCAAGTACTGGTATCGAGATTGTCCGGGCGGCGCGGGCATATTGGGTTTGTTATCAGGAAGTTGTTTGTTATCCATAAAGGTTAAATTCTTCCCTCAAGATATGCAAGCCTTTTCTTTTCAGGGAATTTTTCTATTGCGTAGCGCAGCATAGTGCGGGGCATTTTTTTATAATGCTTTTTCAAAAACTCTTCTTCTGTTTCCAGGTCCCGTTTCCCGATTTCCTTTAGCATCCAGCCCACAGTTTTGTGAATAAGATCTTGTTCGTCTTTTAATAATCTCTTCGAAATTTTCAAAGTATCAGAAAAGTCTTTGTTACGGATAAATTCAAAAGTAGATAGAATTGATATTCTTCGTTCCCACAAATTTTCTGAGAGTGACAGTTTTGTCAGTATTTTTCTATTCCTATTTAATAAATGTTTACCAAGAATTTTAGGCGCAGTTAAATCGACCAGATCCCAGTTATTAATATATTTTGTATTTGCCAGGTAGAAATTTACGATTTCTACTTTTTCCTCCTCACCGGCTCTGGAATATTTTTCAACTAAAATTAATAATGCACAGAGTCTTTCTTCGTGGAATTTTGATTTGAGCGCTTTATTAATTTCTTCGGAAGTTAATGTTTTGTTCTTCTTCGCAATTTCCCTGATCTTCGGAACTCTTATTCCAAGAAATTTATCTCCTTCGCCGTATTCCCCCTTGCCGGTTTTAAAAAACCACTGAAGAATCTCAGCGTCTTTTTTACTGCCTGCCTTTTTTAATTCGGCTGAAAATTGTTTGTAGGGCATTTTAATCCTGTTCTAAACTTTGTTTTTTAAAATAGGGGAAAATTATTTGAGAACATAAAATAAAATGGGGGAGGGAATTAATCCTCTTTTTTAGATTTGCCTTTCCAGTTTATAAACAGCGCACCAACTCCAGCGCCGTAAGCCGTGCTGATAAACGGGTTGCTGGTTATAGGGCAGGTGCCTGAGACACAACCGACATAGTAATAGTATGCATATCCACCCATTGCGCCAATAAACAGAGGGAGGGCAATTTTCACTATTACCAGAGCTTTTTTCTTTGTTGTAAGATTTTTGAATGTTTTGAACATTATCAATTTTGAGTGAATATGAATTACTTCTATAATTAGATACAAAAGAGGCGGAAAGGTTTCAGATAATAATAAAATAATTTATCCCTTTATTCCCCTTCTCTAATTAAGAGAAGGGGGAAGGGGGATGAGCTTAACAAATTTGTTACTCTGTGGCTTTTTTTAATTTCTTTAAAGTTAGCCTTAAAAGTAAAGCAGCAAACATGGAAGTGACAAAGAGCAAAAGAAAGAACTGCCATAGTTCCCAGTGCTGGTAAAACCTTCCTACAAATCCGGCAAGATAATTTCCAACCGCGGTCGCTCCGAACCAACCTCCCATCATCAGCCCTTTCATTTTTGGAGGCGAAACTTTCGAAACAAATGAAAGTCCCATCGGGCTTAAATGAAGCTCGGCTATAGTTAAAGTAAAATATGTGGATAAGAGATATAACGGACTTACGGTTGTCGAAGATGCCTGTCCGCCTAACGCTTCAACAGACATTAGACCTTGCGATGCTAATACCATAATCAGGTAAGCTAAACCTGTAATTAACATTCCTATCCCAATTTTAGCGGGTGAAGATGGCTCTTTTCCTTTACTGTTTAACCAGGCGAACATTCCCACAATAATCGGTGTAAGTAAAATTATAAACATCGGGTTAAATGACTGAAATTGTTCAGGTGCAATTGTGTTTTCTGAAGGAAGATAATTTAGCTTATAAATTATAATTGCAATTCCTGCGGCGAGAAATAATCCTGCAATCCCCTTTAGTTTAGCAGAAACATTTTTGCTCAAGACAACACCTGTGCCTAACAACACAGCAAGTATTGCATGAAGCCCTATTATATCAAAAATAATGTATGTGAATTTACCGACTATTTTATGAGTGTAGTCTCTTGCAAAAAGTGAAAGCGCTGCTCCGTTCTGATGAAAAGCGAGCCAGAAGAAAATAACTATTGCAAAAATTGTAAGTAGCGCAAAAATTCTTTCTTTTTCCTGTTTTGGAGTAAGCTTCAAATCTTTCTCTTCATTAACAGTGTTTTTTGCCTGGTAATCTGCGTCTTTATATTTGCTTTTAAATATTGTAAAAATTATTAATGATAGAACCATTCCAACTGCAGCAACTCCGAAAGCTGCATTGTATCCGTTAGCAAGCGATGAACCGAAACTATCAATAAAATATTGTTTTATACCGGAAGCTGCAAAAGGTGCATAAAAAGCGCCGACATTTATTCCCATATAAAAAATATTGTATCCGGCATCTTTTAAAGACCCGCTTGAGTGTGAATATAAATTTCCGACCAATACGGAAATATTTGCCTTAAATAATCCGTTGCCTATTGCAACTACAGTAAGTGCAATGTAAAGAGTCATAGGTGTGCTGGTGGGCACGGCCATAAGTGCATAACCGATTCCCATAATTACAGCGCCGATTGTAATTGTTTTTCCATATCCTAAAAAATTATCTGCAATCCACCCGCCGAGGAGAGGAGTAATATAAACTCCCGCCATAAATAGTCCGTAAACATTTGTAGCCTGGGTTGCATCCCACGCAAAGTTTTCCTGCATATAAAAAACAAAAACAGCAATCATGGTGTAAAAGCCAAAGCGCTCCCACATCTCTGTAAAAAAGAGAACAAAAAGTCCTTTTGGATGACCTTTGAACATTACGTACCCCCGAATGTTTGTTTGGAAATTATTTTTTTGAAATAATTGTTGTGGTAATCAGAGTATTTACTTTTATGATGTGTTTTATCTGAACTCCCTCAATTGCAGATTTTAAGATGGTCGAAAATTAAGAAATGAAACTCTTCAAACAAAATGAATTGTGAAGAATAAAGGATAAATAGCATTTTATTAACGATTATTTAACATATTTTGAAAAATAAACACGTAAATTTAAATACTATTATTTCAGATTATTGAAAATTCGGGATTAACATGAAAAAGATCAAAATTGTATTATTTGTTTTAATGATGCCTGCTTTCTTTGTATCGAAAGCACAAACCGTAACTCCACGTCCTAAACTTGTCGTTGGAATCATCATTGACCAAATGAGGTATGATTATTTATATAAGTTTGAATCATTATATGGTGAAAACGGGTTTAAGAAATTAATGAATGAAGGTACTAATTTTAAATTTGCACATTTTAATTACGTTCCTACTTATACAGGGCCGGGGCATACTTCTATTTACACAGGCACAACACCATATTATCACGGAATAATTGGTAATAGCTGGTTTGATAAAAAAACAAAAAAAATGGTTTATTGTGTAGAGGATAAATCTGTAAACACTCTTGGTGCTGATGATAAAAACGGGCAGATGTCTCCGCGCAGGCTTCTGTCTACAACAATCACCGACCAGCTTAAACTCTCAACTAACGGAAGATCAAAAGTTATAAGTATTTCTTTGAAAGATCGTGCCGCTATTATGATTGGCGGACACATGGCTGATGCGGCCTACTGGTATGATAGCAAAACAGGTAATTTTATTACTTCCACTTATTATATGAAGGAGCTGCCTGGCTGGGTAACAAATTTTAATAATAAAAAACTTGCCGATAAATATTCAGCAGGAGACTGGAAATTATCTTTTCCAATTGAAAAATATAAACAAACACTCCCGGACGAAGCTGGTTATGAAGAAGATGTATTTTCGGAAGGTAAAACTTCATTTCCGCATTCATTTAAAAATGTTCCTGCAAAAGATAAATATGGTGTGCTGCGTTATACACCTTTTGCCAACGATCTCCAGTTTGATTTCGTCAAATCGGCTTTTAAAAATGAAAAATTAGGGCAGCATCAGGATACAGATTTCCTGGCAATTAGTTTTTGTGCTTCTGATTATGTGGGACATGCTTATGGACCAAATTCTGTAGAGGTTGAAGATCTTTATGTTAAAATTGATTCGCTAATTGCCGATATGATTAATCTTCTTGATAAAAAGCTAGGGAAAGGAAATTATTTAATGTTTCTTTCTGCAGATCATGCAGTAGCAGAAGGCCCCGATTTTTTGAAAGAAAAGAACATACCGGGAGGCTGGTTCGATCCGCATATTGTCAGGGATTCTTTAGAAAATTTTACAACAAGGAATTATAATAATCCGAAGTTAATTGAAAGTTTTTCAAATTCTCAAATATTTTTTAATCGCCAAGTTATTGATGAACAAAACCTTGAATTAAGTAATTTAGAAAATGTTTATGCACAATATTTAAGAGAAACCTTTCCTGAAATAAAAGAAATTTTTAAAAGAGATGATCTGGAAAAGGAAATTGCAGGCAGAACAAATCCTAATTTATTATTAAACGGTTTTAATCCGGTACGTTCAGGCGATGTTATTTTTGGCTTGCAGCCGGGCTTTATTTTTGCACGTGGCGGGCAAGACGCTACTTCACATGGTAGTCTTTATTCCTATGATACTCATGTTCCTTTAATTTTTTACGGATGGAATATTCCCAGGAAGACAATAAACAAACCCGTTTATATTGTGGATATTGCGCCAACAATTGCAGACCTGCTAAAAATTCAGGAACCGAATGCCTGTATTGGCATTCCTTTAATTAAAGAAAAGTAGATTATTTTATTTTGTGGTAGGTTTGTTCAGAACCTTTATTGTTGAAGAGAGTTAAAAATTCATCTTTAATTCGGAAGTTTTCTGATGTTGTGCGGTTCTTAAAATTAAATGAAATATTGTTTTCATTAATTGTAAAAGTTCCTTTCTTAATTTCAAACGGAAGACGGAAATATAACATTCCGTCTTCTGTAAAATTATAAAAAGCCGTCTGTCCCGCTTCATTTTGTGATTTCCATTTACCAATTATTGAAAATTTATTTTCAATTTCCTTATTAACCCGCGTGTAAACCTTATTAGTAATTTCCCCGTTTGATATTTTCTTTTGATAGAGAGTATCGTCTTTTATTTCAATAAAACTCGTGTCTTTTTTTACTCGTTTATTAAAGACATTTACAAATGTGGTAATTAGTCTGTCATTTTTTACGTGATATATATAATCGATCATAGCGGCTGATGTAATTTCAATTTTCCCCTTTTCTTTGAAATTCCCAAATAGCCCCAACACCTCTTTACAATCGTATACCAGCTATCCTTAATACCTGGGAATATGTGTTGTGTAACAATTGCTGACTAAAATAAGAACACATTTATAAAGAAGCTGTAAAGCTTTTATGTCAAATAAATTAACCCGGTGATTTTATAAAAATTTAATTTTGTTTCTGTACTTCAATTAGATTTTGAATTTGCCTTTTATGATGATCAAAATGATTATTTAAAAAATCAAGCATCTGGTTTGAGTTTAGCCATCCTGCAAGAGGATGCTTAAAGGTTGCCTTATTTACTATAGGTTCTGGCAATTTTTCTAAAGCTTCGCTAAAATTATTTCTTATAGTGTTCCATTTATTTTTAAGTTCCTGAATGTCGTATTTATCGGGCATATTTGAAAGCATTCGTGGTGCCTTAAATCTAAACGATGATTTCAGCGCAATAGAGAGTGAAATATGCCTGAAAAACCCCATTATGCCCGAATTTCTCAGTTTTTCTGTTTTTTCGAGATTTCTGCTGAAAGCAATAACTGTCAGTTGCTCCGATTTAACAAGATGAAAAATAATCTGTACAACAGACCATTTTGAAGGATCATTTTTGAAGTTGATTTCCTGTTCACTTAAGCTATCAAGTTGGTTAAATAAAGCAATCCTGCTTTTTTCCAGTTCTTCAAATTTTATATGTAAATCTTTTTTCATCTGCTATTTTTCTTTAACTTTTATTAATTCTAATTTTTCTTTTACTCCCTGTCCGCCCATTGTAAGAACATCTTTTTTATTATTGAGTGTAAATTTTATAGTCATTGAAGGATGGTCTTTTGACTTTATTGTAAATTTATTCTCGTCTACTGTATATTTACCCTTTATTGATTTTACTATAATATCGACAGAAAGGGAATTGTAAGTGTTAAATTTCTGTCGTGCATGGTAACCGTTATAATTTTCAGAAATCCAGGTACCGATTAATCCGTCTCTTCCTTTTATGCGGACAGATTTAATTACCGTTTCACGTACACCCACATGATTTATTTGGTAAAGAGTATCACCCTTTATACGAATCTCGCTTGTATCTACTTCTGTGCCCCCAGTTTTCGGGTTGTCGAACATGGTAATTATCTTGTTGCCTCTTTTTATATAACTCCCCTTAAGCGGAACGGCCACAGTATATTGAATATTTCCTTTTGCATCAAAATACATCGTAATTTTTATTTTTTGTTCCTTCAACACATTAGTTATCCAGTGACCAACAAGAGGATTTGATTTTTTTTGAATTACAGATTTCTTCTGAGCAAACGTATTCATTGCTAACAGGCATAATATAACCGAAATATAAAGTGCTTTGTTTTTCATAATAAAAAATGTTGTTTATTGAAAATGAATAAGATTTCAAATTAAAATTTGAGTTTACTGTATTGGGAAGTGTAAATATATGCTATTTGAACCCCGGAATTCAAGCCATTAATAGGCTTTATTTTGTAAAATTCTAATCAAATATCTTTTTTACGAGATTAATTACATCACCTATCGGTATCTGAAGCCCGGGCCCGACATTTTCATTTATTGCATGGTCAGACCCCTCGGGATATTTTGCCTTAAAATATTTGTGCAGCTCATCATTTAGTTTTTTAACAAGTATTTGTCTTGAAAATTTTCGTTTTGCCATACCCTTAGCCTGTTCCTGCAAAATAAATTTAGCGTACACAGGATTTCTTACAAGAAATGTGTCGAGTAAAGATTGTGCGAACTGCAGATAATTATTGTCGTCATCATTAATTACTGAACTTACAACTGAAGTATCTTTTGAGATTATTGATGAATCCGAAATTATTTCAGGTTGTTTAATTACAATCTTTTCAGTTATTATCGGCTTTTCATTTTTTATTACGGGTTCTTTTTCTAACTGTCTTTTAGTAACAGTTTTATCTTTCTCATTTGTTTTTGCAGGTAATTCAGAAAATAAAATTGTTGAATATTCGGGCTCACTAGTTGATGAATTGCCAAATTTAAAGAACATAAAAGTTATCAGTAGAATAATGTGAACTAGTATTGAAAGAAAAACAGGTTTTTTATTTAGTTGCTTTTCAAAGCCGTTTAAATACTTCACTTCATCTTTTGGTAATTTTCAATTAGGATAATATAAACCTTAATATTGTACTGTGAAGTGCAATTTCTGTTTCAAATAGTATTATAAAGCGGATTATTTATCTTTTTCGACGTAATTAACAACCCAGGGGCCAATTCCGGTAATCTGAATTTCGGCAGGTTCGTCTGTCCAGACGTAGTGATGTAAATCAGGAGGATTAACATAATATCCACCGGCGATAAATTTTACGGAGTTATTTTTATCAATTTTATCCCCTAATCCCACATAAACGGAGCCTGATAAAATAGTAACCCGTTCATTGCTAGTATGCGAATGTGGCTTAACGATGTAATTGGCTGGAATTTTTAATCGCAAAGTATAAAGAGAATCTGATTTCGGATCTCCTTCAAGAATAGAAATTAGTGTGCCGGGCATCCCTGATCTCCAGACCAGATCTTTTTCATTCAGCTGAATCTGACCATTTTCAGTTTTTGTTTGAGCTGAAATATTCAGAGAAAATAGTACGGCTATAAGAATGAGAAATAACTTTTTCAATTTATCACTCCTGTTTATTCTAAATCCATTCGAGACTTGTTATTGTTTTTTCATTTTTAACATTACCGGTATTCAAAGTAGATTTTGGTTCTATTAATAAAAGTTGCACTTCCTCTTCAGCAACAGGTTTGTGCTCAACGCCTTTGGGAATTATTATAAATTCGCCTTCATTAATTTCCTTATCACCGTCTTTCATTTTTATTAAAAGACTTCCCTTAATCACAAGAAAAAGCTCATCTTCATTTTCATGATGGTGCCAGTCAAATTCGCCTTTAACTTTGGCAAGTTTTAAGTAACTGTTATTAATTTCACCTGCAATTTTAGGGTTCCAGTAATCTTTAATAAGGCTAAATTTATCCCGAAGGTTTTTCTTTTCTATTTTCATAAAAATTTATTAATAAATAAAAAACCGGACGAAAAAATCTTCCCTCCGGTTTCTTTGATAATAAAAAGAATATTTATTTGCTTTCTTTTTTGTTTGTATTAATATGCATTGGTAAATAAAGAGGACAAAATGATACCAGGCTTGTGAGCAAAAAGATTATTGCGAATATACCAAGAATTATTCCAAGAGTGCCGGTAATTGTCTCAGTAAAGTATAGTATAGCTATTACTACAGCAACCAAGATTCTTACGGCTTTATCCACAGTACCCATATTCTTTTTCATATTTCCATCCTTTATATAGTTATGATGAAATAAATTATACTTTATAATTTTTATAAGCAATAGAAATCATTATGTGTTTTCCTTTTTAATAAGGCTTATTAACATATCGCCTGCTTCAGGTTTCGGTTTTGTGTCCTGTGTAAAAATTTCCAGGTTGTTGCTTTTATCGATTAAAAACAGTGGAATTACATTATCCTTACCGTTTTTTTGAAGATAACTAGTGTATGTGAATTGCTCACTAATATTTGTTGATCGTAAAAATATTTCCCGGTCGAAATGCTCCATTATAAAACCATAATTAATGTTTTCATTAAAAAGAGTCTGTCCCCTTAATTCGTGCGATAAATCATCATTATCCGGATCTTCTTCGTCTGCCGTTGAAAGTTGATAAACTTCAGTTCTGCCGAAAATTTTTAAGAAGTGCAAAGCCGCTAGTGAATTTATTTCCGGATTAGGTGTAAGAGCAAGCAGGCGGCCTATTCCTGCAAGATCAATTTCTTCCATCACATAGTCGGATAGGATACTTCCATAGTAAACAGGGAGGCCTTCCATTTTTGCTAAAGATAAATTTTGTCGGTTCGTGTCCACAATCAAACATCGGACACCTTTTTTTAGCAAAATTTTTCCTATTGCCCTGGCAAATGGATGGCCGCCGATAATCAGGCATCCCTGCGGATTTGGTTCTGCAATGCCCAGCAATTTTGATACAGGTATTGCTGATAGACCATAAACTGTTATTGTAGCAACAATTACAAGAAATGTAACGGGCACAAGAATTTCAGCAGATTTGTAGCCAAGCCTGTAAAGTTCAAGTGCAAAAATTGAACTGACTGCTGCTGCAACAACTCCCCTTGGTGCCATAAGTGAAAGAAAAATCTTTTCTTTTAATTTTAGATTCGATTTTACTGTGGAAATAAAAATTGCAACAGGCCTTACTATCAGAATAAGTGCGCCGACAAAAATAAATGTACTGACGTTTAACATTTGAATGTGACTAATTTGTAATCGGGCGGCCAGAATTATAAAAAGAAAAGACAACAGAAGAAGCCTGAGGTTCTCCTTAAATTCTACGATATGTTTTACATTTACCTTTTTCTGGTTGGCAAGAAAGATTCCCATTACCGTAACCGCGAGCAAACCGCTTTCACTCTGAATAATATTTGATAACGCAAAAACTGCGATTACAAGAGTGAGAGAAAAAGGATTTTGCAGAAAGTCCGGAATTAGTTTGTGCTTTAATAATAGTATAATTGCGTAGCTGCCGAGTACGCCGATTGTACTGCTGATAAGAATAATTTTTAACAGGCCGGTAATTGTTTGCAACGTAGCTGCACCAAAACCTGATGCAATCAGCGCTTCAAAAACCAGTATTGCAATCAATGCACCGATGGGATCGTTTACAATTCCTTCCCATTTAAGAATGCTATTAATATTTTGTGTGGGCCTTATTAGTCTTAGCAACGGAAGTATAACTGTGGGGCCGGTAACTACCAGAATTGCTCCCAATAAAAGAGATAGTGAAAATTCAAGATTCAGAATAAAATACGCACCTAGTGTTATAAGAATCCAGGTAACCGGGATTGCAATTATTATCAGGTTTCTTACAATTTTTCCGATCTTTTTTAATTCTGAAATTTTTAAACTTAGTCCGCCTTCAAATAATATTATTGCAACAGATATTGAAACAATAGGGAAAAGAAGATTTCCAAAAAATTCATCCGGCTTAAGCAAACCGGTGAAGGGACCTGCGATAAAACCAAATAATAATAACAGTAGAATGGAAGGCAGTTTAAATTTCCAGGCAACCCATTGTGCAAAAAGGCCAATTACTACTATGGCCGCCAGCATTGTAAGTATGTAGTGATTCAATTACCCCCCGGTGATTGTTTAATGTATATTAGTTGAAATAAAATTATTAAGGGCGAATCGTTGCTTTTTCTTCCTCTTAAATTCAGTAATTCTTTTGATCACACCCCTGGTTGAAAATAAATAGAATTAACACAGGTAAAATTCCCGTGGGAAAAAATTACTTAAGCTGGTATTTGTTTTTATGCTACTCATTAAATTAATCTAAAAATAGGATTAAAAACAATTGAATAATTACAGGCTTAAATAAATTTCGTCCGGCATTTGAATCATAAAAAGAATAATCTACGGTTCCGGATAAAGAGAAATATTCCGACAATAAACTTGTTATGAGGTTAAAGATTCCCCGTAGAATTTGTTTTTAAGGGGAATCTGAGGATCAATGAGACATTGGGATACTTGAATTAAAAATATCGATTGACATTTTCCAATCACCTGAAGGTTGCAATTTCCAGATACCTACGTATTTTCCGTTATCTTCCATTTTATTTCCATCGGGTGTATGGACAGTTAATTTGTAATTACCTGTTTCTATTGCGGTTTTTTCCACAACATCGACTGTATTTGTTGTTAGTTGCACATTTGAAATCGCATTGAAAGCGTTTTTCCAGTATTCCCTTATTTGGTCCCTTCCGTTTTGTTCCGGGGCATTGGGAGGCAACAATTTAGCGTCCGGTAAATAAACATCCGCTGTTGCTACCTCATCCTTTGAATTGGTGGCTTTGGCCAGAATATTATTTGCTTCCTGTACGGCTTTTTTAACCTCATCTGGATTTTGTCCCGTCTGGTTGCAGGCTGTAAAAAACAAGGAGAACAAAACCATAATTACTACAGGGGAATTTTTTTTCTCATAATAACCTCCGCTTAATT
>Ga0209919_1000882_pt1 | contig 14896 bp, 28 predicted proteins | sample SalPon2A_C_D2_MG_FD_185721 | JGI IMG/M metagenome (GOLD analysis project Ga0209919, IMG submission 185721) | Soil microbial communities from South San Francisco under conditions of wetland restoration - Salt Pond MetaG R2A_C_D2_MG (SPAdes)... | ecosystem: Environmental > Terrestrial > Soil >... | reverse complement strand
CGCGGCATGATGACCGGCTCGACGGCCAAGATCTACTCGCAGAAGGGCACGGGTCGCGCCCGCCACGGCGACCGCAAGGCGCCGATCTTCGTCGGCGGCGGCACGGTCTTCGGGCCGCAGCCGCGCAACTACGGCTACACGCTGCCCAAGCGCGTCCGCAGGCTGGGCCTGCAGATGGCGCTGGCCGCGCGCGCCAACGCCGGCAAGCTCACGCTGGTCGAGAGCTTCGAGCTCGACGGCAAGACCAGGCAGTTCGTGAGCTGGGCGAAGGACCACGGCTTCGATGGCAGCGAGCGGGTGCTGCTCGTCACCGATGACGAGCTGGCGCGCCGCGCGGCGCGCAACGTGCCCTGGGTGGACGTGCTCGCCGCACGCGGGCTCAACGCCTACGACATCCTGCGAAGCGACCACGTCATCGCCGACGCGCGCATCTTCGACGCTTCGGAGGCGGCATCATGAACCCGCACGACGTCATCCTGGCGCCGGTCCTGAGCGAGAAGGCGATCTCCGGCATCGAAGCCGGCAAGTACGCCTTCTACGTGCACCCGGGCGCGAATCGCGTGCAGGTGAAGGACGCCATCGAGATCGTGTTCAAGGTCGAAGTCGTCAAGATCAACGTCCAGAAGGTGCGCGGCAAGGTCAAGACGCAGGGCCGCTACGCCGGCCGCTCGCCGCTGCGCAAGAAGGCGATCGTCACGCTCAGGCCCGGGCAGCGCATCCAGCAGCTCGAAGGCCTGACCTGAGGAAGGGAGGGAACGCATGCCGATGAAACGCTACCGACCGTACACGCCCTCCCGCAGGACGATGACGACGTCGGGCTTCGCCGACGTGACGACCGGGAAGCCGGAGAAGTCACTCACCGGGCCGATGCGCAAGCGCGGGGGGCGCAACGCCCACGGCCGCATCACGTCCCGCTTCCGCGGCGGGGGCCACAAGCGCCGCTTCCGCGTCATCGACTTCCGGCGCCGCGACAAGGAAGGCGTGCCGGCGAAGGTCGCCAGCATCCAGTACGACCCCAACCGGAGCGCCCGCATCGCGTTGCTGCACTACCTGGACGGCGAGAAGCGCTACATCCTGGCGCCCGAGCGCCTGGCCGTGGGCAGCCGCGTGGTGTGCGGGCCCGATGCCGAGCCGGTGGTGGGCAATGCCCTGCCGTTGCGCTTCGTGCCGGTCGGCGCCGTGGTCCACAACGTGGAGATGGTGCCCGGCAAGGGTGCGCAGCTCGCGCGCGCGGCCGGCACCAGCGTCCAGATCCAGGGTCGCGACGGCAACTACGTCACCATCCGTCTCCCCTCCGGCGAGCTGCGCCGTATCCATGGGGAGTGCTACGCCACCGTCGGTACGGTCGGCAACAGCGAGCACAAGAACATCGTCATCGGCAAGGCGGGCCGCAAGCGCTGGCTCGGGCGCAAGCCCCATCAGCGCGGCCGGTCCATGAACCCCGTCGACCACCCGCACGGTGGCGGCGAGGGGCGTTCGACGGGCGGCCGGCCGCCGGTCAGCCCCTGGGGCCAGCAGGCGAAGGGCTTGAAGACACGCAACAAGCGCAAGGTGTCGAGCCGCTTCATCGTGCGCCGGCGGAAGGGGAAGTAAGCGATGGCTCGTAGCCTCAAGAAGGGACCGTTCGTCGACGATCACCTGCTCAAGAAGATCGACGCTGCCAACGCCACCGGCGAGCGCCGCGTGATCAAGACCTGGAGCCGGCGCAGCACCGTGGTGCCGGAGATGGTCGGGCACACCATCGGCGTCTACAACGGACGCCAGCACGTGCCCGTGTTCGTCCAGGAGAACATGGTGGGCCACAAGCTGGGCGAGTTCGCGCCCACGCGGACGTTCCGCGGTCACAGCGGGAACCGGAAGGACTGACGATGCAGGCCAAGGCCTCGTTGCGCATGCTGCGCGTCACGCCTCAGAAGACGCGTCTGGTGGCGGATCTCATCCGCGGTCAGGACGTGGGGCGGGCGGAGGACATCCTGCGCTTCACCAACAAACGCTCCGCCAGGCCCATCCTCAAGCTGCTCCGGAGCGCCCGGGCGAACGCCGTCAACAACCACGACATGTTCGACGACAGCCTGTTCGTCAAGGACATCCAGGTCGGGGACGGGCCCACCTACAAGCGCTACATGCCGCGGGCGCGTGGTCGTGCCGACCTGATGCGGAAGCGCACCTGCCACGTCACGATCACGTTGGAGGAACGCAGTGGGTAACAAGATCAATCCCGTGGGCTTCCGGCTGGGCGTCAACAAGGAACCGTCCGCCCGCTGGTACGCCGATACCAAGAACTACCCGCGTCTGATCACCGAGGACGAGGAGATCCGGCGGGCCATCTTCCAGGACGTCGGCCACGCCGGTATCTCCCGCATCGACATCGAGCGGGCCGCCCACAACATCAACATCACCATCCACACGGCCAAGCCGGGCGTGGTGATCGGGCGCGGCGGCGAGTCGATCAAGGCCCTCAGGGCCCGCCTCGACAGGAGCATCCCGGGGACCATCGCCGTCAACGTGCAGGAGGTCGCCAACCCCAACACCAACGCGGCGCTGGTGGCCAAGCGCATCTCCGAGCAGCTCGAGCGGCGCTTCGCCTTCCGTCGTGCCATGAAGCAGGCCGTGCAGCGGACCATGGAGTCCGGCGCCCACGGCGTCAAGATCCGTTGCTCCGGGCGCCTCGGCGGCTCCGAGCAGGCCCGTCCGGAGTGGTACTCCGACGGCCGCGTGCCGCTGCAGACGCTGCGCGCCGACATCGACTACGGCACCGCCGAGGCGCGGACCACCTACGGCATCATCGGCGTCAAGGCGTGGGTGTTCCACGGCGAGATCGTGGGCGACAAGACGCGGCGCGCTGCGGTGCTGCCCCGCCCGCGCGAGGACGAGGACAAGCGCCGCCGCCGCCGGCCGCAGGCCCGCCGTCGCGACGGTCACCGCGAGGGTCGCGCGCGCGTGAAGAAGGAAAGGTCCTGAGCCATGCTGCTTCCCAAGCGCGTCAAGTACCGCAAGCAGATGCGTGGCCGCATGAAGGGCGCCACCAAGGGGGGCGACTACGTGGCCTTCGGCGACTTCGCCCTGGTGGCGATGGAGCCGGCGTGGATCAAGTCCAACCAGATCGAGGCGTGCCGCGTGACCATGAGCCGCTACTTCAAGCGCGGCGGCAAGATCTACATCCGTATCTTCCCGGACAAGCCGGTCACCAAGAAGCCGCAGGAAGTCCGCATGGGGAAGGGCAAGGGCGCCGTCGAGTACTGGGTCTCGGTGGTCAAGCCGGGGCGCGTGCTCTTCGAGGTGGCCAACGTGACCGAGGAGCAGGCCAAGGAGGCGTTCCGCCTCGCCAGCCACAAGCTCCCGATCAGGGTCCGGATGGTCGAGCGGGAGATCTACGATGAAGCCCAATGAGATCCGCAACCTGACGCTGGACGAGATCCACCTCGAGGTGGAGAAGTTGCGGCAGGAGCTGCTCGACTTGCGGATCCAAGCTGCCGTCGGCCACGCCTCCAACCCGAGGCGCATCCGGACGGCCAAGCGCGAGATCGCGCGCTACATGACCATCGCCGGCGAGAAGACCGAGGAGCGAGAGGCATGAAGAGAAAGATGCAGGGGCGCGTCGTGCGTGACGGTGCCGACAAGACGGTGACGGTGATCGTGGAGCGGCGCCTCAAGCACCCGCTCTACGGCAAGGTCGTCACGCGGTCGAAGCGGTACATGGCGCACGACGAGCGCAACGAGTACAAGGTGGGCGACCTGGTGGAGTTGACCTCCAGCCGCCCGATCAGCCGACGCAAGCGGTTCGTGGTGACACGCCTGCTCGAGAAGGCTCGCGGCTAAGGGAAGGGCAGGTCAGGTACCGTCATGATCCAGCAGGAGACCTTCCTCGATGTCGCCGACAACTCCGGCGCCCGGCGGATCCAGTGCATCCGCGTGCTCGGCACCGGCCAGCAGTTCGTCGGCTCGGTCGGCGACGTGGTCGTGGCGGCGGTGAAGGACGCCATCCCCCACGCGCAGATCAAGAAGGGTGACGTGGTGAAGGCCGTCATCGTGCGGACGAAGAAGGAGATCAACCGCAAGGACGGCTCCTCCATCCGCTTCGACAGCAACGCCGCCGTCATCATCAACAACCAGAACGAGCCGCGCGGCACGCGCGTGTTCGGCCCCGTGGCGCGCGAGCTCCGCGAGAAGCGGTTCATGCGGATCGTGTCGCTGGCACCGGAGGTGCTCTGACATGTCGAGGCCGAAGATCCGCATCCGTCGCGGCGACCGCGTTCGCGTGATCGCCGGCAAGCACAAGGGTGCCGAGGGCGAGGTGATCACCGTGCTGCGCGACACGAGTCGCGTGCTGGTGAAGAACGTCAACGTCATCAAGAAGGCGCAGCGCCCCACGCAGGACAACCCGCGCGGCGGCTTCCTGGAGCAGGAGGCGCCCATCCACATCAGCAACGTGCAGCTCCTCGACCCGCAGACGAGCGAGCTCACGCGCGTCGGCTACGAACGGGACGAAGGCGGCCACAAGCACCGCGTGGCGCGCAAGTCCGGGATCCGGTTGGACGAGTAGGATGAGCATGGAAACGGTGACTCTACCCATCAAGGAGCGCTACCGGCAGGTCACGGGGCAGCTCGTCGAGCGCCATGGCTACGGCAACCCCATGGCCGTGCCGCGCGTCGAGAAGATCGTGATCAACATGGGCGTGGGCGAGGCGCGCGAGGACTCGAAGGTGCTCGAGCGCGCGTCGAAGGAGCTCAGCCAGATCGCTCTGCAGCGCCCGGTCGTCACCCGCGCCAAGAAGTCGGTGTCGAACTTCAAGGTGCGGGCGGGCATGCCCATCGGGCTGAAGGTGACGCTGCGCGGCGTGCGCATGTGGGCCTTCCTCGACAAGCTCATCAACGTGGCGCTGCCGCGCGTTCGCGACTTCCGCGGCGTCAGCGCGAACAGCTTCGACGGGCGTGGCAACTACAGCCTCGGCCTGCGCGAGCAGCTGGTGTTCCCGGAGATCAGCTACGACCAGATCGATGCGACCCGGGGCATGGACATCACCATCGTCACGACGGCGGACAGCGACGAGGAAGCCAAGAGCCTGCTCGAGCTCCTCGGCATGCCGTTCCGGAGATAAGGAGGATACGTGGCAACCAAGGCCCAGATCGCCAAGTCCAAGAGGACGTCCAAGTTCCAGTCTCGCGGCGTCAACCGCTGCAGCCGCTGCGGCCGCTCTCGCGCCTACCTGCGCGACTTCGGCCTGTGCCGGATCTGCGTGCGGGAGATGGCGCACAAGGGGTACCTGCCCGGCGTGGTCAAGGCCAGCTGGTGAGGTCCACGGGAGCCTCGAACCGGCACACAAGCGAGAAGCGTTTGCTCAGGGACGAAGGTCAGTGCGCTTTGTGCTGAAACCGGTCCCCCGGAGGAACAGATAAACGATGCATACCGATCCCATTGCTGACATGCTCACCCGCATCCGCAACGCGCAGGCCGTCCACATGGCCAGCGTTGACGTGCCGGCGAGCAAGTTCAAGAAGGCGCTCGCGGACCTGCTGGTCCGGGAGGGCTACCTGAAGTCGGTCGAGGACGCCGACGTCGAAGGCAAGCCGGTGTTGCGCATGGGGCTCAAGTACGGGCCCAAGCGCGCCCCGGTGATCCACGCCATCACGCGCGTGTCGACCCCGGGCCGGCGTGCGTACGCCAAGGGCAAGCACGTGCCGGTGGTACGGGGCGGCCTGGGGATGGCGGTCGTGTCGACGTCGCAGGGTCTCATGGTCGATGCCGAGGCGCGCCGCAAGAACGTCGGCGGCGAGATCGTCTGCGAGGTGTGGTGACATGTCCCGTATAGGCCGAGCTCCCATCAACCTTCCCAAGGGGGTGGAGCTGACCGTGGCCGACGAGCGGATCACCGTGAAAGGCCCGAAGGGCCAGCTCACCGTTCCCATCAACCCCCGCATCACGGTGTCGGTCGCGGACGGGGTGGTGAGGCTGGAGCGCCCCACCGACCACCGCAACGACCGTGCCCAGCACGGCCTGGCCCGGAGCCTGCTCGCCAACGCGGTCACCGGCGTGACCAACGGCTTCCAGAGGAAGCTGGAGATCCAGGGCGTCGGCTTCCGCTGCCAGATGAAGGGCAACGACCTGGAGCTGACGGTCGGGTACTCGCACCCGGTGGTCATCACGCCCCTGCAGGGCGTGTCCATCCAGGCGCCCGAACCCACCAGGATCACGGTGACCGGGATCGACAAGCAGGCGGTCGGTCAGGTCGCCGCCAACATCCGTGCCGTGCGCCCGCCCGACTCCTACCATGGCAAGGGCGTGCGGTACGAAGGCGAACAAGTCAGGCTCAAGGCCGGCAAGGCAGCAGCCCGTTAGCCGGCGCTGGATGAGGGTGCTTGAGACATGAACCGACTGACAGGAACCGAGCGCCGCACGCTCAGGACGCGCCGCAGCATCCGGCGGCCGGTCGACACGGGCAGGCTGCGCCTGTCGGTGTTCCGCAGCGCGCGCTACATCTACGCTCAGGTGATCGACGACAAGCGCGGCGTCACCGTCGCCGAGGCCAACAGCAAGAGCCTCGCCCCCAAGGGGAACAAGACCGAGCAGGCGAAGGCCGTGGGCAAGGCGCTCGCCGAGCGCGCCCAGCAGAAGGGCGTGAAGCGCGTCGTGTTCGACAGGGGCCCGTACCGCTACCACGGCCGCGTCAAGGCGCTGGCCGAAGGGGCGCGCGAGGAAGGGCTGGACTTCTGATGCCGGCCCCGACCGCTCTCACCACGAAAGGCCGCGTGTAGGAAAATGGCAGACACCGATTTCGAAGACAAGGTCATCTTCATCCGCCGCACGGCCAAGACCTACAAGGGCGGCCGCCGTTTCCGCTTCGGCGCGATGGTCGTCGTCGGCGACCGGCAAGGGCGTGTGGGCGTGGGACTGGGCAAGGCCAAGGAGGTCCCGCTGGCGGTGCAGAAGGGCCAGTACGTGGCGCGCCGCAACCTCGTCGATGTCCCCATCGAGGAGCCCGGCACCATCCCGCACGAGGTGCTGGGTCAGCACGGCACCAGCCGCGTGATGCTCAAGCCGGCGGGCGCCGGCACCGGCGTCATCGCGGGCAGCGTGCCGCGCGCCATCGTGGAGCTCGCGGGTTACAGCAACCTGCTCACCAAGGAGTTGGGCTCGCGCAACCAGACCAACGTCGCCTATGCGGTGATGGAGGGCCTCAAGCAGCTCAAGACTTTCGCGGAGTCGAAGCAGGAGCGGGAGGCGGCCGAATGAAACTCCGCCTCAGGCGCAGCCTGATCGGCGTTCCCAAGCGTCAGCGCGCCACCGTGCGCGCGCTCGGCCTGCGCAAGACCGGCGACGTCCGCGAGGTCGCGGACAACGCCAGCGTCGAGGGGATGGTGGCCAAGGTCGCCTACCTCCTGGAGATCGAAGGACGGGAGCCTCAGAAGTGAAGCTGAACGAACTCAAACCCGCGGCCGGCTCCAAGAAGGCCCGCCGTCGCGTAGGTCGCGGACTCGGCAGCGGTCGTGGCAAGACCGCCGGTCGCGGCCAGAAGGGCCAGAAGAGCCGTAGCGGCTTCAGCGGTGGCGCCGGCTGGGAAGGCGGGCGCTCGCGCCTGATCATGCGCCTGCCCAAGCGCGGCTTCAATCGTGAGAAGGAACCGTACCAGATCGTGAACCTCTCCGACTTGAACGCGTTCGCCGAAGGCGACAGCGTCACCGCGGAGAGCCTTCATGCGCGCCGCCTGGTTCGCAAGTCGGGCGAGCCCATCAAGCTGCTCGGCGACGGCGAGCTCGAGGTCGCGAAGCTCCGGATCGAGGTGGACGCGGCCTCGCGCGCCGCGCGGGCGGCGGTCGAGGCGGCCGGCGGCACGGTGACGGTGCGGGACGTGCCGAAGTCGGCGGAGACCGCGTCCGGATCGGGCGGTGACGCTGCCGGCGAGTCGGCCCGCGACGCTGCCGAGGAGAGCTAGGCATGCTTCAGGCCTTTCGCAATGCCATGGTCATTGCGGACCTGCGGGCCAAGCTGCTCGTCACCGTCGGGCTGCTCACGGTGTATCGCCTGCTGGTGTTCATCCCTACCCCGGGGATCGACATCGCCCGCCTGAAGGCAAGCAGCTTCGGGCAGGGCTCGATCTTCGGGCTCCTGAACTTCATCTCCGGCGGGAACTTCAAGGTGTTCTCGATCGCCGCGCTGGGGGTCATCCCCTACATCACGGCGAGCATCATCATCCAGCTGCTGCAATCGACCTATCCTCCCCTCGAGAAGCTCAGCAAGGAGGGCACGGAAGGCCAGCGCAAGATCACGCAGTACACGCGCTACGGCGCCACCGCGCTGGGCGCGATCCAGGCGCTGTTCCTGGCGATCGCCCTGCTGGGGCCGAGTGGCGCCCTTCGCATCGGCTGGGCGAACGGGCCGTTCTTCTGGTTCGTAGTGCTGGTGACCCAGGTGGCCGGCATCTCGTTCGTGATGTGGCTCGGCGAGAAGATCACCGAGTACGGGGTCGGCAACGGCATCTCGCTGATCATCTATGCCGGCATCGTAGCGGCCTTCCCGAACGCGCTGGCGCAGGAGTTCACGCTCATCGGCAAGGGTCAGGCGAACGTGTTCGGCCTGATCTTCTACCTTGCGCTGCTGATCGTGGCCATCGCGGGCATGGTCCTCGTCCAACAGGCGGAGAGACGCATTCCCGTGCAGTACGCGCGTAAGGTGGTGGGCCGCAAGGTGATGGGCGGCCAGACCACCTACATCCCGCTGCGCCTCAACGCCGCGGGCGTGATCCCCATCATCTTCGCCGTGGCGATCCTGATCCTTCCCCAGACGCTGATCGGCGCCTTCCCGAACACGGCCTGGTTGCAGGCGATCGGGTCGTGGTTCAACATCTCGCACTGGCAGGGCCTGGTGATCAGCACGCTGCTGATCGTCGGCTTCACCTACTTCTACACGCAGATCACCTTCGACCCGCGGCGCATCAGCGACAACCTGCGCGAGTACGGCGGGTTCGTGCCCGGCGTGCGGCCGGGGCAGCCCACCACCGATCACCTGACGCGCATCACCAACCGCATCACGCTGTGGGGCGCGCTGTTCCTCGGCGCCGTGAACGCGTTGCCGCAGGTGTTCGCGTGGTTGACCGGGACCGGCCAGCTCTCCTTCGTGTTCTCGGGCACCGGCCTGCTGATCATGGTCGGGGTGGCGCTCGACACCTTGCGGCAGCTGGAGTCCCAGCTCATGATGCGCCACTACGAGGGCTTCGTGAGCAAGGGCCGCATCCGCGGCCGGGGGAGGCGCTTCTAGGTGGCGGTCACGGAGAGCGGGCCCGAGGTGGTGCTGCTGATGGGCCCTCCGGGAGCCGGCAAGGGAACCCAGGCCGCTCTGCTCGCCGAGGCGCGCGAGCTGCGCAAGCTCTCGACGGGGGACATGCTGCGCGCCCATGTGGGGCGCGGCACCGACCTGGGCGTCAAGGCGAAGGGCATCATGGACGCCGGCGAGCTGGTCCCCGACGAGCTGATCGTGGCGATGGTGAGGAGCGAGCTGGACGGCATGGAGCCTGTGCGTGCCCTGCTCGACGGCTTCCCCCGGACGCCGGTGCAGGCAGCCGCTCTCGACGAGCTGCTGGCCGACGAGGGCGCCGAGCTGACCGCGGCCGTGGCGCTGGAGGTCGAGGAGGACGAGCTGGTGCGCCGCCTCGAGGGGCGGGCGCGTCAGGAGGGCCGCAGCGACGACAACGAGTCCACCATCCGCAACCGCATGGAGGTCTACCGGCGTCAGACGCAGCCGCTGCTGGACTACTACGACGAGCGCGGCAAGCTCGAGCGCGTCAGCGGCATGGGCTCGGTGGAGGACGTCTTCGAGCGCGTCACCGGGGTGCTGCCGTGATCCTCAAGCGGGCCAGCGAGATCGAGGTGATGGCCGAGGCGGCCGTCATCAACCGCGAGGCACTCGAAGCCGTCGCCGCGGCGGTGCGCCCGGGCGTGTCAACCCTGGAGTTGAACGCCCTGGCAGAGGATGCTATCGTTTCACGAGGTGGGAAGCCTGCCTTCAAGGGGTATCGCGGCTTCCCCGCGACACTTTGCACCTCCGTCAACGAAGTGGTCGTGCACGGCATACCGGGCGACCTGCGCTTGTCGGAGGGTGATATCGTGTCGATCGACATCGGAACCTTCTACCGAGGCTATGCTGCCGACCAGGCGGCCACGTTCGCTGTCGGCGACGTCTCGGGAGAGGCGCGACGCCTGCTGGAGGTCACCGAACGGTCCTTGACCGTCGGGATCGCCGCGGCCGTTGCGGGAAGGCGGCTCGGCGACGTTTCCGCGGCCATTCAGGACGTGGTCGAGACCGCAGGCTTCTGGGTGATCCGGGAGTTCGTGGGGCACGGCATCGGCCGTGAGTTCCACGAGGGACCGGAGGTACCCAACTACGGACGTGCCGGCACGGGCCCCGTGCTCCGTCCGGGCCTGGTCCTCGCCATCGAGCCCATGGTCTCGCTGGACAAGACCACGGTCTCCGTCGCGGACGACGGCTGGACGGCTTCCACCGCGGACGGGAGTCTGGCGGCACATTTCGAGCACACGGTGGCCATCACCGAAGATGGGCCGCGCGTGTTGACGGCGAAGGCAGGCACCGAAGGAGGTGCGCATGGCGCGTAGGCGATCAGGGAGCGGGCGCTCCAGCAGGCGTGGGCGAGGTAAACCGCGGACCTCACGCGAAGACGAGACGACGCAGGACAGCATCCGCACCGAGGGGGTGGTGCTGGAGGCGCGTCCCAACACGACGTTCCTCGTCCAACTGGACGCCGGCCCCGAGATCCTTGCCCACGTTGGGGGCAAGATGCGCCGTCACTACATCCGCATCCTCCCAGGCGATCGTGTCGTGGTCGAGATCAGCACGTACGACCCGGAGAAGGGGCGCATCGTCTACCGCAAGTAGACGGGCGGCCACTCGAAACGTGCAGGAGTTGAAGCATGAAAGTCAGAGCGTCCGTGAAGCCCATGTGCGATAAGTGCAAGATCATCCGTCGCCACGGCAAGGTGTACGTGATCTGCTCGTCCAACCCGAAGCACAAGCAGAGGCAGGGGTGAGGCATGGCCCGTATCGCTGGCATCGACCTTCCGCGTGAGAAGCGCATCGAAGCGGCGCTGCCGTACGTCTACGGCATCGGCCAGAGCCGCTCTCGGCAGATCCTGGAGACCGTCGGGGTGGACCCCGACACCCGCGTCAAGGACCTCACCGAGGCCGAGGTCGGCCGTCTGCGTGAGGCCGTCGACCGCGGCTACAAGGTCGAAGGCGACCTGCGCCGCGAGGTCCAGCTCAACATCAAGCGCCTGATGGACATCGGCTGCTACCGGGGGCTTCGGCACCGGCGTGGCCTCCCGGTCCGCGGGCAGTCGACCAAGACCAACGCCCGGACCCGCAAGGGCCCGCGCCGTACCGTCGCCGGCAAGAAGCGGGCGCCGAGGAAGTAGGGGGTACAGGGTGGCCAAGCCGACCAGGACCAAACGGCGCGTACGTCGCAGCCTCACCGAGGGCAAGGCGTTCATCCACGCCAGCTACAACAACACCATCGTGACGATCACCGACATGGACGGCAACACGGTGACGTGGTCGTCGTCCGGCTCGATCGGGTACAAGGGCTCGAAGAAGGGCACGCCGTACGCGGCCCAGCTCGCGGCCGCGGATGCTACCCGCAAGGCCCAGAACATGGGCGTATCGCAGCTCGACATCATCATCCGCGGCACCGGCTCGGGCCGGGAGCAGGCCATCCGCTCGATCCAGGCGACCGGCGTCAACGTCCGCACCATCATCGACGACACGCCGTCGCCGCACAACGGCTGCCGCCCTCGCAAGCGGAAGCGCATGTGAGCGGGCTCGCGAGAGGTTAGGAGAACCATGGGCAGTTACAGAGGACCGATCGTCAAGATCTGCCGTCGCGAGGGCGTCAACCTGGTGGAGTCGCCGAAGGTGCAGCGCTACATGGAGCGCCACCCCTACCCTCCGGGGCAACACGGCCAGCGCCGGCGCCGCAAGATCAGCGACTACGGGGTGCGGCTGCGCGAGAAGCAGAAGCTGCGCTTCTACTACAACATGAGCGAGAAGCAGTTCGCCAACCTGTTCGTCGAGGCGTCGAAGAAGCAGGGCGCCACCGGCGAGGTGTTCCTGCAGCTCCTGGAGTCTCGGCTCGACAACGTCGTGTACCGGCTCGGCATCGCGGCCACCCGCCGCCAGGCGCGCCAGTTCGTGGTGCACGGTCACATCGACGTGAACGGCAAGCGCATCGACGTGCCGTCGTTCCGGCTGTCGCCGGGCGACACCGTCGAGGTCACGGAGAGCGCCAGGAAGAACGCGCACATCCGCGGCAACGTCGAGGAACGTCGGCGCGGCAAGCTCAGCCCCTGGCTGGAGTTCGACGCCGAGACGCTGAAGGGCAGGTTCCTGCACCGTCCGGCCCGGGAGGACCTGACGGTGCCGGTGAACGAGCTGCAGGTCATCGAGTACTACTCGCGCTGAGGGCCTGAGCGTTCTCGCGCTTGGCGCGGGGGCCCTCGCGCGCGGCGCGGGCGCCCTCGCGCGCGACCCGAGGCCGGACCCGAAGCCGAAGGAGCGTACGGTGCAGATCATCCCAGAGTTCAAGTCCAAGACCACGGATCGCTACGGCGAGTTCGTGGTCGAGCCCCTGCCGCGCGGATACGGCGTCACGTTGGGCAACCCGCTGCGTCGGATCCTGCTGTCGTCGATCCCCGGCACGGCGGTGACGAGCGTCTACATCGAGGACGTGTTGCACGAGTTCTCGACCATCGACGGGGTCAAGGAGGATGTGATGCAGATCATCCTCAACCTCAAGGAGCTCGTCGTGAAGCTCTACGACGACGATCCCGTCACCTTGACCTTGCGGGCCGAGGAGCCGGGCGCGGTCACGGCGGCGCAGTTCGATGTGCCCGCCAACGCCGAGCTCATGAACCCCGAGCTCCACGTGGCGACCCTCACCAAGGGCGGCCGCCTGGTCATGGAGGTGCGCGTCGAGCGCGGCGTGGGCTACGTGCCCGCCGAGATCCACGGCACCAAGGACCGCATCAACTCCATCCCCGTCGACGCCGTGTTCACGCCCGTACGCCGGGTGGCGTACCGGGTGGAGGACACGCGCGTCGGGCAGAAGACCGACCTCGACCGGCTCGTCATCCGCGTGTGGACCGACGGCAGCACCGATCCGCGCGATGCGCTGGACCAGGCGGTCGATATCATGCGCAATCAGCTCAACGTGTTCTCCGGCGAGGGCATGGAAGGTGGCGAGGAGAAGGTGCCCGTCATGACCATCCCCACCAAGCCGATGGAGGAGGTCGCTTCCGCGCCCGACCAGGTGGTCATGAGTCTGGAGAGCCTGGAGCTCTCGAGCCGCGTGCTCCACTCCTTGCAGGAGGAGGGCATCGACTCGGTGAACGCGCTCCTGGCGTTGTCGGAGCGCGATCTCAAGAAGGTCGGCGGCGTGGGCGAGAAATCGCTCGAAGAGATCAAGGAGCGCCTGGCGGCGCGCGGGCTGAAGCTCAAGGAGTAGGCATGCGTCACCTGCAACGCGGTTACAAGCTGAACCGGTCCAGCAGCCACCGGAGCGCCCTGGCCCGCAGCCAGGCCACGTCCCTGCTGCGGCACGGCCGCATCAAGACCACCCTCACCAAGGCCAAGAGCCTGCAGCCGTACGTGGAGAAGCTCATCACCACGGCTCGCGGCGGCGACCTGCACGCGCGCCGGCTGATCTCGCGCGAGATCCACGACCGCGCGATCCAGCGCAAGCTCATGGACGAGATCGCTCCGGCGTTCGCCGAGCGGCAGGGCGGCTACACCCGCATCTACCGCCTGCTGAACCGCCGCGGCGACAACGCCCAGGAAGCGTACATCGAGCTGGTGCGGGAGTAGCTGCCGCTCGGCGAACCGAGCCCGCCGGGGCGATCGCGCCCCGCCGGTCGCGGCGGCCGCCCCGGTGGGCGGCCGCGTTCGTTGGGGCGATACGGCGCGGCGCATACGGTCCGGTGCCTCCCGTCGGGCGGAGCGGCTCCGCGCGGGCTACCCGGTCAGCTGCGAGGCGAAGCTCTCGCCGCGGCCGGCCCAGGCCACCGACAGCAGCGCGCTGACGGTGGCGCCGACGTCGGCGAAGCTGGCTCGGGTGCCGAGCTCGGCACCCGGCCGCCCGGGAGCGTAGGCGAGCAGCAGGCCGTGCTCGCGGGTGTGGTCGGTGCCGTGCCAGGTGGGGTCGTTCCCGTGATCGCTGATGAACAGCAGCACGTCCCCAGGGGCGGTCGCCTCGAGGAGCTCGGGCACGCGGGCGTCGAGCTCGGCCAGGGCGCGGGCGTATCCCTGTGGGTCGCGGCGATGGCCGAAGAGCGAGTCGAACTCCACGAGGTTCGTATAGACCAGTCCGTCTGGCCGGTCGCGCATCGCTGCCAGCGTCCGGTCGACGCCGTCCATGTTGGAGGCGCTGCGGAGCTCTCGGCTGAAGCCGCGATGGCTGTAGATGTCGGGGATCTTGCCGATGCCGACGACGCTCCTCCCCGCCGCGACGAGCGCGTCGAGGACGGTATCCTCCGGCGGCTCGAGCGAGTAGTCGTGGCGTTCGGCGCCCAGCCGCTCGAAGCGTCCCGGCGCCCCGCGGAACGGCCGGGCGATGACGCGCGCCACGGCGTTGTCGCCCGTGAGGATGCCGCGCGCCGCCTGGCACCACGCGTAGAGGGTCTCCAGCGGCACCACGTCGACGTGCGCGGCGACCTGGAAGACGCTGTCCGCGCTGGTGTAGACGATGGGATCGCCGGTGTCCAGGTGGGCCGGCCCCAGCTCCTCGATGATGGCCGTGCCCGAGGCGGGGCGGTTGCCCAGGTGGCCGTGGCCCGTAGCGGCGTCGAAGGCGTCCATGACACCATCGGGGAAGCGCTCGAAGGTCCTGAAGGGGTGTTC
>Ga0209919_1000881_pt1 | contig 14900 bp, 10 predicted proteins | sample SalPon2A_C_D2_MG_FD_185721 | JGI IMG/M metagenome (GOLD analysis project Ga0209919, IMG submission 185721) | Soil microbial communities from South San Francisco under conditions of wetland restoration - Salt Pond MetaG R2A_C_D2_MG (SPAdes)... | ecosystem: Environmental > Terrestrial > Soil >... | reverse complement strand
TGTCATATAAATGATAATCAACATATATGATGTCGTAAATATTATTCATAATACCATCACCCAGAACCTGTTCACTGTAGCATAATAATTTTTCAGGCTCAAATTTATCTATTGTAATTTCCTCGTGTTCACGGTTAATTACCAGCGGCCTCATTTGCAGTAAACCAAATTGAATTGGTTCATCTTTTTTTACTGACATATTCACGGCAAACTCGATTTCAATAGGGGTCCCCATTCCCCAGGTTCCCATATCAAGAAGAAGTTCAATAATTCCTGGCAGCGGGAAAAGTTTATGTTTTAGAATTGGTCCGAATGTTACAATTCTGATTCCCGGTCGGGATATGCCATCCGAAATTGAATCATTTTCAGGCGAGTATGTTGCTCCAATTAAATTTAATGTTCCTTCTTTTTCGGCAACATTCAAACCAAATTTTTCTGTGAGCATATCGTATGTAACAAAGCCAAAGTTTGAATTTCCTTCCAGATTTAATGCGTAAAAATCTTTTTGACTGCTGTCGAGTGATTCTGTTGTTGAATAGAACTGAATTAAATCCGTGGGATATTTCGGACAAAATCTTACAGTGTTTCCACCATCAACTACAGTTTTGCCAAGACCGAGAGCAACTGAAACAATTCCATCTGTGGGTTTTTGTGGTGCCATCGGGTAAAAATTAAAGGACTTTGCCACACCCGAAAATTCGGGATAAAATTTATGATCGTGTTTTGCCCCGATCATCTTTTGAATTATTACTGCCATCTTTTCTTCTTCGAGGCGGTAGTTTGTAACTTTTATATAATTCTTAGATCCCTGATAAAAGGTGGAAGCGTAAACTCTTTTAATCGTATTAAGAAGATCATTTAATTTAATAAGCGGATTGGGATGATTATTCGGGATCATATATGTTTCATAAACACCGGCAAATGGGTGATACTGCGAATCTTCGAGCAGACTGGATGATCGAACTGCGAGAGGGGAGTGAATAATATCCAGGAATGCAGCAAGCTCGCCAAGAATATCTTCGGGAAACCTCTCTGCTTCTAAAAAGCGGCGGGTAATTTCTTCATCATCATTGCAACTTAAAGCAAATTTTCTGAGATTGTTTTCCTCAAGGAACTGATCGAAAACGTTAGTGCCCAGCACTACCGCAGATGGGACTGATATTTGTACACCTTTAAATTGGTCACGGACATTATAATTATTAATAAGTGTATTTACGAAACCAAGTCCGCGTGCTTTCCCTCCAAGTGATCCTCCGCCGATACGTGCAAAGCTGCTGTTAGGATCGAAAGATTCTTTAAGAAAATCTGCAATTATCCCTCTTTGTCTGAGATTTCTGTAATTATGAAGTGAATTGATTAGATCCTGTCTGAGATCTTCAACTGTATTGTAATCAGAAACTTTACGAGGTCTTAATTGATGTGCCAGCCAGAACTCTGTTCTTGCTTTCAGCCAGTTTGAAAAGTGATTTTTTTCACCATGATAATTAAGGCTATTTTCAGGAACAACCTTTAATTGTTCTTCAAGAGTTTTAAGATCATGAGCACGACCAACTTCAACACCTTCCGGTGTTCTAAAAATAAAATCACCAAAACTAAAATTCTGAACCATAAATTGGCGAAGGTCGTTAAATAAAAGACTTGAATCTTTTAATACGAAAGATGCTCCTATTTCTTTTGCTGTGTCAGAATATTCGGAATTATTTGAAGCAAGCAAGACGGGAATATCAGGATGTTCCTTTTTAATTTCTTTTGCAATCTCTAATCCCGCTGTTGGATTTTGTTCACCATCTTTTGGGAAATCTACATCAGAAATTACACCAAGTACAAGGTCTTTGTACTTTTGATAATAATCCCAGGCTTCTTCATAGTTTGTACAAAGCAATATTTTGGGCCTGGCCCTCATTCTTAAAAATCGGTGTGTTAGATTTATTCCCTCGGAAATTAATCTCTGTGATTGGTTTAAAATCTCTGTATAAATTACAGGAAGGAAAGAAGAATAATATTTTACGTTGTCTTCAATAAAAATTATGTTTTGAACACCGACGATCCTGCTATCGTGATCGATGTTCATTTTGTCTTCGAGATATTTAACTATTGCTATAATGATTCTGAAATCGCCCTGCCAGATAAATATTTTATCGAACGCGGCAATTTCAGGTTTAAGTAACAAATATTTAAATTCTTTATTATCATGGGCAAGTAAAACTACAGGAATATTTAATCCTGATTCTTTTACCATCGTAGCAAAATTTATCGGATGCATGTCTTCGATGTGAAGTGTTGTAATTATCAGGTCGAATCTTTTTTCTTCTTTGGCAAGTGCAATCGCATCTTTCCCGCTGGAAACTCTTGTAAGTTCGGGAGAGTGACTGAGATTTAGTCCCTGGTATTCATTCCTGATAAGTTCATAGAGCCGCCCGTCTTCTTCAAAAAGGTAAAGATCGTAAAGGCTTGATACGAGGAGTATATCACGGACGCGCAGACGCATTAGGTTCTGGAAACCCTGGAACCTGGTACCGTAACCGTGTTCGACCCAGTAATCGTCAAAATTTGTTTTTATGGACTCATCTTGATCGGGCATTTTATCCTGCAGAAAATTATGAATTAAATTCAGCCGGGAACTACACGTATAAAACAGCTGTGCAGTCCCAGCATAATTAATTTAATAAATAAATCTAAACAACACCCTGATCCATCATTGCATCGGCAACTTTCAGGAATCCGCCAATGTTGGCACCGTTAACGTAGTTGCCCGGTGTGCCGAATCTATCAGCCATAGTCATACAGGTTGTATGAATATCTTTCATTATCATTCTTAGTCTTTCATCAACTTCTTCTCTTGTCCATGGCAAACGCATGCTGTTTTGTGTCATTTCCAGACCTGATACAGCGACGCCACCTGCATTTGCAGCTTTTCCCGGACCGTAAAGAATTTTCTTATCAAGGAATAATTTTACTCCGTCTATAGTTGTAGGCATATTGGCGCCTTCACTTACAACATACACGCCATTCTTTAATAAGTTTTGTGCATCTTTTCCGTTTATTTCATTTTGTGTTGCACTCGGGAATGCGCATTGCGCTTTATGATTCCAGAGTTGATTGAAATCATCTTTTGGATTTATTTCTGTATAAACTGCATTTTTATATTTTGCAACATATTCTTTCATTCTTCCGCGGCGAACATTTTTTAATTCCATAACGAAGTGGAGTTTCTCTGTATTGATTCCCTCTTCATCATAGATATATCCATTAGAATCAGATAAAGTAACAACTTTCCCACCGAGACTCAGTATCTTTTCGACTGTATATTGTGCAACATTTCCGCTTCCTGAAACGAGGCACACTTTTCCTTCAAGAGTTTCATTTTTTGTACCGAGCATTTCTGCAGCAAAATAAACAGCTCCATATCCTGTAGCTTCTGGTCTGATCAGAGAGCCTCCCCAGTTTAATCCTTTACCGGTCAATACGCCTGTAAATTCGTTTCTGAGTTTTTTATACTGCCCGAATAAATATCCGATTTCTCTTCCACCAACTCCTATATCACCCGCAGGCACATCAGTATTAGGACCAATATGTCTGAAGAGTTCACCCATAAATGCCTGGCAGAAACGCATTATTTTCAGATCACTTTTGCCCTTAGGGTCAAAATCCGATCCACCTTTTCCGCCGCCCATTGGCAAAGTTGTAAGACTGTTTTTAAATACTTGTTCAAATGCGAGGAATTTTAATATTCCAAGATTTACAGATGGGTGAAAACGTAAGCCGCCTTTATAAGGCCCTATTGCACTGTTCATTTCTATTCTGAATCCGCGATTGATGTTTACTTCTCCCTGTTCATCAACCCATGGCACGCGGAAAGTGATCACTCTTTCCGGTTCAATAATGCGCTCCAGAACTTTTGCTGCGCGGTACTCAGGATGCTTTTCGAACACAAGAGATAGAGATTCAGCAACCTCTTCTACTGCCTGATGGAATTCAGGTTCAGCAGGGTTCTTAGCTTTCACTTCGGCTAACAAATCAGAAACGTAGCTCGACATGACTGCCTCCTTGAGTTTATATGTATTGTATGTGGTATGTAGAATTAAGCGCAGGATGAGCAAGAATGTTTTACGCTTGTCTGTAGTAAAAATTCTCCCCTAAATTTGTAAGATTAAATGCCGGGTTTAAGTATGATTCCCTTATTTTGATGCCCGCTAATTTTTACGGTTAGCGACTCTTTAAAATACAAATGTTTTACATAAGTTGTTTCATTTGCTGGTTTTTGCTCAAGGAGCCAGTCCCAGTTTATGAATCCATTTTGAGTAAAAGTATTAACAGTGAAATAACCGATTCTGAATGAAGTAATATTCTGGAAAAAGTGAGAACCTTGTGATGGGGTTACATTTAAATCTTTAAAGCCGCCCTCAACAATTGTAATAGCTCCTGAAATTTGATCCCAGGTTACAGGAATTCCGAGCCATGGATCAAGCGAGCCCCAGCGTCCCATACCAAATAATATATATTGTCTTTTTTCATTCAGTAGTTTTGAATTAATCTGGCTGACTTCCTGAGCGACTTCTTTACTCTTTGAACGTTCAAATTTATTAATATCAACAAATACAATATCGTGAATATCGTTAATGACTCCATTGCCAAGTACCTGGGTACTCTGGCAGATAATTTTGTCATGCGCTTCTTCTTCAATATTAAGTTCTTCACTTTCCCTATGAATTACAAGCGGTCTCATTTGCAACATTGCAAATTCTTTGGGTTTATCCCGTGGCACATCCAGGTTTACAGCAAACTCAATTTCTACAGGAGTTCCCATTCCCCAGGTTCCTATTTCGAGAAGCATATCAAGAATTTCAGGTAAGGGAAAAATATTGTGTTTCAAAATCGGGGCAAATGTTACTACCCGCATTCCATCTCTTGAGATCCCATCATAAACTGCTTCATTTTCCGGAGAATAAGTAGAGCCTACAGAATACAATGTATTGTCTTCTTCTGCTTGATGCAGATCATATTTTTTAACAAGAACGTCTTCCACATCTTTAATTTTCTGCAAAAGATGATCTTTTATATCAAGTGCGAAAAAATCCTGCTGAGCATTCTTAATAGTTTCCTTGGTAGAAAAGAATTGTAATAAATGCTTGGGATACTTCGGACAGAATCTGACAGTATTACCACCTTCAACAACTGTTTTTCCGAGGCCCAAAGCAACCTGTGAAATCCCATCGGTGGCTTTTTGGGGAGGAACGGGATAAAAGTTAAAAGATTTAGCGACACCGGCAAAATCAGGATAAAATCTTCCGTTCTTTTCTGAACCTATCAGCCGCTGAATTATTACGGCCATTTTTTCTTCTTCAAGCCTGTATGAAGTTGCCTTCATATAATCTTTGGCTTTTTTGTGGAAGGTTGAAGAGTAAACACTTTTAATACACTGAAGTAATTCTTTTAATCTAATATTCTTTTTCGGATTGCTGTTTGGAATCATATAAGTTTCATATACACCTGCGAAAGGCTGAAACTGTGAATCTTCCAGCAAACTTGAAGACCTTATCGCTAAAGGTCCCTGCGTTATGTCCAGAAAATCTGAAAGCTTATTAGTTATGTCTTGCGGAAAATCCTTAGCTTCAATAAATCTTTGTGTAATTTTAAGGTCATCATCTTCATTAAGAGCAAAGTTTTCAAGATCGTTCTTTTCAATGAAATAATCAAAAACATCAGTTGAAATAACAATTGCAGAGGGAACAAAGATTTCAATATTCTTAAATTTATTCCGCATATGATAGTTCATAATCAGAGTATTAATAAATCCCAGTCCGCGTGCTTTCCCTCCAAGTGAACCCCATCCAATCCGGGCAAAACTATTGTTCGGATCAAAATTTTCCTTGTCAAAGTCTGTAATTACACCTCTTTGCCTTGCGTCTATATACTCCTTAATTGAGCTAATAATAAGATCCTTTAATTCTACGATTGTTTCAAATTCAGAAACTTCTCTTGGGCGTAATTTGTGTGCAAGCCAGAATTCTGTTCTTGCCTTCAGCCATTTTGAAAAATGATTTCCTTCACCATGATAAAGTATACTTTCTTCGGGCACAGTTTGAAGGAGTTCGACCATTTCTTTCAAATTTCTTGCTCTTCCTACCTCTGAGCCATCCGGCATTAGGAATACAAAATCACCAAAGCCAAAGTTATTCATCATAAAGTCGCGCAGATCGTGCAACAAAGTAGGCGAACCTTTAAGAAGGAATGAAGCACCGGCTTCATGAGCTTTCGCCAGAAAATCAGCATTACTCGATTGCAGAAGTATGGGAATATCTTTGTGGCGGGCTTTTACATCTCTGGCAAATTTTATTCCGGCTTCGGGATCTTTCTCGCCATTGTGCTTAAAATTTATATCCAGAATTAAACCAAGAATATATTCTTCGTACTTTTCAAAATAATCCCAGGCTTCTTCATAAGTAGTGCAGAGTAAAATTTTAGGACGTGCGCGCATTCTCAAAAATCGGTGAGTTAAATTTACTCCTTCTGAAATCAGTCTCTGGGATTGCTTAAATATTTCAGTATAAATAAGAGGGAGATAAGAGGAATAAAATTTTACATTATCTTCTACCAGTATAATTGTCTGAACGCCTGCGGTTTTTGTATCATTTTCAACATTCAGCCGGTCTTCCATATATTTTATAATTCCAATAAGAAGGTGATAATCACCTTGCCAGATAAATATCCGCTCGAAAATTGAAGTGTCGTAATGTGTAACAAGTTCTTTCCTTTCCCTGTTATCATAGGCAAGTAAAATAATAGGAGTATTGATTCCTGCTTCACGAACCATCTGTGCAAATCTTATTACGTGTATGTCCTCAATGTGGAGAGTTGTTATTATAAGATCAAAATTATCTTCATTTGTTAGTAGTTCTATCGCTTCTTTGCCGCTGGTTACGTGTGTAATTTCTGGGGAGTGGCTGAGATTTAAATTCTGATATTCCTGCCTGATAAGTTCATATAATCGTCCGTCTTCTTCGAATAAATAATTATCGTAAATGCTTGATACCAGGAGGATTTCCCGGATTTTGAAGTGCATTAATCTCTGGAATTTTTTTATCCTGTTGCCGAAGAAATCATCGAGCTCATTCTGGCGGGTCTCATCCATTTTATACGAACTGGAAACTTTATTATTCAAAATATATTATCCGGCTTTTGAAAAAAATAAAGCGAAATAACCGGCTAAGGAAATTTCGCTTTTCAATGAACAAGATAAAATAAATTTGTCTGAAATAAAATAAATTATACCAGACCCTGGTCCAACATTGCATCTGCAACTTTCAGGAATCCGGCAATGTTGGCACCGTTAACATAGTTACCGGGCGTACCGTATTTTTCCGCAGTTGTGATGCAAGTGTCATGAATTCTTTTCATTATTTCGTGTAATCTTCTGTCAACTTCTTCTCTTGGCCAGGGAAGACGCATACTGTTCTGTGACATTTCAAGTCCTGAAGTAGCTACTCCACCTGCATTTGAAGCTTTGCCCGGTGCGTAAAGAATATTTGACGCGGTGAATACTTTATAACCCTCAATAGTTGTTGGCATATTTGCTCCTTCACAAACACAAATACAACCGTTTTTAACGAGTTCTTTTGCATCATTCCCGTCAATTTCATTTTGAGTGGCGCAGGGCATAGCAACGTCAACTTTAACACCCCATGGTTTTTTACCCTCAAAAAACTCGACCTTAAATTTATCAGCGTAATCTTTAACTCTGTCATTAGCGCTTGCACGAAGCTTTAACATATAGTCTATTTTTTCACCTGATATTCCTTCTTTGTCATAAACAAAACCATCGGGACCTGAAATTGTAACAACTTTTCCGCCGAGTTGTGTAATTTTCTGAACAGCTCCCCAGGCAACATTTCCGAAACCGGAAACTGCAAAAGTCTTACCTTCAATATCGTGTCCTTTTGTTTTCAACATTTCATGTGCAAAATAAACTGCTCCGTATCCGGTTGCTTCAGGTCTGATTAGTGAACCACCCCAATTTAATCCTTTACCGGTAAGAACACCTGTAAATTCGTTTCTTAATCTTTTATACTGACCAAACAAATAACCTATTTCTCTTCCGCCCACGCCGATATCGCCGGCAGGAACGTCAGTATTAGGTCCAATGTGTCTGAATAATTCAGTCATAAAACTCTGGCAGAATCTCATTACTTCATTATCACTTTTTCCTTTTGGATCAAAATCAGATCCACCCTTACCGCCGCCCATAGGCAGAGTAGTTAAACTATTTTTAAATACTTGTTCGAATGCTAAAAATTTTAATATTCCAATAGTCACAGAAGGGTGAAATCTTAATCCGCCTTTGTAAGGCCCGATTGCGCTGTTCATTTCAATTCTGTAACCACGGTTGATGTGAATTTCTCCCTGATCGTCCATCCATGGAACTCTGAAAATAATTACTCTTTCAGGTTCTACCATTCTTTCTAAAATTTTTGATGATCTATATTCCGGATGTCTTTCCAGAACTAAGTCTAATGATTCAACAACCTCTTCAACTGCCTGGTGGAATTCAGGTTCATTTTGATTCTGCATTTTTACTCTTGCCACCAGATTTTGTGTATACTCGGACATAATAATAACCTCTTAACATTAAATGTTTTTAAGTGATATTCCCCTTAATTATAATTGAGATTTGTGATGTTTTATTCGCGGAAAATATGTTGTGATAATTCATGAAAATTTAGTCGCTGAGATAAATTCAAAAATCTCCGTATTTGCTGCATGAAAATTAGCGATTTTTTAATGAAAAACTAACTGCTTAAGGCGAAATTTTTACATTATTGTGTCCGGCAATTTCGGGTTTCTGGTAAGTTTTAACGTTATTTGATAGATTATAATTTAGTTTTGTCAATTTCCGGAATTTTATGGAGGAAATAATATGAATCAGAAAATAATGCAGGAAAAAATAGACCAGGCTGTAGAAATTCTGAATGAAAAAAACATAGATATGTGGATGACTTTTGTAAGAGAAAGTTCAATCATTACTGATCCGGTGCTTGAAATAATTTTGGGAAGAAACAGTACCTGGGAATCTGCTTTTATTATTAATAGAGACGGAGAAACAACTGCTATAGTTGGTTCAATGGAACTGGAAAATTTTGAAAATATTAGTGGCTTCAAAAATGTAATTGGTTACCTGAAATCTGTGAGGGAGCCATTACGGGAATACCTGGAGAAAAAAAATCCCAAAACAATTGCAATCAATTATTCCCAAAGTTCTGTTCTGTCCGACGGACTGACTTACGGACTTTATCTAAATCTGATTGAACATTTAAAAGGAACAGGTTTTGAGAATAAACTTGTTTCGGCAGAAGAAATTATTTCAGCACTGAAAGGAAGAAAATCCTCTACCGAACTTGAAATAATGAAAGAAGCGATAAAAGAAACTCTAATAATTTTTGATGGAGTAACGAATTTCATCAGGCCGGGAGTAAGTGAAAATGAGATATCAGATTTTGTTAAAGCATCAGCCAAAGCAAAAGGTTTCGAACTTGCCTGGGAAGAGGATCATTGCCCTGCGGTTTTTACAGGACCTGACCCACACGGCCCACACTCCGGATCAACTGACAGAAAGGTTGAAAGAGGGCACATGGTAAATATGGATTTCGGAATTAAGTATAAAGAATATTGTTCCGATTTACAGAGAACCTGGTATGTTTTGAAGGATGGGGAAGATAAAGCGCCAGCTGATGTTCAAAAAGGCTTTGAAATAATCAGGGACGCAATTCAAAAAGTAGCTGATGCACTAAAGCCGGGCGTTGCTGGTTGCGACATGGATGACATAGCGCGCAATTATATAACAGGAAAAGGTTACGAAGAATATGCACACGGTCTTGGTCACCAGGTCGGCAGAAAAGTTCACGACGGTGGCTGCGGATTACTTCCGAGATGGGAAAGGTACGGACAAACTCCCTATATGAAAGTCGAAGAAAACCAGGTGTTTACAATTGAACCCAGACTGCCAGTTAAAGGTTACGGTGTTTCAACATTGGAGGAAATGGTTGTGATCACAAAAGACGGGTGTGAATTTATTTCCGATCCGCAGAAGGAAATAATACTTGTAAAGTAAAAACTCTTCCTTGCCAAAGGCATCCTTTCGGGAAAATCCCTCTCTCAAATAGGAGGGATTTTTTCAATATTATTAAAATATAGATTCTCTCCGATAGGCCATTTGCAAAAGCCGGTTGTATTCTTCGAAAGAAATTTCCACAGCTCCAAACATTTCCAGGTGCGGAGTTATGTATTGGACGTCCAGCATAACAAAATTCTTTTCATTTAAATGCTCTATCAATTTTATTAGTGCCGCTTTTGATGCCTGTGAAACTATTGAGAACATAGATTCACCAAAAAATGCTCCTGCGTAAGAAATTCCGTAAAGCCCTCCTACAAGTTCACCATCCTGCCATGTCTCAACTGTATGGGTGTGGCCAAGCTCCTGCAATTTTAAATATGAAGAAATAAGTTTATCCGATATCCATGTTTTATCCCTGTTTGCGCAGGCCTTTACTACGGGAAGAAAATTATGATCGTAACGAAATTCGAAGTTTTGTTCTTTAATTGATTTTCTTAATGAGCGCGGGTAGTTATAATTATTGAGGGGAATTATCGTTCGAATTTCCGGCAGGTACCAGTTAATTTCGCCGGTAATTTCATCAGCCATCGGGAAAGCGCCTCTTGAATAAAGGCGAATCATATTTTCAGGCTGCAGCCAATCGTTCAGGTTAGTTTTGTTTTGCATAAAATAAAGTAAAATGGCATTTAAAGTAATAATTGAAGATATAAAAATAGCCCAAGTTTTAACAGGGATATTATAGAATACAACTATTTTGATTTATTTTGAGATCAAATGTCAGTAAATTTAAAGTCGGAGAATTAAACGGTTTGGATTCTTCAACGGGGAAAAAATGGAAAAATTTAAGAAATTGCTAAACATATTATCATTTTTACTTCCCATTTTTTTATTATTTATTGAAAATAAATTACAGACTTTATCGGGAAATTATGAAAAAACTTGCAGTTGTCGCTCTGGGTGGAAATGCTCTTTTAAGAGGTAGCGAAATTGGTACAATTCAACAACAGGATAAAAATTCACATGACAGTTGTGAGAATCTGGTAAGCTTATTAAAAAATGATTACAACCTTGTAATAACACATGGCAACGGGCCGCAGGTAGGAAATATATTCTTACGCAATGATGCGGGATATAAAATTTATAAAATTCCTAAAATGCCTCTCGATATTTGCGTTGCAGATTCGCAGGGTGGAATTGGTTACATGGTTGAGCGGGAAATGAGAAACGTTTTGACTGAAAATAAGATCAGGAAAAATGTTGTTACAGTTGTTACCCAGGTACTCGTTGAGAAAGATGATCCAGCTTTTCAGAATCCGACAAAACCTGTCGGTGCATTCTTTCTGAAAGAAGAAGCGGAATTGTTGATGAGAAATCACAACTGGATATTTAAAGAAGATGCAGGTAAGCGTGGATGGCGCAGAGTTGTTGCTTCACCTTATCCGTTAGACATTCTGAATAAGAAAACAATAAAAAATCTTGTTACTAAAGGAAACATTGTAATTGCCAGCGGCGGCGGCGGTATCCCGGTTTACAAGGACGAAAATAAATTGTTGCAGGGTATTGAAGCCGTGATAGATAAAGATTCAGCTTCAGCATTGCTCGCTTCTGAGATTGGGGCAGATGCTTTTTATATGCTTACAGATGTCTCCAAAGTATATATTAATTTTAATAAACCGGGGCAAAAGGCGCTCGATAAAATTACCGTAGAAGAAGCGGAAAGATACCTGGAGGCAGGAGAATTTGGTGAAGGAAGTATGAAACCAAAAATTCAAGCGGCAATAGGATTTTTAAAACGAGGCGGAAAGGAAACTATTATTACGGATTCCGCAAAATTGAATGATCCGGAAAGTGGAACCAGAATTATTATAAACTGAAAAATAAGGGAAAATATATGTCAGTAAACATGAAAGGGAAAAGTTTAATTTCAATTAATGATTTGTCATTGGAAGAAATTTACCAGGTATTTGAGCTTAGTAAAAATCTAAAAGAAAAAGTGATTACAGGCCAGCCTCACAGAGTATTGGAAGGTAAAACACTCGGGATGATTTTTGCTAAACCTTCAACAAGAACCAGAATATCTTTTGAAGTAGGAATTTATCAGCTTGGTGGAATTGGACTTTATTTTAATCAGAATGATCTCCAGTTAAAAAAAAGTGAAAATATTTCAGATACAGCAAAAGTTTTATCGAGATATTTAAGTGGAATTATGATCAGAACTTTCGACCACCAGGATGTGGTTGATCTTGCAAAATATGGAAATATTCCTATTATTAACGGGCTTACTGACCTGTTGCATCCATGCCAGGTATTGACCGATCTTTTTACAATTCTCGAAAAGAAAAGAGAACTTCGCGGATTAAAACTTGCTTATGTGGGTGATGGAAATAATATGGCCCACAGTCTTCTGCACGGTTGTTCAAAAGTTGGAATGGATATCGCAATCGCTTCTCCTTCAGGTTATAAACCTGATTCTGAAATTGTGAAGAATTCTGAAGCAAACGCGAAGTATATGGGAAGTAAAATTGAAATACTCGATAATCCTGTTGATGCGGTTAAGGACGCTGATATAATTTATACGGATGTCTGGGCAAGTATGGGACAGGAAAAAGAATCGGATGAAAGGAAAAAGAAATTTGCCGCTTACCAGGTGAATCCTGCTATGGTAAAAAATGCCAAGGACGATTATTTATTTATGCATTGTCTTCCTGCTCACCGTGGTGATGAAGTGGAAAATGAAGTTGCTGATTCAGCTAACTCTGTAATATTTGATGAAGCTGAAAACAGGCTACACGTTCAGAAAGCAATTATGGCACTGGTTATGTAAAATTATATTAATGATGGGATTTACCTCCAGGGTGAATCCCATATTAAACAGGGGGCATTATGTTAAAAGGCAATTTAATAATAACGCTTCTTTTTCTTTTTCCCATTACAATTACTGCACAAATTACTCCGGATGAAACTCTAATTAATTCCAACCAACTCAAAGCAAATAACAATATCGAAGTAAGGATAGGACTGATGACTAAATTCACGACCGAAAATAATATTAGCTTGAGAGGAGTTGCGGTAAGAAGTAGCAACAAAGGTTTACTGGGAGCTGTCTCTTATACAAGATGGTTGAAGAATGATCTAGCATTAACTATTTTCTGCGGAGTCTTAAATGTTAACGCAGACGTGTTGGTAGCTGTTGGATCAGTTAGAACTCAATCAGCGACAATTATTCCGTTTTTATTTGGAGTAAAATATGAGCCGTTTGAATTAAATTCTTCGGATAAAGTAAGAACATATATTACTATGCTTATCGGACCGGTTTTCGGCGATGCGACGAACGTAATTATAAATAATAGTGTAACAACTGAATCAATTTCTGAAACGGCATTCGGAAGTTTTTTAGGGGTGGGAGTTGATATCAGCATTAGCAGGTTGTTTATGCTTGGAATGCGGGGAGGTTATTACTTTGTAACTGATTTTAAAGAACGAGTTGGATTTGAAAAGAATTACAGCAGTCCTGAAATTTCAGCCTCGTTAGGAATACTGTTTTAATAATTTAGAAAAATTATAATAAGAGTTACTGTAAATATGAAAGTAATAATTTATTCCATAATAGTTTTTCTCTCTTTTAGTGAGATTAATTCTGCAACTTCACTACCAGATTCTACATATCCTATGCCTCAATTCAGAAATATCTCCTGGGATAGCTCAATTGAAAATCTACAAGAAAATGAGTCTTCATTTTATCTACAGAAATTTACCGGCTTTGGGGTAGAAACACTTTCTTATAAAGATAATATCGCTGGAATTAATTCTCGTGTCGACTACACTTTCAAAAATAATAAACTCACCGAAGGCGCCTATATTATAAAACCCGATGAATCATTTAAAGCTGATTTGTTACACATATTGAAATATCTAAGCGATGAATTTGGAAAACCAGGATTCAGATCTGGCCCGCTATATTTTGCGGATAAGATCTGGGTAAAAGAAAATGATTATGGAAGTTATTCGGGACCTTCTTATTACTGGATTTTTTCAGATGGGTTTATTGCTTTGATTTCACAGAAATTTGAGGATGACATTACAATTTCCGTTTTATTTGCTCACGGTTCATCAATAGGAAGATACGCAGAAAATAACGGTTTTAAACTGGATCAGTTTGAATTTAGTCCAATCGGGAACCGTCCGTAAACTCCTCCTTTAATAATAAGTTACAGCACCGCAATAAAATGTTAAATGATTTCAATTGACTTTATCCTTCTGAAATATATATTGTCTATGTAATTGTTGACACCTTAAACCTCATCTTGCAAATTTTCAGGCTTAAGATGTATGGAAAATCATCCAAACCATACAAACAGGGGAAGCCATGAAAACATTTATACTGCTTACAAAGCTTTCTCCCGATATTATGAAGCAGCTTAAGAACAGGGGAGAAGTCGGTCGTGACTGGTTGTTCCAGGTAAAGAAGAAATGCCCTGATGTAAAATTTCTGGAGCATTATGCTTTGCTTGGCAAATATGATTTTCTTGATGTCTACGAGGCACCGGACGAGGAAACCGCAGCAAAAGTTTCAATGATCAGTCTTTCAAACGGAGCATTTCAGGCCGAAAGCCTTTTGGCGATTCCTTATAAAAGATTTGTTGAACTAACAAAGGAAATTTAATTTCAGTTATTATCTGTGGGGGATAAAATGTTACCGAATAAATTGACTTACTACCTGGACAGCAACCTGGTAAAATATCTGACACTGACTCACTCACCCGCGTACACTTCCCAGGAGATTGCGGCATCA
>Ga0209919_1000880_pt1 | contig 14913 bp, 14 predicted proteins | sample SalPon2A_C_D2_MG_FD_185721 | JGI IMG/M metagenome (GOLD analysis project Ga0209919, IMG submission 185721) | Soil microbial communities from South San Francisco under conditions of wetland restoration - Salt Pond MetaG R2A_C_D2_MG (SPAdes)... | ecosystem: Environmental > Terrestrial > Soil >... | reverse complement strand
CCCTTAATGAGCCGGATCAGGCTACATTCTATGGTGGCGATGCGCACGGCTATACCGATTACCCGGCGCTGGGTGCCTGATGGGCCTGATGGTTGATGGCCGGTGGCAGGCGGATGACGGCATATGGGCCTCAAGCGATGGAAAGTTCCATCGCGCCGAATCGAGATTCCGATCATTCATTGGAGAAGGGGATTTTCCGGCCGAGGCCGGACGCTATCATCTGTATGTATCACTGGCCTGCCCCTGGGCGCATCGCACGCTGATCTTCCGCAAACTGAAAGGGCTGGAAGACATCATTCCGGTGACTGTTGTGAAACCGCATATGTTGCAAAGCGGCTGGGAGTTCGAACCGCCTGAGCCGCTGTACAGCTATACCTGTGCGCACCAGCTTTATAGCAAAGCCAATGCAAAATATAGCGGGCGCGTGTCGGTGCCTGTTTTATGGGACAACAAGCTGGAAACCATCGTCAACAATGAATCCAGCGAAATCATCCGCATATTCAATTCGGCCTTTAACGAGTTGACCGGCAACACGGCCGATTATTATCCTGAGTCCTTGCGAGCCGACATCGATGACATCAATGCGTTCGTCTATGAAAATATCAACAACGGCGTATACAAATGTGGCTTCGCCACTGAGCAAGCCGTCTACGAAGAAGCCTACGATGCATTGTTTGCCGCCCTTGATGAAATCGAAGCCCGCCTGGCAACACGGCGATATCTGGTCGGCCTGCAAATAACCGAGGCCGACTGGCGTCTATTCACAACCCTGATCCGCTTTGATGCGGTGTATCACGGTCATTTCAAATGCAATCGCAACCGCATCGTCGATATGCCCAATCTGTGGAACTACCTGCGCGATTTATATCAACAGCCCGATATCGCAGAAACGGTGAGTTTTGAGCACATCAAGCAGCATTATTATTACAGCCATGCATCCATCAATCCGACTCGCATCGTGCCCAAGGGCCCGCTGCTCGATTTCACACTGCCGCATGACAGGGAGAAGTTCATATGAGTATTAAGGTAATTCAAGCCAACAGCGTTCCCGAAGGTGATGGGGTTACCGTCAAGCGGCTGATGCCGGTGCAGGGACGTATGAACTTCGATCCCTTCGTGCTGTGGGATCATTTCGACATCGACAGCGGCGGCTTTCCACCGCACCCGCACCGCGGCTTTGAAGCCATCACCTACATATTCGCAGGCGGCATGCAGCACAAGGACAATCTCGGCAACGAAGGCACCGTGCATGCCGGCGGCGCCCAGCGCTTTACAGCCGGCAGCGGCATCGTGCACTCGGAGATGCCAGATGGGTCGGCGGCCGGCATCCAGTTGTGGATCAATCTTCCCCGCCGCTTGAAACAAATCAAACCGGCTTACCAGCAGGTTGAAAAGGGTGATATCAAGGAACAGCTACGAGAAGGTGTCAGCATCGCACATATCGTCGGTGAACAGGGCGCAATCGAACTGCAAACGCAAGTCGAATATCTGGACATTCACATGCAGGCGGATGCTTCCCTGCAGAGGTCCATCTCGGCCGGCATGCGCGGCATCATCTATGTGGTCGATGGAGACCTGACTCTGGGCGATCATACCCTGCAGACGGGACAGGCGGCATTCGTCGAAGCGGAGAGTACAATCACTCTCACGGCAACTGCCGATACGCGGTTGATGTGGTGCTTTGGCAAACCGCATCAGGAGCCCATCCGTCAACACGGCCCCTTTGTGGATTAATCGCGCCAGTCTGGAGATGCAGGCAAAGTTTTTTGCAAAATTTGCTGATTTAGACGATGATTAACGCAGAAGAGAGGGGGTGAACATATGCTCAACCAGCCCTGCCCCGGTGTCGTCGAAATCTTCGATACATTGACGCCCCCCAGCACCTGCATGCCCCGATATTCTTATGATGCCATTATCTGAAAGCATCCTGATCCTGATGGCGCTGCTGGCGCTGGCGATGATCGCCGCACCGCTGACAAGGCGGTTGCCCATTCCGTTTACCGTAGTTCTGGTCGGCATCGGCATCGGCCTGGGCTGGGCCTCCCAGTTCTGGGAGCCGCTGCACCTGCTCCAGCATTTCCGCCTGACCCCTGATCTGGTGCTTTTTGTTTTCCTGCCCGTGCTGATTTTTGAATCCGGCTACAATCTGGATGCCCGACAACTGATCAAGGACATATTTCCAGTACTGATGCTGGCGGTTCCTGCCCTGCTGTTATCCACATTGCTTATCGGCACGGGTCTGCACCTGATTTTCAACATGCAGCCCGGGCTTGCGTTGTTGTTCGGCGCACTGATTTCCGCCACCGATCCGGTTGCCGTGATTGCCCTGTTCAAGGAACTGGGCGCACCTCTCAGGCTGACCGTGCTCGTGGAAGGCGAATCCCTTTTCAATGATGCAACGGCTATCGTCGTCTTCCATATCCTGCTCGGGCTGGCGCTGACTGGCGGCTCCTTGGGCGTGGATATGCTGGGCCACGCCAGCCTCGAATTCCTGTATGTGTTTTTTGGCGGCGCTTTGCTGGGGCTCGCCTGCGGCTGGATCTTTTGCGAATGGATGCGACTGTTGCGCGACAATTTCAGCGGCATCCTCGTACTGTCGATCATCCTGGCATACACCAGCTTCATCACTGCCGAGCATTTTCTGCATATCTCGGGTGTGATGGCCGTGGTCGGATCCTCTCTGTGCCTTGGCGTCTACGGCATCACGCGCATTTCGCATCATGCCGGCGAGGGCCTGCGCGAAAGCTGGGAGGGCTTTGCCTATGTGTGCAATTCGCTGCTGTTTCTGCTGGTCGGACTGTCCGTCGACCTGAACAGCCTCGCTTCTCACCTGCCCTATATTGCCGCAGCGATCGGCCTTGTCATGATATCCCGCGTGCCCGCCGTATACTGGCTGCTTCCCGCCACGTTGCGCGCCTTTCGCCTCCCCAGGGTGCGTTCTGGAGACAAACACATTATGTGGTGGGGTGGCCTGAAAGGCGGTCTGGCCATTGCCATCGTTTTGTCTCTGCCGGAAGACCTCGTCGGGCGTCAATTGCTGCTGGATATGACCCTGGGCGTGGTCATTTTCACCCTGCTGGTCAACGCTCCAACCATCGAGCCGCTGATGGCCCGGCTCGGACTGGGCAAGCTGAACGACGATGAGCTTGCCGAGCTGGAGCAGGGCATCCTGCATGCCAGAGAACATGCCCTCGAAGTGCTTGCCGGCATGGAGAGGGCGCATTTCATGTCCCGTTCCTGCCTGCACCAGGCAAATAACCTGGTCCAGCGCGTCATGCATGAGCGCAATATCACTATCAGCCCCGAGCAGCAGCTGGCGCATGTGCGGCAGATTGCCATGCGCGCCGAGCTGGAGGAGCTGGAGGAGCTGCGCGACGCCGGTATGGTGCCGCAATATGTGCTGGTGGATATAAAAAGCGAACTGCAAATTGAACGCGAATCAGCACTCGGGGAAACCGACCGGATCAACCCCATCCTGAAATTCGAACAACGCCTGCTAGGCTGGCTGCGTGAGCGCGACTGGATGGCCGGCTGGCTATCCAGATATCAACGCCTGCGCATTTCCGGGCGTCTGCGGCGCACCATTCTGCGTATCCTGATGGCGGATGCCGCCATCATGCACCTGAAGGAGCGGACAGATATCGATGATGAGGCCCGCAAGTCCATCATTGCCGAGATAAGGGAAAAACTGAAATCCATGCATGCCCAGGTCGCCGAGGTACACGACAACTTTCCGGGCTTCTTTGCCCGCTTTGAAACCCGCATGGGCATGCAGGCCGCTCTGGCCGGAGCCAGCTGGCAGGCCAACGATGACCAGAGCCATGGCGAAATCGGCAAAAAAGCGCACCAGCGCATTCTGAACATGATTCTTGAAGCCTCCGGCAAGCTTCCTGAAATCAGCAATGCACCGTTGACCCTGCCAGCGAAAGACTTGATCCGTATGGTGCCTATCTTTTCCTCACTGTCCGAGGCTGTGGCGGCGAAGCTGGGAACCCGGGCTGCTGTCGTCACCTTCCTGCCCGGCGACAAGGTGATCGAGGAGGAAGAAAAGGGCGATGCCCTGTATATCATCTCGCAGGGAGCTGTGGTGGTCAGCCATATGGAAAGCAGCCATGACAGCGTTGTGCTTAGCGAACTACGGGCTGGCGATTTCTTCGGCGAAATGGCCCTGCTCGGAGATCAGGTTCGCAGGGCTACGGTCATCGTCAAGCAGCCTTCCACCCTGCTGCGCCTGACCCGCATGGATGTGCTGGCCCTGGCCGAGGAGCACCCTGAGGTCCAGCAACGCCTCAAGGAAGCCGAAGAAGAGCGCAAACAGACGCTGGAGAAATAGTGATCGAAGACCTGGAAAGCTGCCGGCCAGGCATGCGAAGGAGATAAGTATGGGGAGAATCCACCGCTACGAGGGCGAAGAAGTCATCGTTGAATTCAATATGGGCCGTTGCATTCATACCGGCGACTGCACGCATGCGCTGCCAGAGGTATTCGATGTCAAACGCAGCGGCCGCTGGGTGCACCCGGATGCCGCTTCCGCCAATGCGGTAGCAAAGGTCTGCGCCGACTGTCCGACCGGGGCATTGCGCTGCATCAGCAAGGCTACCGGCCTGGCAATGGATGTCGCACCGGATAACAACAGCGTACAGGTGATTCCCGACGGGCCGCTGTATGTGCATGCGCAGATGACACTCAATGGCATAGCGCTTGCACCCCATCGCGCCGCTTTCTGCCGTTGCGGCAGGTCGCGACTGATGCCCTATTGCGACAACAGTCATCGCGAGGCTGGATTCACCGATGACGGCGATGTTTCCCTGCCCATGCCTTCGGCTATGGAGGGAGGAGGGGATCTCGCCATCACCTATAAACCCGGTTCCCCGCTGCTTCTGGAAGGGCCTTTCACCCTGCTGGATGCTTCCGGAGCAAGTGTTTGCGATAGCGGCAAGGCAGCCATGTGCCGCTGCGGCACATCGAATATGAAGCCGTACTGCGACGGATCGCACCAGGACATCGGCTTCGAGCAGGACGAGTAATTTGATAAAGCCATTCAGGGAGAACCCATGAGTCATACCCGCAACAACCCCCAGAGCGACATTCACCCCATGCTGGCCAAGCGCTGGAGCCCCCGCGCCTTTGATGCAGGCCGGACTGTCGAGCAAGAGAAACTACTGGCCTGTCTGGAAGCTGCCCGCTGGGCGCCATCCTGTTTCGGTGATGAGCCATGGCGTTTCATTGTCTGCAACAGGGACAGCAATGCGACAGGCTGGGAGAAACTGCTGGCCTGCCTGTCCCCTAAAAATCAGGAATGGGCCGGGAATGCCCCCGTGTTAATGTTAACCTGTGCAGCCACCTTGTTTCGCAGCGGCAAACCCAATCGCTGGGGGCAGTACGATACCGGTCAGGCCGCCATCTCGCTGTGCCTGCAGGCCGAGGAGCTGGGCCTTGCCACCCACCAGATGGGGGGCTTCGATGCCGATGCCGTACGTGCCGCATTCAACATCCCGGATGATTTTACACCGATGGCCGCCATGGCTCTCGGCTATCAGGGCGCTGCCGAAATGCTTGATGAAGGCTTCCGCACAACCGAACTGGCCGAAAGAAAACGCCAGCCGATGGGCGCATGCTTCTTTGCAGGCACGTGGGATAAGCCCATCGACTGACAAGGCAAAATTATTTTGGTTTAACCTTGACCCTGCTGGTCACCAGCGAAACACCCTTGATCCCTTTTACGATCTTGATCGCTTTGTTCAGCTCTGTTTTGGATAAAGCCCGGCCGAACAGGAACACATGTCCTCCAACGGAACGCCAGCGAAAGTTGGTGACATTCACATCCTTCCCGTCCAGCAACAGGGCATTAATCTTTTTCTCGATGACGGTATCATCGACAAAGCCTTCGACAGCACCTTTATCTTTCTCGGTTTTCTTGTGCACAATCACTTCGTTGTATATCTTTTTAACACCCTTGACTGATTTCGCGATAGTACCTGCCTGTTGCTTTAACTTTTCGGTTTCGACCGTTCCTGTAAGCATGACATCCTGTTCATAGACATCCGTCGATACTGAAATGACTTTCGAGCCCATCTTGTCGGTGATATCAGAGACAATGGCCGCCTTGATTTTGGTATCCTTGCTGATATCCGCTGAACTGCGATCCTCAACCGCCGCTTCCACTGCATCTTTTACAAAACCCAGCGGGTTGAGGCCAAAAGCCTGAACGGGTGTTGCATGGAAGAACAACGCAAGAAGAACAGGATAAAATATTTTCTGCATGTCAGGCCTCCTGGGAATCAATAACCGCGTTATACCAGTCTGAATGCTTCACAATACCGTTGGCAAGTAATTAAAAAGACTCCCGGAGGAGCCTTTCTTGTTTCGACAGTAAACGATCAGATATGAATCGCACGACCTTCGGAGTCGAGCACCGACTCGTGGATCATCTCGGAGAGCGTCGGATGCGGGAACATGTGATGCATCAGCTCCGCCTCGGTTGTTTCATAGGTGCGCGCCAGCTGAAGTGAAACGATCAGCTCGGTCGCTTCCGCACCCACGATGTGCGCACCCAGCAGTTCACCCGTTTCAGCGTGGAAGATGGTTTTGACCATACCTTCGGTTTCGGCCAGGCCCATGGCCTTGCCATTCGGGGCGTAGGACATGCGGCCGATCTTCACCGGAATGCCCTCCTCCTTGCACTGGTTCTCCGTTTTGCCGCACGAGCCGACCTGCGGCTGGCAGTATGTGCAGCCCGGCACATTGCCGTAATCCACCTTGTGCGGATGGCCGCCCGCAATCGCTTCGACACAGACAATGCCTTCATGCGATGCCACATGGGCCAGCGCCGGCGCGCCGATCACGTCGCCGATCGCATACACGCCCGGATGATCGGTGCGATACCAGTCGTCCACGGCAATGGTGTTGCGCTCAACCTGCATGGAGGTGTTCTCGGCACCGATATTTTCCGTATTGCCGATGACGCCGACTGCAACCAGCACGCAATCGCCCTCGATCGTTTCGGATTTACCCTTGGCCTCGTATTCAACCACGCCTTTTGTCTTCACCTTTTTGGCGGACTTCACCATGGCGCCGGTGATGACCTTGATGCCGTTCTTCTTGAACGAACGGTCCACGACTTTGGAAATCTCGTGATCTTCCAGCGGCAGAATCTGCGGGGCCGCCTCGATGACCGTTACTTCCGAACCCATGGCATTGTAGAAATATGCGAACTCCATACCAATGGCGCCGGAACCGATGACCACCAGCTTCTTCGGCAGCTTCTCCATGGACAGCGCCTTCTTGTAGGTGATGACGGTTTCGCCGTCCACATCCATGCCGGGGAAGGCACGGGCCCGCGCGCCGGTGGCCACAATCACATGTTTGGCTGTGACCTGCTTCTCGCCGTCGGCGGTTTCCACCATCAGCTTGTTGCCGGCCGCAAATTTCGCATAGCCCTCGATATGGGTGATCTTGTTCTTCTTGAACAAAAAGCCGATGCCACCAGACAGTTTGTTGGCGATTCCCCTTGAACGACCAATGGCGGCATCCAGGTTCGGTTTGGCCTTGCTCACACCGATACCCAGCTCCTCGCCATGATGCTCGATCACATTGATGATCTCGGCGGTTCTAAGCAGCGCCTTGGTCGGGATACAGCCCCAGTTCAGGCAGATGCCGCCCAGATGTGTAGACTCCACACAGGCCACCTTCAGGCCGAGCTGGGCCGCACGGATGGCCGCGACATAACCGCCGGGGCCGGCACCGATCACGACCACATCGTATTCGCCATCGGCATTGAACACTCCGGCCGGCTTGAGCTTCAGCTCATGCTCATGCTCATCTTCTTCATCGGCCGAAGGAGCGGATGCTGCCGCGGCAAGCGTTTCAACAACCTCGGCAGGTGTAGCCACCGGTGCAGTCTCGACTGCAGCCGCTTCGCCCGCTCCGGCAGGCATGTAGTCGTCGGGGATCTCTTCGCCATCCTCTGCAATCACGCCGATGGGCTCACCCACGGTGACGACCGAACCTTCCGGGGCGAGAATCTTGTGCAGCACACCTTCATCCACCACTTCCATTTCCATGGTGGCCTTGTCGGTTTCAACCTCGGCCAGCACTTCTCCGGATTCCAGTGTGTCCCCTTCCTTCTTCAACCAACGGGCAATCTTGCCTTCGGTCATCGTCGGTGACAGCTGGGTCATAAATACATCAATCGGCATCGGAATCCTCTTTAGATACGGCTTCGGAGCATCCTGCCCTCAGCCTTTATCGTTTCGCAAGAACGCGGTTTTGCTCCACTTACGGCTTCACAATGTTCAGCCGCCGCACATCCATGTGCGGGTGGGGTGTTGTTTTAAATCAGCACGCTGGCCGGAACCTCGAGATGCTTCTTCAGCGCAGCCAGAAATTCAGCACCGACAGCACCATCCACTACACGGTGATCGCAGGAAAGGGTCAGGGTCATCATCTTCTTCACGACCACCTGGCCGCCTTCGACAACGGCGCGGTCTTCAGTGCCGCCGACTGCCAGAATCGCACCTTCCGGTGGATTGACGATGGCGGCAAACTGCTTGATGCCGTACATGCCAAGATTGGAGATTGAGAAGGTGCCACCGGTATATTCTTCCGGCTTGAGCGAACCTTCACGGGCACGCCCGGCCAGTTCTTTGACCTCAGCGGAGATATCCACCACGCCCTTTTGCTCGGCAAAACGGATCACCGGCGTAATCAGGCCACCGTCGATAGCTACAGCCACGGAAACATGCGTGTGTTTGTGTTTCAGGGTATGGCTTTCAGTCCAGCTGGCATTGGCCGCCGGAACATCCACCAGGGCCTTGGAAACAGCCTTGATAATGAAATCATTGACCGAAAGTTTGAATGTGCCGTTGGCTGCCTCGTTGAGCTGCGCGCGCAGATCCATCAATCGATCCATGGCTACATCAATGCTCAGGTAGAAATGTGGCACCTGCTGCTTGGATTCACACAACCGGCGGGCAATAGCCTTGCGCATCATCGTATTCTCGACGCGCTCGAATTCGTCCTCGTGATAAGGCAATGGCCCCTGCGGCAGCGGTCTGCTCGGAGGCGGTGTGGTCGCCATGCCGGAACCACCGAGTCTGATGCCACCCTTCAAAGCCTTATCAACGTCTTCCTTCACAATGCGGCCATTCGGACCGGTCCCGGTAATGGCGGCGAGGTTGATGCCCTTCTGCTTGGCCAGCCGGCGCGCCAGCGGGCTGGCATTAATGCGGCCCGCTTTCTTTGCCGGCCCGGCCGGTGCCGGTGCCGGTGCTGGTGCTGGCGCAAGAGCCGCAGCAGTAGCAGCCGGTGCTGGCTGTGGTGCTGCAGCAGGCGCCGGAGCCGGGGGCTCGACCGGTGCCTCAGCAGCAGGGGCTTCCGCCGCCGCTGCAGGCATGTAATCGGCCGGAACTTCCTCACCGTCTTCAGCGATCACGCCGATCGCCGTACCCACTGTCACGACCGAGCCTTCCGGGGCGAGAATCTTGTGCAGCACGCCTTCATCCACCACTTCCATTTCCATGGTGGCCTTGTCGGTTTCCACCTCGGCCAGCACTTCTCCAGATTCCAGTGTGTCCCCTTCCTTCTTCAACCAGCGGGCAATCTTGCCTTCGGTCATCGTCGGTGACAGCTGGGTCATAAATACATCAATCGGCATACAATTACCTCAAATAGCTAAGCATGCGGCGCGAGATGCGCTGCATGGCAAGTTCTCAGGCGCGTCCGCAAACCACGCGGGCGGCTTCAACAATTTCGGCCACACTCGGCAGGGCAAGTCCTTCCAGATTGGCCGCATAAGGCATCGGTACATCCTTGCCGGTTACGCGGGCGACAGGTGCATCCAGATCGTCAAAGCCGCGTTCCATGATCCGGGCCGAAATCTCGGCACCGATACCGGCAAAGCGCCAGCCTTCCTCAATCACCACGGCCCGGTTGGTCTTGGCCACGGAAGCAAGAATGGTATTTTCATCCAGCGGCCGGATGGTTCTCGGGTCAATCACCTCGGCACTGATGCCCTGCTTGGCCAGCTCATCAGCGGCAAGCAGCGCAAACCCGGTCATGCGCGAATGTGCCACCAGAGTCACATCGTTGCCGGCGCGCTTCACATCGGCCTTGCCCAGCGGAATAATATATTCGCCATCCGGGACTTCGCCGACATCGCCATAATTAATTTCATTCTCGATAAAACAGACGGTATCGTTGTCGCGTATAGCCGCCTTCAGCAGGCCCTTGGCATCGGCCGGGTTCGAAGGCATCACGACCTTCAGGCCCGGCACGTTGGCCATCCAGTTTTCCAGCGACTGAGAATGCTGCGCACCCACACGGGCTGCGGAACCACCGGCGCCACGGAAAACCATCGGACAACTGTACTGGCCGCCGGACATGTATTTCATCTTGGCTGCGGCATTGACGATCTGATCCAGCGCCAGGATTGCAAAGTTCCAGGTCATGAATTCGATCACAGGGCGCAGGCCGGCCATGGACGCTCCCACACCCAGACCGGCAAAGCCGAGCTCGGTAATCGGCGTATCGATGACGCGCTTGGGCCCGAACTTCTCAAGCATTCCCTGGGACACTTTGTAAGCACCATTGTATTCAGCCACTTCCTCGCCCATCAGGAAGACGCGATCATCGCGCGTCATTTCTTCGCACATCGCCTGATTCAGTGCTTCACGATAAGTAATCTTGCTCATCTTCAGCCCACCTTCACCGGATAAGGATATGCGCCCTCGATAGGGTCGTTATAAACATCGGTCCACAATTCGGATGGGTCCGGTTCAGGCTGTGCCTCGGCCGCCTTGGCCACTGCTGCAACATCCTTCTTGATGTCCTTGTCGCGCTGCTTGAATTCTTCCTCAGTAGCGAGACCCGCCTCGATCATCTGCAACTGCAGGCGTGCGATCGGATCGCGGCCGGCCCGCCATTCATCCACTTCGGCACGCGAGCGGTAAGTGGCGGGATCGGACATCGAATGCCCGCGGTAACGGTAGGTGATGGCTTCAACCAGAATCGGACCTTCACCGGAACGGGCATGGGCAATGGCCTCACCCATCTTCTTGTCGAATTCAAGTACATCCATACCGTCAATCTGCATGCCCGGAATCTTGAATGAAATACCACGCTTGAACAGGTGGGTTTCAGCACTCGCACGACCGATCGAGGTGCCCATGGCGTACTGGTTATTTTCCACCACAAACACAATCGGCAGTTTCCACAGTGCCGCCATATTAAAGGCCTCGTACACCGCACCCTGGTTGATGCCGCCGTCGCCCATGATGGTCATGGTGACGCGTCCGTCATTTTTGTACCAGCTGGAAAAACCAAGACCCAGCCCAATCGGTACCTGCTCACCGACGATGCCGTTGCCGCCGACAAAGTTGCGTTCCACATCAAACATGTGCATCGAACCGCCCTTGCCCTTAACGATACCACCGGCACGGCCGAGCAGTTCAGCCATCACGGCCGTCGGGTCGGAGCCGCGCGCCAGCACGTGTCCATGATCGCGATAACTGGTTAGAATGTAATCGGTTGGCTCGGCCGCATGATGCATGCCTACGCAGACAGCTTCCTGTCCATTGCAGAGATGGCAAAAGCCGCCGATCTTTTTCAGCCCGTAAAGCTGACCTGCTTTTTCTTCAAAACGACGGATGTAAAGCATGCTATCGTGCATCGCATTGAGTTCGTCCAGATTATAAAAAGAACCGTCATGCGTGATACCGGCCGCCTGTTTCTGCTTTGCAGACATGAACCCTCCAGCGGAAATAAAGTTGGCGAATGATGCCCGAGCCGCCTTGCAGCGGCAACCGGCACTGGTCGGTGCTTTTGCGACAAGCGTCACATCATGGCAGACTTGTATCCGGATGATGCTGCCGGCAGCGAGGATAAACAACCATGGCAAAAATGTTAGAATTCAAGGAAGGGGATACCATCATCACGCAGGGCGATGCGGATACTGCCGCCTACCTGATCCACAGTGGCTGGCTGAAGGTCAGCCGCAAGCGGGCTAACGGCAGCATCTGCACCAGCACGATCGGCCCTGGCGAGATTGTCGGCGAACTCGGCCTGGCGGGCCTGACACCCAGCCGCTCGGCCAATGTCACCGCCGTGACCGCGGGCGAACTGGAGATCATCGACCGAGGCTCGCTGATTCGGCTGGTCAACGGTCCGGGGCGCAACCTGACACCATTGCTGGCGGCCCTGTTTGCGCGCCTGAAACATGCCCTGATCGATGAGGAAGTCGAGGATGAACTCGATGATACCCTGGTCATTTATGCCAAACTGGATGGCGGTAACGAGCTCTCAAAGCAGGCCCTGTGCAATCAGCCGCGCCTTGTCACAAGGCTCCCATGGTTTTTTGGCGCGCATCGACCGCCGCAGAGTGTAACCGACCTGTTTCGCGAAAATGTGCAAGTGGACGTCAAGCTTTCCGGCTCTGTGCGCATGCTGCGCGAGCAGCACCTGTGCCTGGAAGCGGCAGAAAACGGCGGCATACAATTGCACCTCATGCAGCACGGCGATTATTGTGAACTCGACGGAGAGCGCGTTGGCTACGGCAAGACCGGAACAGTTGTGCCTCTACCCCCGGGAAATCACACGCTATGCTTCGGCGAAATTTCAGACCCGTATCTGTTTAACCTCAATGTAAGGATCTAACAGCCGGGAGCGGAGCGCATAATGAGTCAGGATCGCAAGCTGGTTTATTCCACCGAACATGGTTCACTGGAAAAGCCCATGCCGGGAAAAGGAAAGTTCGGAAAGAAGCCGGCCGCCATCAAAGCGCAGCCATCGATCAAGAATCCGGCCAAGCAGGGCGTGCGCATCCGTCGCGAAAGCAAGGGCCGGGGCGGCAAACAGGTCTGCATTATCAGCGGCCTGTCGCTGGGCGAAAAGGAGCTTAAGGCGCTGCTCAAAACACTCAAGGGACATCTCGGAACCGGCGGTGCACTGAAAGGTGGCGAACTGGAAATTCAGGGCGACCACCGAGAGAAGATCCTGGGCTTATTAGAGAGAGAAGGCTTTAAAGCGAAGCTTGCCGGCGGCTGAACCGATCCGTCCGATCCTGCTCGATTACTCGCACAGCCTTAATGTAGTGACTAGTCCAATAGGGATTGGAAAGCGCCGACTTCATCACCCCTTTCGATTTTGAGGCATGAATGAACATGCCATCAGCGACATAAATACCCACATGCAGGCTTTTGCTGTCGTTCCTGAATATCAGGATATCGCCGGGAACCAACTGGTTTAACCGCACCCTGTTCGATATGCGCGAGATAAGCTCAGTGCTGCGCGGAATTTCCATTCCATACCTGTCCAGGTAAAAGCGATACACAAAACCGGAGCAATCCACGCCCCGCTTGTCCAGGCCGCCATACTGATAGCGCACACCCTCCCAATCGCGGTAGTAACGCTGCAGTTGCTTGTACGTCCAGGCCTGCTGACCGCTGTCAAACTGCTGGTAATTTGCTGATGATGCGTAGTCAAACGACCGGCCAACGGATGCCTGGGGCAAAGCAAGCAGCAGGGACACAAGGGCCATCGCCATCTTCAGGGCATGCAGATCGCTCTTCATATTCCCATTTTCAGGCAAGCGGCAATCACCAACTGTGTGCAGGGTCACCAAACCAGAGCGTAAAAAATCCCCTGCTTCGACCCATATCGGTCATTCCTTCGACGCAGGTGACTGGTTAATTTTGAATCCTGTAAATGCAAACAGGGTCAGAAAGATGAATCCGGGCCCTTAAGAAATTCAAGCTCTTCAGGGGTGGGAGCCCGGCCGAGAATCCTGTTGCGATGCGGATAACGGCCGAAGCGATCAATAATCGCCTTGTGCTTTTCTTCAAATTCCAGATTGAACTCGACACCCGGCTGGCTGAACAGACGCAGGGCTTCAACATGAATCAGGGGCGATTCGCTGTGCATGTACGGCATATAGAAAAATGCCTTTTGCGGCACATCAAGAACCTGGTCGTGGCCTTGGCGAACGGACTCCTGCGCCAGGGCAAGTGCCATGGGATCGCAGGCAAATGCCTCGGGCCTGTCCCGGTAAATATTCCTCGAGAATTGGTCCAGAACGATAATCTCGGCCAGACGGCCTTCTGCTGATGCGCGCCATGTAAACAGTTCAGCCTTGCCTGCTGCATCATGCAGGGCGCCGAAGCGCTCCCGGATCATGGCATCAAGCTCAACATCCTTCACCCACCACTGCCTGGGTTCCAGCTCCTCGAACCAGAAATCCAGCACCTGACGGACGTCGTCAATCTTCATGCAAACTCGGGCAACAGATCCGCATTGAACACCGGGCCATCCACGCAGACACGACGATATTTCTCTACACCTGTCTCAACGGTTTTCACCACGCAACCGGCACAGCCGCCGATACCGCAGGCCATGTGTTCCTCAAGGCTGAGATAAGTCGGCACAGCATATTTGCGGCCCACGCGCGCCACCGCATGCAGCATCGGATGCGGGCCGCAGGAAAGGATAACACAGCGTTCGCGGTCCTCGGGCGAGAGAGCCTCAAGATAATCGCGAGCCATATCCGGCACATAGCCCTCATAGCAGCCATAAAGACCGGCATTGGATGCAAGCCGGCTTGGGATGCCGCGCTCCTCGAGCGATGCAATACCGAGGATGGCGTTGCCATTGATGCCAGGGAGCAGCGTCGCGGTCGGCTTCAGAGCGAAGGGGAATTCCACTTCCGAGCCAGCGAACACCACACAATCCGCCTTGCCCTTGAGATAGTCGGAAACAAAGATCATCGGCGGAATGCCGACGCCGCCGCCGATCAGGATATAACGCCTGGATAGATCGGAAAGATCGAACGCTTGTCCGATCGGCCCGAGCATGGGCATCGAATCACCCACCTTGCGCTCTCTGAGCAGGCGAGTGCCTTCGCCGATGGCCTTGATAAGAAGA
>Ga0209919_1000878_pt1 | contig 14917 bp, 14 predicted proteins | sample SalPon2A_C_D2_MG_FD_185721 | JGI IMG/M metagenome (GOLD analysis project Ga0209919, IMG submission 185721) | Soil microbial communities from South San Francisco under conditions of wetland restoration - Salt Pond MetaG R2A_C_D2_MG (SPAdes)... | ecosystem: Environmental > Terrestrial > Soil >... | reverse complement strand
CCAAAAAACTCAATGCTGCTTCGGCAAGGATAACATTTCCATATTGAAAAATAAGATTGACTATCACAGAAGCCGCAATGACAGGAAGAATTTCATTTTTAAGTAGATTAAAATTAGAAAGTCCAATCATTTTTGCTGATATAAAAAATTCTTTACCTTTAATAGAAATAACTTCTCCACGCACAATTTTAAATAGACTCATCCATCCTGTGAAACCCAATACTATGATAACTGCAAACAATGAATTACCAAACAACGCAAGAATAAGAATAATAAGAAATATCATTGGGAATGCAAGCAACATGTCAGTAATTCTACTTAAAATCGTATCTATTATTCCACTGGTAAATCCAGCCAGGAATCCGAGTGAAAGACCAAGTAATAATGAAATTATCACGGCACCAAGTCCAACAAGCAATGAAACCCTAGTTCCATAAACCAAACGCGAAAAAGTATCTCTCCCTAGCTCATCTGTTCCAAGTATAAATATTCTTTCGCTAATTTCAGGTTTTCCGCCTATGAATTCTATTTTACCTTCTTCAACTTCAATCACATTATTATTCTGGAAGTAAATAGTGGAATCTTTGCTTATCAGCTTTAGGCTATCTATAAAAATAATTTCGTCTTCAAATGATCTCTTTACAACTTTGTTTTTATTCTCAAGGAATTCTGCCAAATGGTTTTGTTTCCTATTTTCAACTTCTGTTAAATGCAGGACTTTTAATTTGCTTAATGGGGGCAAAAGTTTTGTGACGTTTAGATTCTTTTGAAATTCTGGATTAACCGTGGCTATTAAAGGAGAAAAGATAAAAAAGAAAAGGAGCAAAATTATAGCTACTGAAGTAAATCCTATTTTCCCCCCAAGTAATTTTACTTTGTTTCTTCTAAAGAAAATCAAAATTGGGGAAATAAATATTAAAATTGCTGAAATAAATACATCAGCCATTTGAAAGTTAAGCTGCTCTATCGCTAATGAGAAATTGCTGAACAAAAATTTTATATAAGATAGTAACAGGCTGATAATATCAATAATATAACTGAACCTGAAGATAATAATTACACCGCAAACGATTAAAACAAAGTGCCATATTTTAAATCTGAATTTCAAACTAATTCAATATCCCTTTAATCAATCTTTTGTCAATTTTTGCCTTTAAAATATCTGCGGCTAAGTTACTTAATATTACAAGTAATCCTGCAATAAATGTACAACCTATAACAAGTGGATAGTCCCTTGCCAAGATAGCATTTATGGTAAGTCTTCCCATTCCGGGTAATGAAAAAATTACTTCCGTTATTAACGCTCCACTAAATAAAATTCCAAGTTCAACTCCGGCAACTGCAATCAATGGGCCGACTGCATTTGGAATTACATGTTTTAAAGTTATGGTTTTTTCATCTACTCCATTTGCTTTCAGATTTAAAACAAAAGGTTTGTTATAAGTCTCTTCAAGATTATCACGGAGATATTTATAAAAAACTGCAATACCACCTAGTGATAGGGTTATTAATGGGAGAATCATATGTTCAGCATAATCCAGAAATTTCGCAAATAACGAAAATGAATCTGAATCAAATGATCTTAATCCAGATGATGGAAATATGCCCAGAGATGCTGAAAATAAATAGATTAAAAAAACACCAACTACAAAAGATGGAATTGCATATATCACCAGGCTTAGTTTTGTTATTGTCCTGTCTACTAATCCATTAATTTTTTTTACAGAAATTAGTGCAAGTAAAAATCCAAAACCGATCTGCAAAATAAAGCTGATAAGCGAAAAAATAATTGTAAATGGCAGATAATCCATTATAACCTTAAGCACGGGTTGCCTATAATTGTAAGAAATGCCGAAATCACCTTCCGCTAGATTAAGGACAAAGGATTTATATTGTTCTGCAATTGAATTATTCAGGTTAAAAGATTCTTTTACTTTTGCCGCAAGCTCTGGGCTTAATTGAGGAGAAATAAATTTATCAGATGGATCACCAGGCGCTATTCTCAATATTACAAAAATGAAACTTATAAGTAAAAATAGCACTAGAATAGAGGATAAAATTCTTTTTACCAGCACCTTGTAAATTTCATTTTTAATTATTGGCATAATTTATACGCTCTAACTTAAATTTTTCAACATTTTCAATCCGAAAGACATAGTGAAATAAAGCAAAAATTCAACAATTCTGATGGGGAGGCAGCTCAGTATCATTAGCCAGAAGCCTTAAATATTGCTAATAAATGTAGACTTAATTTATTATTTTGTTTACTAAATAAAAAATATCATTAAATATAAATGCTACAAGTAAAAATTGACAATATTTACCTGAATTCAACCAATTCTACAAGGGAAATTATAAGTAATACTAAGTTTGAATTAGCTGAAAATAAGATTTACACCATTCTCGGGAAGAACGGTAGCGGGAAATCAACACTAATCAAATCTATTACAAGACTTCTTAATGAAAATAATTATAAAATCTCTGGCTCGGTAATTTTTAATGGAAAAAATATTTATGATTGCCCACAAAATGAACTTTTGAAATTTCGAAAAGAAAAAATTAAATATGTCTTTCAGGATGCAGTGAATAGCTTTGATCACCTGAAAACCTTAAAATACTATTTCAAATTGCTTGCAAAGAATAGCGATGAAACTGATGAATTACTGAAATACTTTCTGCTTCCAAATTCCGATAATCTTTTCAAAATGTATCCTTACGAAATTAGCGGCGGAATGTCACAAAGAGTTAGCTTTGTTCTTGCACTTCTTAGTCATCCGGAAATAATAATTCTGGATGAACCTACTTCGGGAATTGATTCGGCGATTGCGAATTTATTTTTATTGAAACTGAAAGAGTTTGTTAAAAAGAATAAAAATTCATCTTTACTGGTAACACAGGATATATCTTTTGCTGAAAAAATCTCAGACCGCATTGCATATCTTTCCAATGGCAAACTCTCAGATTTTAGATCAGTAGATGATTTTTTAAATGATCCGGGGAATCCTTTACTAGAAAAATTTTTGTTAGCAAATAATAAGATCGAATATGAATAATATTCTTGAAATAAATAATTTGAATTACTCAGTTAAGTCACACAGGCTACTTGGCTCCGAGAGTGATAAAATTATATTAAGAGACGTATCACTTTCAGTTAATGAGAGAGACATAATTGGCATAACTGGAGAATCAGGATCAGGGAAAACCACACTTGCTAAACTCATTGCCGGAGTAAATGTTCCTACAAGTGGTAAAGTTTATTTGAAGTTTTCAGAGAATTGGAAAAACTTTAGAACTAATCCAGTTCAGATCCTTTTTCAAAACAACAACGAAATATTAAACCCTTATAGGAAAGTTGAGGATATAGTCAAAGAGTCTTTTTTAATCCGGAATAACAAAAAAGATAATGTTGAAATCGAATTAGAAAAGATTTTTAGTTCTATTGGATTGGACAATAGAATAATAAAAAGGAAAGGATTTGAACTTAGCGGTGGTGAACAGCAGAGAGCCGCACTTGCAAGAATTCTTGCGGCCCGACCCGAATTGCTAATACTTGACGAACCTTTTTCTGCACAAGATGTGGAATCGCAGTTAAATCTTTTAAATCTATTAAAGAAAATAAACAAAGAATTCGGACTGACGATGATCTGTGTTGCACACAACTTGAAAATACTGAGAAAACTTGCAGACAGAATTTTTGTAATGTACAACGGTGAAATAGTCGAAAGCGGAAAAACCAAAGAAATATTTGAAACTCCAAAAAATGACTACACAAAATTCCTTTTAAGATGTGAAAATTACGACCTGAAATATGAAGAATTGAAATTCTCGCAAAGTAATTAATCATTTATATGTCCAAGACCAACGCGATCAGAATCATTGAAGCTAATAAAATTCCACACACAACCTACAATTACGAAATAAGTGAAGAAGATCTTAGCGGAATTACGGTAGCAAATAAAATCGGTGCAGATCCTGATTCCGTATTTAAAACCCTTGTTGCAACTGGAGATAATACAGGAACGTGTGTATTTTGTATTCCTGTAACTGCCGAATTAAATCTGAAAAAGGCTGCAAGTGAAAGCGGAAATAAAAAAATCGAAATGCTGAAAGTTAAAGACCTTCAGTCTGTAACAGGTTATATACGAGGTGGCTGTTCTCCAATAGGAATGAAAAAGAATTTCCCGACTTTTATTGATGAAACAGCTCAGATATTTGAAAAGATCTATATTAGTGCCGGGGTTCGGGGAACGCAGGTTTGCTTAGCGCCGGAAGATTTAAGAAAAGGCGTAAATGCGGCGTTTGCAGATTTGATTTAAAAATGATTCAGTTGTATGGGCGGGTCTGAGAACAGCCCTTACAGAACATATGTCTTATAATCTCCTTTTATTTATATCTATTCTTTCATATATTTGGAGCCAAAATTGACAGGAGTTATTTAAAATGGCTAAACAACAATCGTTTGCTGATAAGTCAAAAACAAAGACGAAAGCTGCCGGAGTTAGCGTAAAATTGATTAAAAGCGTTAAAACTGCCAAAGGCACATATAAATTCAACGTAAAATTTGTTAAAATAGACGACATTAGTAAAGTAACTGATATTAAATAAGTTACAGAGATTCAGCGTTTCCGGAAAAAATTAAGCGGTACTTCACCGCTTTTTTTTATTTTAAATTCTGTCAAAACAATTCAAAAACCTGCTTTTTAGAATATACCAATTTTTGTTTCTTGATTAATAACTCAAATTTTTTATATTCTCTTTTACTGCTTGTGCTCAATTCGAAAGTCAGTGGGTGACTTTCATTTTTAAGGTTTGTTTTTCAAACTCGCTTACACTAGATCACTTTTTCTAAAATTACAGCAGTTAAAGTTTTATAAAATAAATAGAGGATGTTAAGCATGATTACCCCCAAAAAGATGAAATTTTACGGGTTGCGGGATATAGACAACATCCCTCAATTGCAGGATCTTACCGAAGAGCAAAGGTTCTCAATTGAAGTTGTCTCAAATATTCTACCATTCCGTGCAAATAATTATGTTGTTGAAGAATTGATCGACTGGACAAATATTCCTGACGATCCGATTTTTCAATTAACATTTATGCAGAAAGAAATGCTGACGGATGATCAGTTTGACAGGATGGCAGACCTTTTAAGAAATGGTGCATCAGCTGCAGAAGTTAAAGAACTTTCAAATGATATTCGCCTTGAATTAAATCCGCATCCGGCAGGACAAATGACCGCAAATGTACCTTCATTTGAAGGCATTCCCGTAGAAGGAGTTCAACATAAATACAGGGAAACTACACTGATTTTTCCATCGAGCGGACAAACATGCCACGCCTACTGTACATTCTGTTTTAGGTGGGCACAGTTTGTTGGAATGAACGATCTGAAATTTGCAACCGATGAATCAAATAGATTCCAGGATTATTTGAAAAAACATAAAGAGATTTCAGACATTCTCTTAACCGGCGGCGACCCGATGATTATGAATCTGAAAAATTTAAAAATTTATCTTGAGCCGCTTCTGGAACCTGAATTTGATCATATAAAATCTATAAGAATAGGAACCAAATCAGTCGCTTATTGGCCTTACAAATATGTAACCGATAAAGAAGCTGAGGGTGTTCTTCAGTTATTTGAAAAATTAGTTAAAGCAGGAAAACATCTTGCAATAATGGGTCACTACAATCACTGGAAAGAATTATCAACCGAAGTTTCCCAGGAAGCTATAAGAAGAATCAGGAACACTGGCGCACAGATAAGAACACAATCACCATTGATAAAACATATTAATGATGATCCTGATGTCTGGGCAAAAATGTGGAAAGACCAGGTTAACCTTGGCTGCATTCCTTATTATTTCTTTGTTGAAAGAAATACAGGTGCAAAAAATTATTTTGAAGTTCCACTTGCAAAAGCATATGAAATTTACAGGAACGCGTATATGAAGGTTTCCGGTTTAAGCAGAACAGTAAGAGGACCTTCTATGTCGGCTCTACCGGGGAAAGTTGCAATTGAAGGAATTGCAGATATTCATGGAGAAAAAGTTTTTGTGCTTACACTTCTCCAGGCAAGAAATCCTGAATGGAACAAGAGACCGTTCTTTGCTAAGTTTGACCCGAAAGCAACCTGGTATGATCAGCTTCGCCCTGCATTCGGTGAGAACAGGTTCTTTTATCAGGATGAACTGAACCGAATACTCGCAAGTCAGAACGGACAGATCTTTTTCGAAAATGACGTTGAAGATGAAGTTGGATACGAGATAGAAGAAGATTCTGAAATGGTTGCGTAAATTTTATGCCTTGTAAATGATGCTCATCTTAAAGATGAGCATCATTCAAATTAAATCAAACTACATACTTCCCGTGTACCAAATAAGTTTTATTTCCGTCATTTGCTACTAAAAACATTTCGTTTCCATCAGTCCATATGTCATCAAACCTTCTATAGAATCCTTCCTTTATTACTAATTCATTCCACACTACACCGTTGTAATAATTAATGGTACCATCATCATAAGATCCTGATGCAAATAAATAATCAGATGCGGTACCACCGAGTGAGGTAGTAAGTTTTTCATTTATTTTTATAGTCTCATTCCCACCCATTTTATATAGATATGGATAATAACTGTAAATCTCATTTCCAATTGTCTCCAGATGTACTCCAAATGTCCATGTGTTTGCACTTGAATAAACTGAATCTATCATTGACCATTGAGAACCATTATATTTATATAAATATTCAAATGGTTGGGGAGAACCAGGTTTAAAACCTGTCAAATAAACATCTTTAGAATTACTCCCACTAATGGTTTGAATACTAACTCCCTGTGAGGGCAGAATAAAAGGAAATTGATTCCAGTTTGAACCATTAAAATGCAATAATAATGTATCACCTCCTGTCCAAACATCTTTAGGAGAACTTCCCCACATACATTTTAGTAATGTTCCGTTAAAAGTTGAATAATTCTGCCATTTAGTTCCATCAAAATGTAAAAGATAGCTTTTATAAATTGTAGTATCTGTACCTGACAAAGCTATTGCCCATACATTATTGAACGAAAATCCAAAAACACTAGCTATATAATCTGATTTAACTGGTAGAGCTGCTTGCTGCCAACCCAGTCCATTATAATGCCATATTGGAGATTTCGTGTCATCATAATTAATAAGGCCATATGCATATACATCATTATTTGAATTCGCCCAAAATTTTTCTAAGTGAATTAAATAATTGTCTTTTAATGTATCAATAGTCCAGTTGTAGGTAAGTGGATCTTTCATAGAAATTGGACCTGTCGGGCTAGTGCATTGTGCTATTAATAAAAGGAAGACAAACAACCCTGCAAATAAAATTACTTTCCTTTTGTTAAATATTTTCATTTTATAAGTATTTCCCCATTTATGTAAAAATCTTCTAAATAACATATGCATGATTTTTTAAAAATCAATGACCATTTATTTAAAGGTAGGTTTAAGTTATTTAACGGTAAAACAAGAAATAATTTTGACGAAATTGTGCTTTAAATCACATTAAATATGAGCAAAAGAAAACGAAGGATTAAAACAATTCCAGGCTCAAACTCCCCTCAAGTTCCAGAAGTTGTTCTTTAATTTTTATTCCGCAGGAATATCCCCCTAATTTTCCACTGCTTTCAATTACGCGGTGGCAGGGAATTACAATTGGGACAGGGTTTGCGCCATTTGCTCTTCCAATAGCTCTTACAGCTTTTACATCCCCTATTCTCTTCCCTATCGTCTTATAAGAAACAGTTTTACCGAAGGGAATTTTAGAGAGTTCGTTCCAAACTTTTAGCTGGAAAGAGGTTCCTTTTATGTCGAGCAAGACATCAAACTTTTTTCTTTTAAGATTGAAATATTCTTTCAGTTCGGCAAAAACATTGAACATATAAGGATCATCCGGATGGAGTCTTGTCATTCCTTTTGTGTTTATTGTTGTAGATTTTTTATTGATATAAATATGCCTGATGCCTTTGCGGCTTGAAAAGACATCGAATTTAATTCCGGCTATTTTATCCGATGAGAAATATATGTTCTCTGCATATTCCATTTATGAAACCCCAGAGATTTTGTTGAATAGTAATTTACGAAAAGCAATGAAAAAGGGGAAGAGAATTTTATTTGAAGTTAATTTCACATTATGTCATTTTGAACCCTGAGTTTCCCGAAGGGTGAGAAATCTTTTTTAGATTATAACAGAAGATTTCTCTCCCGGCTTCCCTTCGATAAACTCAGGGAACAGCCGGGAATCAAAATAACAAAAGAATTAATTAAGCACTTACAACTTCAATAGCAGGATTTATATCTCTTTTCAATAATCCTTCAATCGCCATTAAGGTTCCACTTATTGCGGTCGGGCAGGTTCCGCAGGCGCCCTGGTATTTAATTTTAACTTTAAGTCCTTCAACACCAAGAACTTCCAGCCCACCACCGTCACCAGCCAGTGCTGGTCTTACACGCAGATCAAGAATTTCATTAATCTTTGTCATTAATTCATCGGTATTTTCATCAAGAGGCTTTACGTCTTTTTCTTCGGGAATTAAATTTTTATCAAATGTTTTCAAAAAATTAATAAACGGTTTCTGAATTTGTCCCCAGTTCGCATCTTTATTTTTTTCAATCGTAACAAATTTATCCATATAAAAAACTGAAGCAACGCCATCTATCTCAAATATTCCTTTTGCCAGCGGATCGGATTCTGCATCTTCTTTATTTGAAAACTGCCTGGTTTCTACTTTTAATAATTTTTCATTCAAAATAAATTTTAACGCCTGGGGATTTGGCGTCAAATCAACATCTTCTACCATTAACATTAATCGTACTCCTTTAATAATTCTGAATGTTAAAGATAGTTTGAAATCGGTTTTTGTTCAAGTCAATAAATTTCTCCAACTATGGATTTTATTTTTAATACAATTCCTTAGTAATAACTTAGTGGAGCTATTAGTCCTTCGAGGTTCCTAACTTAGTCACCAAGCACACAAAGGAGCACTAAGAAACGGCATAACCCCAAAATTATAAATTGAATTGGGTTTCAAATGAATATATATTTTAGTCCAAAATTATTCAGGCTATTTAAATGACAGACAACAAAATATTAATTGTATTTACCGGCGGTACATTTTCAATGTCAATTGATGAAAACACCGGTGGCGCGGTACCGAAATATTCCGGTGAGGAATTACTTGAAAAAATTCCAGAAGCAAAGGAACTTGCAAATATTACGTGTTACGATTTCGGAAAATACCCTGGTCCGCATATGACTCCGGAGTTAATGTTAAAACTTTCCAATAAAATAAGAGAATTATTAAAGGAAGATAATTACACAGGGGTTATTGTAACCCACGGAACGGACACCCTGGAAGAGACCGCGTATTTTTTAGATCTCACTATAAAGACTGAAATTCCTATCGTGGTAATCGGCTCAATGAAAAACAGTTCTGAACCTGATTGGGACGGACCAAGAAACCTGCTTGATGCGATTAATATTTGCCTGAGTAAAAATTGTAAAAATCTCGGCGTGCTTGTATGCTTAAACGGAGATATTAATGCAGCAAGCGAAGTAACAAAAACGTACACCGACGAAGTTGACACTTTCAGCAGTCTTGATTTTGGCGCACTTGGATTTATTCAAAACGGAAAAATTATTATAAACCGCCTTCCAACAAAATTGGAAACAATTGAAACTGACAAAATAAATTCCAACATCGATATGCTAACTGTTTATGCAGGAATGGATGAAAAGTTCTTCAAATTTTCAGCCGACAGCGGTGTTGAAGGAATTGTTGTAGAAGCTCTTGGTGTCGGAAACGTTCCCCCGGCTGCTTATGAAGGAATAAAATACGCAGTTGAAAAAGATATTCCGGTTGTTCTTGTTTCAAGATGTCCCGCCGGGGAAACGCTTGATATTTACAGCTACCCAGGCGCAGGTAAATGGCTGCACAGCATAGGAGTAATTTTTGCTGAATACCTGAACGGGCAAAAAGCGAGAATTAAATTAATGCTGGCTCTTGGAAAGACAAAAGATAAAAAAGAATTGAAAAAACTTTTTGAAGATTGATTATTAGACATCCTACTGAGATGATTTTTCACCCTTCGACAAGCTCAGAGTTCTCCAAAAGGGAATCCTTTAGTAGAAATGAAATAAATAATCTAACTCCCGGTTATATGCTCAATATCAATTTTATGAACATCTTTAACCGGTCTGCCTAAAAATAATTCAGCAACCTCTTTAAATTTTACAGGAATATCACTTACATAATATTGATGATTTCCTGCCACTCCTGAATTAGTTTCAAACCCAACACGATTTACTTCTGTACGAACAACTTCCGCGGACGCAATCCCGGAATCAACCAGCGTAACATTTTCACCGATAACTTTTTGAATCACTTCTGCTAATATCGGGTAATGTGTACAACCCAGCACAAGTGTATCAATTTCTTTTTCTCTTAATTCCTTTAAGTATTCCTCTGCAATTTCATAAGTGGCTTTATGATTAACCCAGCCTTCTTCTGCAAGAGGAACAAATAATGGACAGGCTTTTTCAAAAACCTCAATATCAGGATTATGTTTTTTAATTGCATTTGAATACGCAATATTATTTACAGTAGCACGCGTACCAATTACTCCAATCTTACCATTTTTTGAATGAGAAATTGCAAACTCTGCTCCAGGTTCTATCATTCCGATAATCGGGACATTAAATATATTACCTAACTCCTTAAGTGCAACTGAAGAAACAGTATTGCACGCGACCACAATTGCTTTAACATTTTTACTCATAAGAAAATTCGCATCCTGAATTGCATACTCAATCACTGTATCATTTGACTTTGAACCATAAGGAACGCGAGCAGTATCACCGAAATAAACAATATTTTCTCTCGGCAGCGCGGAAGCAAGCCTTTTTACAACTGTTAATCCACCGATTCCTGAATCAAAAACTCCAATCGGTTTTTCTTTTTCCATAAAATTCAATTTAAGGCCTATAGCATTAGTGAAATGGTTTTGTTTAATTCAGCTTTAATAAAATTATAATCATTTCCTGAAATTTTTTTCCCATGCCTGTCAAGTACGTAAAATGAATCGACAATATCATCGCTTCTTGTTGAAATTTTTGCAAAATAAATTATTAGTCCAAGTTCATTCATTTTTGAAGTTACCTGGTATAGAAACCCCAGTCTGTCCGGAGAAAATATATCAATGATAGTGTATTTTTCCTGATCTTCAAAAGTAATATTAACTTTCCCTTTTCTCTTGAAAAACTTACTCTCAATACGCCACCATTTTGATTTCATCTGCGTAATTTCAGCATTCAGTTTTAAAAGTCCTTTTACAACTGATGAAAGGTCATGATTAATTTTCTGATACCTGTCTTTTGAAATTACTTTGTTTGTTCTGAAATCGGTTACATTAAACGTATCAATTACAATTCCATCTTTTCTTGTAAAAATTTTAGCATCGTGAATATTCAGATCATTTATCGAAAGTACACCGCAAAGTTTTGAAAGCAAAGAAGGAAAATCTTTTGTAATTACAGTAATATTTGTAAAATCATTCAGCTCATTAAATAATGTTGATACCGATTCTCCTTTCTGAATTGCTTCAACGTGCATTGCAATTTCCTGGTCAGAAAACTGGTGAGAATAGGCAATATCATTAATTGAATCGATATGTTCCTGCACGTGTTCTTCCGAGATAGCCGGTGAATGCTTGCTGATCTCTTTGGGAATTATATAGGTGTTGGAAATCAGGTATTCTTCACCGCTAATTTTTCTTTCCAGCATAGCTTTGCTTTTTGAATAGAGTTCTGCAAGAAGATCACTTTTCCATGAAGTCCAGACTGCTGAATTGACAGCGGAAAGATCTGCATAAGTTAAAAGATAAAGCAAGTCCATATCTTCAATTGAATTAAATTTCGTACTAAAATTATTCAAGGTTTCCGGATCGTTCAAGTTTCTTCTAAAGGCGACCTGCTCCATTATAAGATGATTCCTCACAAGAAAAGTAACAGGTTCAATTTCTTTTTCATCATAACCAAGTCTCTGCATAATAGAAGAAGCCATCTCTGCACCAATAATTTCGTGCCCGGAAATATTTATCGGTTTTGCAATGTCATGGAATAGAAGAGCAAGATATAATATCTCTTTATTTTTTAATTTGTTAAATATTTTTCCAAGAGGTGATGAATCTTTCTCCAGCTTTTCGAGATTCTGAATTGCTACAATAGTGTGTTCGTCAGTAGTATAGCAATGATAAACGCCATGCTGCATAAAGCCGACAAGATCGTTCCATTCCGTCAAAAAGGCACCAAGAACTCCTAGTTCATTCATAACTGAAAGAGTATTACCTACACTTCTTGGCAGCCTTAAAATTTCTCGAAAAAATACTGAGGACTCAGTTTGTTCAACTGCTTTTTGTGTAACGTTGTCAACTGTTTCAATAATTTTGCATGTTAATTTCTCATCAAAAAAAGCATTATATAAACAGCGATAATAGAATAAACGAATTATATCGGAAAGTATTAATTCACTATTCCTTGAAAAAGAAATTTTTTTCCCTTTCAGGCTAAAATTCTCATCAAGCTCTATTCCAAGTGAATCAGGAAGCGAATTCGATAATTCGGAATCAAATCTTCGAGACATTGACCTTGTGAAGCGATAAATGGCATTTGCTGCCAGAAAGTATTCTTTCATAAAAATCGAAAGTGCATTTTTTTTATTATAGAACAATGCCGATATATTTTCCTGCATATTAAATTCAAAGCGATCACTTTTATGATGATTTAAAATGTGTAAATGATTTCTTATTTCCAGAACTAGTTTATAACTACCTAAGATACGATTACATTCATTCGGAGTTGTAAACTCAAGTTTTTTTATTTCGTCTATAAAACTTTCAGCTTGAGTAATCTCATTTTGCTTATTTAAAAGAGTTTTAGTGCTTAGGATAAACATCCACTCAATTGCCTGAAAATCCCTGAGTCCTCCTGCGGACATTTTAACATTTGGTTCCAGAAGCTTTGGTGATTCACCATATTTTTTGTAGCGTAATTCAATATCGTTACGGAGTTCTTTAAAAAGCCTAATTTGATCTTCATGATTAATAGAATCAAAAAGAATTTTATTCCATTCATTATAAGTTTTAACAGAACCGCATAGTAATCTTGTTTCAAAAAACTGGGTGAATGAATGAAGATCAGAAGTTAAATATTTTGTAATGTCAGAAAATTCTCTCACTGTGTGAGATGCCTCTAAACCATTGTCCCAGAATATTTTAACCAGTTCGGAAATTTCCTCTTTGTTCTCTTCAACATTATCTGAAATGAACATAATGTCGATGTCGGAATATGGAGAAAGTTCACGCCGACTGAAGCTTCCGGCAGAAGTAATAGCAAATTTATATTTCTTATTTTTTGCCAGTGAACGAATATGATCTTCCACCAGAAGGCTGTAAGCCATGCAGAAATTAAAGGAGTCTTTCTGCAGGATTTTATCCCTGAATATATCTTCCCTTTTATTAATAAATTCCTGTTTTGCTGTTATCGTGGTGGACATAAATTTCAATAAAATAATTTAGTCTTTAAATTCTTCGCTTTCATATTCAACTTCTACAACCGATCCGATTCCTCCCCTCACATTAAATTCTGCAGTAACAAACATATATCTTGGTTTACAAATTTCAACAAGATCATCAAGAATTTTATTTGTCACACTTTCAAAATAAATTCCATCATTCCTGTACGAGTTCAAATAAATTTTAAGTGATTTTAATTCGATACAAAGTTTGCCGGGAACATATTCAATAGTAATTGTTGCAAAATCAGGCTGCCCTGTTTTCGGACAAACCGATGTAAACTCCGGCGCTTCGTGAACTACAGTATAATTTCTATCGGGATACGCATTTTCAAATACTTCTAATAATTTTATTTTGTCGTTCAACTCTACCTCTGTTTTAATTTATAATGTACAATGTATAATTTATAATTATGAAATTAGAATTCAATTTTTAAAGTAATTTGGCTTAATTTTATATGGGATAGGATCTTCAAATCCTACCGATTGAAATCCTCTTAACCTCAGTGCACAACTGTCACATTCACCGCAGGCTTTATCTTCATTTTTATAACAGGACCATGTTAAATGTAACGGAGCTTTTAATTCAATTCCTTTTTTTACAATCTCTGCTTTTGATAAATTAATTATCGGTGTTTCAATTTTAATTTTTGTATCAGGTTTTGTTCCTTCTTCAATTACATTTTCAAATGCGCTGAAAAATGAAGGCCTGCAATCCGGGTAACCTGAAGAATCTTCGTGAACAGCCCCGATAAAAATCTTTTCAGCTTTTAAAACTTCCGCCCAGCTTGTGCAACCAGAAAGTATATTTGCATTTCTGAATGGAACATACGACGCAGGAATATTTTTATTTTTTAAATCAGCTTTTGAGACTTCGATTTTATTATCAGTCAAAGATGAACCACCGATTTTTGATAAATGCGTAAAATCAATTACTAATCTTTCATCCACATTATAAAAATCAGCGATGTCATTAAAGGCTTTTAATTCTCTCCTTTCTGTCCTTTGCCCGTAATTAATATGAGCAAATGCGAGTTCGTAATCCAAGTTTGCAATTGCAGCAGAAACACAGCTATCCATCCCACCGCTAACAGCTACAACTGCTTTTTTGTCTTTGTTACTCATCTAATTTTTAGGTTTGACATAAAGTTTAAAAATAACAAAATCAGTATTCACTTAGAAACGTGGAATTTGAATAAACGGGGAATAGCCTGGATTACAAACGCGGGCGATTTAATTCTTTACTCGCAGGAACGCAATTACAACTCCAAAACTTACAATTGAAGATATTAAAAACGGTACCTGGGAACCATAAA
>Ga0209919_1000877_pt1 | contig 14920 bp, 14 predicted proteins | sample SalPon2A_C_D2_MG_FD_185721 | JGI IMG/M metagenome (GOLD analysis project Ga0209919, IMG submission 185721) | Soil microbial communities from South San Francisco under conditions of wetland restoration - Salt Pond MetaG R2A_C_D2_MG (SPAdes)... | ecosystem: Environmental > Terrestrial > Soil >... | reverse complement strand
GTAGGCCTCCCGCGCTTCCTCGAGCTCGCGCAGCTTCTCGTTCCAGTCGGCCTCGAGCGCATCGGCGACCAGCCGGTTGGTCGGGTCCACGGCGAGGTAGCGTCGACGGGCGGCATCGGCGGCGTGGCGGGCGCGCTCGACGTGGGCGGCGCGGATCCGATCGGCCTCGTCGGCCCGGGCGGTGAGCTCCTCGGAGACCCGCAGGGCGGCCTCGATCGCGAGCGGGGAGAGCTCTCTGAGCACCAGCTCTGAGACGGCGCGATCGAGCGCGGCACCCTGGATCGCCTGGCACGATGGGGTGGCAGTCGCGACCCCCTCGCGCTGACAGTGGTAGTCGGGTACGAGCTCGCCGCCCCGGCGCTTGTGGTAACCGACCGTCATCCGCTTGCCGCAGACGCCGCAGATCGCGAGGCCCTGAAGCAGCGCCGGCCCCTCGCGGGGCGGGCCACTTCGGCGCTCCTCGCCGCGAGCCGAGGCGTTGCGGGCGAGCGTCTTCTGGTTGCGCTCCCAAGTGGCGAAGCTGATGTAGCCGGGGTGGGCGTCGGGGATCAGCACCGTCCACTGATCGCGCGGCTTGAGTTCAGTCCGAATGCGGCCGTCCGGGTCGGCCGCCTGGCGCTTGCGGCCGTAGAAGTAGGCGCCGGCGTAGCGGGGGTTGTGGAGACAGGACAGAACCTGGTCTGTGCGCAGCGGGCGCCAGTAGAGCTCACCGGCGTGGGCGCCGCCCTGATGACGACCGGGGAAAGTCAGCCGCCGCTCTCGGAACGCCTTGACCACCGCCCGCGCCGAACCGGTCGCCTCGAAGGTCTCCAACAGTTGCTCGATCGCCCCGCGGACGCCGGCGTCGGGGTCGAGCACGACGTTGCCGGCGGCGTCGTATATGAGCCCGACCGGGAGCCGGACGCGGAGCTCCCCGCGCGCCGCCTTGGCCAGGATTCCGCCCCGAAGGCGGGCGCGGATGAAGTGCAGCTCGGCCTCGGAGATCGTGCCCTTGAGGCCGAGCAGCAGCCGGTCGTTGATCGCCTGGGGGTCATAGAGGCCGTCCTCGTCGCAGATCAGCGTGCCCGAGAGCGCGCAGAGCTCCAGGAGCCGATGCCAGTCGGCGTTGTTGCGCGCAAGCCGCGAGCACTCGAGCCCGAGCACGACCCCGGCCTTGCCCAGCGACACATCGGCGACCAGCCGCTGAAAGCCCTCGCGGCCCTGGGCCCCCGAGCCGGACAGCCCCTGGTCGTCGTCGATCACGACCACCCGCTCGACGGGCCAGCCGAGCGCCACCGCCCGGCCCCGCAGGTCGTATTGGCGTCGCCCCGACTCGGTGTTGTTCGCGACCTGGTGGAGGCTCGATTGGCGCACGTAGAGGTAGGCGTCGCGGCGCAGGTGCTCGGCTGACACCTTGGTCTGGGCGTCGGTCTCCCGCCGGGCCTGGGTGATCGGACTCTGCTCGCTCGGCACGGTTTCGATCCTCAGGCGGCGTGGGCGAGCGCCATCTCGCCGAGGACGGCGACGATCTCGCCGGCCTCCGGTAGGGCCCGGGGCTTCGCATCGCAGGGCGGTGCGGGCACCGGAGCGCCTGCCACCGGACCGGGCGCCCCCGGGTCACGGGTCACCGGGGCGAGCGCGGCGGCTGTCTCGATCCACGCCGCCATCCCCCGCGCTCGGAGCACCGCGTGCCCCGAGCGGAAGCCATCCGGGGCGCCGCAGCTGACCGCCGCGCGCAGGCGCTCGTAGCCGGCGGCGAGCGCGGCCGGATCGGGGCGGGGGTCTCGGTCGCCGCTAGCCACTTTTCGGGCCCCGCTTGGCGGCCTCCCGACGGGCAAGCGCGCGCTCGATCGAGCGCGGGTGAACCTCGAAGCCGAACCGCTCCGCCACCCGGCCGGCGAGCGCTGCGGACCCGAGCGAGGGATCGGCCTCGAGTTGCTCTTGAAGATCATCGAGCACCTCGTCGGTCAGCTTGTGGGCTTCGCGCGGCCCCGGCTTTCCGGGCACGAGCCCCTGAAGCCCCCGGTCGGCGAGCGCCGCCCGGGCGCCGTAGTAGGTCTGCCGCGAGAGCCCGAAGGCGCGTGCCGCGGCCGCTGCCGTCACGCCCTCGGCCTCGACCCGGCGGACCATCTCGTACTTGACCTGGACGAGGTCGCGGGGATCGAAGAACTCCTCCGATCGGAACTCCTCGTCGGTGACCGTCTCCGGATGCGGGTTGAGCGTCCGTGAGCGCTGAAGCTCATCTGCCTTGTCGTCGTCCGCTGCTCCTCGTGCCATCTGCGCCTCCAATGTGAGTGTTAGGAGAATTATGCCGTCCCTATCGGACGCACTCGCGAGTTAGCTCGCTTAGCCAGTTTCTAACCGCCCCTGTTTTCCTTCTCCAGAGGCGGTCCTTCCAGGATCGCGTGGCCAGCCGCAGCGCAATGCCGGCTGCATGTCTCGGCATAATTCCGCTGACGCTCACGGCGTAGTCTCCTTGACGGCAGCCGGAGCTCTCTCGCGCTGGACGCTGAGGTCGGCGATCAGCTCGGAGAGCTCGATCAGGGACGCAAGGTGGAACGGTGCGCGCCCCGCCGAGACGACCACGAACGGGTCGGGCGCGACCGCGTCGGTCCACTCCGCGGGCAGGGAGCCCAGCTCGCCGGCCTCGTCGTGGAAGTAGACGCGGTCCTGCCGCCAGTTGCGGCGGCGCTTGACGAACTCGAACTGCTGACCGGCCAGCGGGTGGAACGGGTGCGTCACCCGCACCCGCAGCGGATCATCCGGATCCGCGGCATTGCGCGCAGTCGACGGTGCTGTCGAACGCACGGGTGGAGGCGATCAACACCCAGATCCGCCTGATCGCCCGCCGCGCCTTCGGCTTCCATTCACCTCAGGCGCTGATCTCCCTGGCGATGTTGAAGCTCGGCGGATTGTGTCCGCCTCTGCCCGGCCGAGTCACCGTCACGTGACCCACGGAAACGTCAATAGAGCCCGAAATCGGAGGGCCCTTCACGAGAATCAATTCGACGCCCTGCGCCGCTGCCTGCGCGGTCCAGGTGCCGAAGCAGCGCCCGACCAGCTCGCCGAGCTCCACGCCCTGACGATGGACGGCGAGATCACCGGGTTCGATCGCCTCCGTGAAGACGAGCCTTTCGATCAGGTGAAGCAACTCATGGCAATTGCGCTCGACGACCTCGAGGCATTCGTCCTGCTTCTCCTCGGTGAGTGTCAGTCGGTGCCGGTTCTGCAGTAGATCGAGGTAGCCCATGATCACTGCAAGGGGCGCACGAAGATCGGGCCCGACCTCGGCTGGGTCGGTCATGTCCCCTAGGAGGGCGGACTGTTCCTGGGCCATGTCTCAGTATCGCCACTTGGTCGCGGGTCGCACCCCTATCGCTCGGCCATACTTACGGTGGTGGCCATACCGTCCTATCGGACACCGTATGATCGATGGTGCAGCGTTGAAACCGAATAAACAGCCCATTACTGTGGTTGTCGCCGACGACCACCCACTCTTTCGTGAGGCGCTTGCGACCACGATTCGCAGGCATTCGCAGCTGGAGTTGGTCGGCGAAGCAGAGACAGGTCGCCAGGCGCTCGACTTGATCAAGGAGCATCGGCCCGATGTCGCGGTCCTCGACCTGCGCATGCCCGACCTCGCCGGCGATCAGATCGTCGAATCGATGACTCGCGACGGAATCGCCACCCGCGCGCTGATCGTCTCTGGAGACCTCAGCCCTGAGAACGCCTACGGACTCATCGAGGCCGGCGCCGCAGGCCTGATCTCGAAGACCGAAGGCGCGGAACGACTCAGTGACGCCGTTGTCGCCGTCGCTCGCGGCGACAGGGTGTTGCCGGCCGATCTTCACGGCGGCCTGATGGACCAGATCCGTAGCCACGCGGACCACCGGCACATGCTGCTCTCCCCGCGGGAGCTGGAGATGCTTGTGGACCTGGCAAAGGGTCTCTCCGCGCCGGAGATCGGACGCCAACGCCACCTCAGCTCCTCAACCGTCAAGTCCTACCTCCACCAGCTCTACGAGAAGCTCGGCGTCTCCGACCGGGCGGCAGCGGTGGCAGAGGGCATGCGCCGCGGGTTGATCGATTGACAGGATTCCGATGGCGCCTCAAGGTCGATCGCACGATCGACAAGCCTGCGAATAGGGCCAGCGATCCCGAATCAACCTTCGGTTCTCATCGTGAACCGGAAAGGCGCCACGTCGCCCGGTTGGGGTGATTGCAACGGCGCGCTCAGCGGCGACAATCGCCTGGTGAGCGACCTCCTACAGATCCCGCTGCTGGCGCTGTTCTCGACGGCGGCGGTGAGCGACCTGACCCCGGCCGAGCTGCGCATCCTCGGCTACCTCCCCACGCACCACTCCTATCCTCAGATTGCCGTCCAGGCCCATGTCTCGCCCAACACGGTGAAGACCCAAGCGCAGGCCGTCTACCGCAAGCTGGGCGTGTCTTCTCGCGAGGAGGCGGTCGAGCGCGCCCGCTCGATCGGGCTGCTGCGCGACGGTGAACGGGTCAACGGGGGCAACGGCTCGAGTCCAGACCACGGCCGGCGTGGGCTGAAGGCGGCGAGCGGCGTATAGCCCGCGATTCGAAGGCGACTGCTCCCGCCGCGCCGGCGCCCGACGCCGCGGCCTTGCTGCGCGACCGCAAGTTCCTCGCGCTGCTGCTGGTCGCGGCCCTGGTCGGTGTCGTCGCCTCGCTCGTCGCCTGGGGCTTCCTCCGAGCTCGTCTACTACCTGCAGCAGTGGGCCTTCACCGACCTGCCGCGGGGGGCTCGGCTTCGACCACGAGCCGCTCTGGTGGCCGCTGCCGATCGTCGCCGCGGTGATCCTGATCGAGGCGGCCGGGCTGGGAGGGGAGCGGCTGCCGCTGGTGCTGGTTCCAGGCCTGCTCGCATCCGGCATCGGCTCGCTGGTGTGGATCGGCATGGGCGCCTGGACCGGCCTCAGCACCGCCGACATCTCGATCAGCGGGCTCCAGCTGACGGCCTTTCCCAGCCCGGGGTTCGCCGACTTCGCCTGGACGGTCGTCCTCGCCGCGGCCGTCGCCGTGGCGATGGTGGCAATCTTCCGCTTCGCTGGCGAGGCGCGCCGTGTGCTCGTCCGCCACTCCTACCTCTTGCTGCCTGCCACCGGGCTGCTGGTCGCAGGCCTGGCGATCGCCTTCTCGCAGATCGCCGGCAAAAGCACCGGCGAGGTCATCTTCTCCGGCCAGGACTCGCTCGGCCCGCTGGTCGAAGACGCCGGCTCGTGGTCGGTCGCGGCGCTCGCCCTGTTGATCGGCTTCAAGGGTCTCGCCTACGGCCTCTCGCTGGGCGGCTTTCGCGGCGGCCCGGTCTTCCCCTCGATGTTCCTCGGCGCGGCCGCCGGCCTGATCGCCGCCCAGCTCCCGGGCTTCTCGACGGCTCCGGCGGTCGCCGTGGGCATCGGGGCCGCGGTCGTCGCCGTGCTCGGCCTTCCCCTCTCGGCCGCCGTGCTCGGCATAGCCCTCACCGCCTCGGCCGGGCCCGGCGTCGACCCCCTGGTGATCGTCGGAGTGATCGTCGCCTACCTGGTGCGGCTGGCACTGACCGACCCCCCGGCGGCCACCGGCTGATCGATCTCGTGGAGGCCGTAGCCGCAGCTTGCGGGATAGACCTACGTTTTTCGGTGATCACGGAGCGACAGTCTTGCGTGATCACGGACACAGGTGCCGTCGGGACCCTCCGGGTGGGCCCAGTCCGCCCCCTCGACCTGGCGCCACCAGGGCGCCGCGGCGACGGAGCGGGTCGGGGGGAAGCCGGCCGGTCCAGGGTCTGTTCGGGCTTCGCCAAGCACGCGAATTCTATTCGCTCCCCCTCCCGCGGCCCGGGGTCGGCATAGAAGCCGTGACGCCGCCGCTGTTTTCCGGGGGGCCGATCGCATAGGATCGCGGCTAATGCGTAAGTCCGGCTGGAAAGGCCTGCTCATCGAAGGTTGGGCGTTCGTCGTGGTGGCGGCCATCGCCTTCGTCACGGGCCTGCTGATCGGCGATCTCGGCGCCTCGCCAAAGGTCGAAACCGTCGCTGTCACCTCCACGAACCAAGAAAGCGGCGGTGAGGCAACCGGGAGCAATACCCCGGCTGAAGAGGGCGCCCAGGTCTTCGCGAGCAACGGCTGCGGCAGCTGCCATACCTTCAAGGCGGCCAACGCGAGTGGAACCATCGGTCCCGACCTGAACGAATACCTCGCCCCAGACGACGATGCCGCGGGGGTCGAAGAGATGATCGTCAAGCCGAACGCCGAGATCGCCGAAGGCTTCTCGGCCAACGTGATGCCGCAGGACTACGGCCAGACGATCCCGAATGAGGAACTCGGAGAGCTGGTCAAGTTCCTGGTCGAGAACTCGCCCGCGGGGGGAACCAAGCCAGAGGGTCCCGGCGGCGAGGAAAACGACGCCGGCGGCCCCAGCAGCTGAGCAGCGGCTTTTCCCACCGCCCACCGCCCGCTGCACGCCCTCCGCAGTGGATCGGTGGCTTTACCGCGATGATTGACGGGGACGGTCCAGGCAGGATCGGAGATTCGGATCCGGATATATAGCGTAACTTATGTGCTACGCTCATTGTCTCGATGGCCAAGTCTCTCGACACGACCTACCACGATCGGCGTCTCGCTCGGCGACTGGAGGAAGCCCCCGCGTTCCGTGCGGAGTTCGAGCGGCAGCGGCGCGAGATCGCCCAGATCGACGCCGTGGTCCGACAGCTCGACGAGCTGCGGGAGCAAGCCGGTATGTCGAAGGCCGAGCTGGCGCGGGCGATCGGCAAGGAGCCGTCGAGCATCCGGCGGTTCTTCACGGCAGACGTGAACCCCGAGCTGAAGACCGTTGCGGCTCTTGCCGACGTTCTCGGGGCGAGGGTCGAGGTCGTTGCCGGGGGAACCGCTCGCGAGAAACGCGCCCGCAAGAAGCACCAGTCGCGCGCCGCCGCCTAGCTCAGACAAGACACGCCGCTGCCGCGGCTAATCTAAGCGAGCGATGGCATGGGGGATCGTCTATTGCGCGACCGAGGATGGCAGGGTGCCTGCCGAGGACTTCCTCGACGGCTGCTCGGCGAAGATCGAAGCTCGATTCTCCGCGGTTCTGGAGGCCGTCCGCGACGCGCCGCCCCCGCAGTTCAGCGGCGGCGGCTACTGGGAGGCGATGCATGGCGATATGGGCGGCTATCACGAGATCCGTCTCACCGGAGCCGGCCGGCGCCAATATCGGCTCTTCTGCATCCTCGACAACGGCAGTTCCAGGGAACTGCGTGAACGCGGCTTCGACTGGCCGCAGATCGCCGTGATCACCGGCATGGTCAAGGACTCGGGCAAGAAGTTCTCCGATCGTGACTGCGCCAAGGTTAGGAAGTTGGGAACCGAATATCTAAGCCACCTTCCGCGCCGAATCGCCGTCTGACGGCGCCCGATTCTCAGGCAAGGCGTCGTTCACGACAGCAGCTGGCGGTATTTCAGCGGTCTTCCGCTCCATTCAGTGACCGCGAGCTGGCGCAAGCAGCACGTCCTGGCGCCGGCGCCGGAACACGCGACGAGTCCGAGAAGCGGCACGCCGCCCTGACTGGCGCACCACTGGCGCACGAGCACGGACCAGTATCTGCGGGACGTGCTGGTCAAGCCTGTCACCTGGCCAGCTCCGTTGGCGGCGGCGGCCGCGGCTACGATCCATCACGATGGCCGCAATTGCGAATGACAGCCTGATCGCCGAGGCGGGGTGCCGCCTTGCGGCCGCAGCTCCCGGTGCCAGAGTGATCCTCTTCGGCCCTTATGCCCGAGGTGAGGCCAGACCTGGCTCCGACCTCGACCTGCTCGTCGTCGAGCCTCGGCTCCCCAGTCGGCGCAAGGAGTTCGGGCGCCTTCGCATGGCTCTTGGTGACATCGGAGTTCCGGTGGACCTGATCGTCGTCAGCGACGATCACGTGAGCAAGTGGGGCGAAGTGCCCGGGGGCGTCATCCACGAGGCGCTGCGAGATGGTCGCGTCCTCGCCGCTTGAGCCCTCCGGCGCAGCGGCGATCCTCGCTCGCAAGGCCGCGGAGGATGCGACCGCCGTCCGCGAGTTCGCCGCCAACCCCGAGATCGCCGATGGCATCATCGGCTTCCACGCCCAGCAGGCGATCGAGAAGTGGCTCAAGGCCGTCCTGTCGAGCCGCAGCGTGGACTTCGAGTACACCCACGACCTGAGCTATCCACACCCGCCAGCGGACATAAGCTATCCACGCCGGAGCGGGTCCCGACAGCCAAGGCGGCCGGGAACGTGCGCGGAAGGCGGCCGCCAGCGCGTGTATTCATTTAGAGATTGATCGGCATTCCGGCGTGAAGAGATTGGGGCGACGGTGCATTACGCCCGCCATAGGACAAGCCTCGAATCACCGTCGCCCCGCTTGGTTAGCCGACCTTGACGACTGAGACGGCCGGAACCCTGGAATCCGTGGCTGCGATCTTCATTCACGTCACCCCCTCTCATCCTCGCTAAGAGTTTCCCGTTTAAAGCTAGCCAAGGAAACATTGGGGGACGGGAACGATTCCGTCTAGGTATGCCCCTAGACTTCTGCGCGCTCGGCCAATTCCAAGCGATCAGAGGAGAACGCAATGGGCAGAGTCTGGATCGGTTTGCGCAAGCAGGTTGAGCAATTGCGGCGGCTCGCCGTGGTTTTCGCCGTGCCGATCCGGCTCAAGATCGTCACCGAGCTGTATCAGCGGGATATGAGCCCGACGCAGTTCTTCGAAGAGTTCGGCGGCGGTTCGCCCGCTCGCGTCGCTCAGCACTTCGAGAAGCTCAGAAAGGCAGGCTGGCTCAGGCTCGTCTACAGGATGGAAGCTGGGGGAAGGCGGCGAGGTGGAAGGGAAGGGATCTACCGTGCCACCGAACTTGCTTTCTGCGACCACCCGACCTGGATCGCGCTCCCGTATTCGATCAGGCTGGCCGTCAGTTGGAACGGCTTTAGGGAGATCGCGGCGCAGGTACGGGGAGCAATGGAGGCGCTGACCTTCGAGGCGCGGCCCGAGCGCAAGCTCACAAGCGAACGGCTGTTATTGGACGAGCAGGGTTGGAGGCGAGTGTCCGCGGCGGTTAGCGAGGAGTTCTCCGGCCACTGGGAGGAGCAAGAGGACGCTAGGCGTCGGTCGGACTACACCGAAGAGGAACTTTTTCGCTTCGGGTCTTTGCTGATCGCATTCGAGGTGCCGACTGACGACGATCAGCGGTTTGGCCCGGCGCTCGTTGCGAGTCAGGAGCCGATGATTCCATTCCCGGTGCGCCTCTCAAAAGTCTTCATGGATGAGGTCTGCATACAAATCATTGACGAGACGAACCGGGGGGACATCAGCGTCCCAGAGTTCCATAAGAAGTACGGGAAGCGATTCGGCCTGAGCAGGGACGCGATCCGTCGCCGCTTCAACAAGCTGGTGCGCATCGGTTGGATCAAGGTGGTTGGTCACAAGACCGGGGGAAAGCGGCGAGGGGCGACGGAGAAGTTCTACCGCGCGACGGGTCCCGCTCTCTATGACGAAGACAGGCGAGGCCCGTGGGCAAACGTGCCGGACTCACTCGCCAGTTCCGACGACTGGGCGACCTTTGCGCAGCTCTCCGAGCAGGTGAAAAAGGCAGCGCTGGCGGGCACCCTCAACCGTCGCGATGAGATGTGGATGGCATGGTCAATGCTCAGCCTCGATCAGAGGGGCTGGGAAAGTGTGGTTGCATCTCTCGAAGCCCTCCACGCCTTCATCCGTGACGAGCACAAGGCAGCCAAAGCACGGCTGAAGCGATCCGGCGAGGAACCGATCGTCATCGTCGCGGCGCTGGGCGCATTTGAAGTTCCGCCACCGATCAAGGAACCGTGAATTGCGGATCAGAGCGTTAGCGTGAATCGAAAACTCTAACCCCCAGCGCTAGGGTCCCGGCTGGCTGGGAGTCTCTGTGGGAACCTCGGCGGATTCGCCTCCCATGAGCTGTCGAGGGGCAGAGGGAATCCGGCGCATGGGGAAGGGCGAGGCTGGTCCGCTCGCCCTTCCCCCTGTTTCACGGCCTCAGTCGTCAAGGCCGTTGACCGGCGGACGCCTACGCTCGCGCCGAGCGGGGCGAACGCGACTGACAAATGGGAAGAGGAAGGGACGAGAACCCGGCGCGGCTCTCGGCAGCCGGTGAAGCCCTACAACGCGAAACCCCGCTGTAGCGGGGGGTTCAGTAATTCCCGCATCATGGGCGTCTCACGTGACGTTGGCAGAGAGGGTCGGCGGCGATCGTTCCAATGCCACTCCGTCCGCGCATCGTGGACCCACCACGAACTTTTGAAGCGGACGCCCGGTACAGGGCAGCCGCTTGGTTCACTCGCTTGCTTCGCCCAGAGCTTCCGGCAGCTTCTCCCGCGAGTCGATGTCGAGCTTCATATAGGCCTGGCTGAGGTGCGTCTCGACGGTGCGGCGGGTGACGAACAGGCTCTCCGCGATCTCCCGGTTCGACATGCCGCGGGCGGCCATCTCGGCGACGCGCCGCTGGCTCGGGGTCAGCGACTCCACGCCGCTCATCGCGGCGCGGCGCGGGCGTCCCCCGGCGGTGTGCAGCTCGTCCAGGGCGCGCTCGGCGAGCCGTAGGGCTCCGAGTCGCCGGGCGCTGTCGATTGCTTCTTCGAGCGGGCGCCTGGCGTCGCGAGGCCGGCGCTCCAGCCGCAATGCGGTGCCGAGCTCAGCCCTTGCCCGCGCGGGTGCCAGCTCGGCTTCGGTGCTGTCGAGTTCGTCGACCGCCTCCTGTAGCAGTTCCACACCCTCGTCGCCGCCTCGGATCGTTCCCGCGGCTGCCAGGGCGATGCCCGCCGCCCGTCGCGAGCCGCTTGAGCGGGCCAGGCTCAGCCCCTCCCCGACCAGTTCGTCGGCGCGGTCGTAGTCGCCCAGCCTTGCAGCCGACCGCGCGGCGAGCGAGCGCCATGGCATGTAGTCGGGGCTCGGCGCCTGGATCGCCAGTAGTCGCTCGCCTGCGGCGAGGAACTGCGCCAGCGCCTCCTGCCAGTCTCCTGCGTAGAAGGCCAGCTGGCCGCGCGCATACGGAAGCCAGAACCATCCGTGCGAGCCCTCCAGTCGCGACTCCACGGCGGCGGTTGGAGCCAGCGCGGCCTTCGCCGCCGGGCGGTCGCCTCGCTCGAGCGCCATCTCGGCGAGAATCGAGCGGGTCGGCACGGTGGTGGTCTCCCACCCCTCCTCGTTCAGTCCGAGCAGGGTTTCGGCGTCGGCGATGCAGGCGTTGACGTCGCCACGCCCCCAGTTGATGCCAATCCGGCACTCCAGGCAGACGGCAAGGTCGAGCAGGCTGGCGCGCCTCTTTGAGTCCTCGATCATCCGGTTGGTGACGACTTCGGACTCTCGGTAGCGGCCGAGCTGCCAGAGGGCCAGGCCCTCGGCGGCTCCCACGATCGTCGGTAGAGAACTCCTCAGCGCCGGATCCCTTCCGTGCTCGGACATCCATGCGAGTTCCTCCGCCACTCGCTCCCGGTTCCCGCGTAGAACGAAGTCGAAAGCCCGCACCGCCCGCCGCGCGAGCTCTGCCGGCGTAGGAGTACCCTCGATGTCGCGTGGTTGCGCGAGCAGCGCCACTGCCTCGTCGACAAGCTCGGGAAGCAGCCGGCCGGAGGACATGCTGTAGCAGAGCAGCTCCGCCTCGGGCGGCCCACCCTGTCCTGGCGGTACCAGGGCAAGCGCGGCATTGACGGCCCCGAAGGCGCCTTTCGGGTTGCCGGCGACATAGAGGGCCTGACCGAGACCCGCCAGTGCCACCGCCCGTTGCATGGGGTCGGGCGCCAGATCGCGCGCTTCGGTCAGGTGGATCAGGCCCACGGGGTCCGCTAGCGCGACCTCGGAGCGCCCCAGTTCCAGCAGGAGCGCGGGATCGTCGTCTCCCGGCTCCTCGAGGGCGCGTCGAAGCAGCTCGACCGCGGTCGCGGCTCCGCCGCGACCGGCCGCCATCGCGGCTGCCGTGCGGAGCGTGGGGATCACCCACTCCTCTGCCATCGGCTCCGCCTGCAGGACGTGGCTTGCGACCTCCTCCGCGGAGGCGCCTGACGCGTGCAGGAGGCGGGCCGCCTCGGCATGGTCGTGGCGCCTGCGCGCTTCCAGAATGTCCGCGTAGACGCTCTCGCGGATGATCGCGTGCACGAATTGCGGCCGTTCGCCCGGCGCCAGGATGTGCGCGCCAACCATGGCGTCGATTGCGCTGACGGCAGCGCCTCTCTCCAGCCCGGCGAGGTCCGCCACGATTTTGACCGAGGCGGTCGCATCGAGGACCGCCACCGCGACCGCGACCCGCTGGGCGTCCTCGCCGAGGCGACCCAGGCGCAGCAGGATCGAGGTCCGAACCGACTCCGGTCGCAGCGCCTTCACGGCGTCCTCGTGGATTTCCGGTTCCTCGCCGGCGGCGGTCAGGAGCTCGCTGAGCAGGAATGGGTTGCCGGCAGTGGCTTCGTGGAAGGCGGCGCACAGCGCCGGATCTGCGCCGGGGAGCTTGCGCTGGACGATCGCGCGCGTCGATTCCTCGCCGAGGCTGGCGAGGTCGAGCGACTCGCGGGAGCTGGTAGCAGCGCCGATCTGGCGCAGCAACTCGGCGGCGTCGGGGGAGGGTGTGTCCCCGGATCTGACCGCGAGCACGAGGGCGATCGGCAGCTCCTCTACCCGCGCGGTGAGATAGGCGAGGAAGCGCAGCGATAGCGGATCCGACCAGTGAGCGTCGTCGACGGCGATCAGCAGCGGCGACTTCTCCGACAGGTCGGCGACGAACCAGAAGAGGCCGTGCACAAGCGGGAAGAACGGAGTCGGGTCGTTCGATGGCGCCGGCGCGATGCCTTCGAGCAGCGGAAGCGCCAGCTCGGCCGCTCCGCCGATCGACTCCAGATGCTCTCGGGAGCGATGCGCCGGTTCGGCGAAGAGCTGGATCGCGACGCCGAACGGGAACGTGCGCTCAAGCTCGCTGGCGGTCGCCGAGAAGACCAGAAGGTCGCTGGAAGTGGACTCTTCGCATACGCGGTCCAACAGGGCGGTCTTGCCGGTTCCCGCGGCGCCCTCGAGGATCGTCACGCCGCCCCGTCCGGCGCTCGCCGCGTCGAGCGCTTCGCTCATTTGCAGCAAAGCGTCGTCGCGCTCGAGCAGGCTGTCGAGCCGATCGCCCACCTCTACTCCGGCGTCGCTTCCAGGGCCTCGGGAAGCAGCTCTCGCGAGTCGACCCCGAGCTTCTCGTAGACGCTGGTGAGGTGGGTCTCCACGGTGCGGCGGGTGACGAACAGGGCTTCGGCCGCCTCCTGGTTGGAGAGGCCTTGCGCGACCAGTGAGGCGACACGGCGCTGGGTCGGAGTAAGCGAGTCCGGGCCGCTGAGCGCTTTGCGCCGCGGCCGCGCTCCACTCGCCCGCAGCTCCTGCTCGGCGCGTCCGGCAAGTGGACGCGCTCCGAAACGGTCCGCCGTGTCGAGTCCGACTCGCAGCACCTCGCGCGCCTCGCTCTTGTCTCCGTCCCGGCGGAGCGCGGCGCCCAACTCGACCAGAGCCCGGCAGTGCTCCAAGCGGGACGGCGAGTCTTCCAAGACCCCGACGGCCTCGCGCAGCAGCTCGATGCCGGCGTCGCCGCCCTCGGCGATCCCGGCGGATCGCAGTGCCTTGCCGAGAGCCCGTGGGGCGCCGAAGCGACGGGCAAGGCGCACCTCCTCCTCTGCGAGCTCCCGCGCGGCGTCCGTCTCGCCCAGGCGATGGGACGCGATCGCCGCCGCGGAGCGCCACGGCAGCATCGCCGGATTCTGGAGCCGGACGACCTCCACCAACTGCTCTCCCGCGGCAAGCGCTTCGTCGCGCGCCCGCTCAGGTTCTCCCTTGGCAAGCGCAAGCCACGCGTGCGCGGTGCGCCACATCAGATAGAGGCTCGTCTTTTGCCAGCGCTCGGGTTCATGCAGCTCGAGCGCCGCCTCCGCCGCCTCCAAATCGCCACGGTCGATCTGGGCCGCGGCAAGCCAGTACTGCGCGGCGGGCAGGTATTTACCCCACCCGCCTGCGGCGCCCCAGGCATCGACGGCCGCCTGTGCGTCGGCGGCCGCGTCAGCGAGCCGACCGCGCCAGTAGCGCGGCCACGACCGTGCGTACAGGGCCTGGGCGATCGCCGTGACGGAACCGCTCGCTTCCGCCACGGCGAGGGCGGCCGCGGTGGCGGCCTCGCTGGAGTCGAGGGCGTCCGACCAGCTCAGGCAGCCGACGGCGACCCACACGTTGAACGAATCCGGACCTTCCTCCTTGAGCAGCGCGCCGCCCGCCAGTAGGCGTTCTGCAACCTCGATCAGATCGTCGCTGGACTCGCCGCTGAACACCCCGACCATCGCGCTCTGAGCGAGAAACGCCCGGTCGCCGCGGGTCCGGCCGCCGCGGCGTCGGAAGGCGAGGTCTCGCCGTTGTTGCGCGACCTCGCTGGCGCGAGAGCTGTCGAGCCAGGCCGTGTCGAGGTAGGCGGTCTCAAGTTCGAGAGCGAGCTCCTCGTCGGCTCCATCTAGCTCGTCCAGGCCCCGCTCGAAGCTCTCCGACGCCTCCGCCACTCGACCGCCCGCGTGCAGCAGCCGGCCCAGCTGCAACAAGAGCCTCGCCCGCTCGGGACCGTCGTCAAGCAGCGCGAGCGCCTGCTCCAAGCGGGCGATTGCCTCGGGGCGGGCAGCAAGGGCCTCGGCCCCGGCCAGGTCGATGAGCAGCGAGGCGAGCGCGGCGTCTTCCGGAGGCTCCTTCAGGGCCCTTTGCAGATAGCGCATTGCCGTGTCCGGAACACCTCGCGAGAGGGCCTGCGCCCCCGCTTTGCGCAGTTCCCGAACCACCCACGGATCACCCTGCCCCGACGTTTCGAGCAGGTGGGCGGCCACACGCTCGGGAGCGGTTTCCTCGTCAGCGATCAGGCGTGCTGCGTGGCCGTGGCCCTCGGCCAGGTCGG
>Ga0209919_1000876_pt1 | contig 14922 bp, 13 predicted proteins | sample SalPon2A_C_D2_MG_FD_185721 | JGI IMG/M metagenome (GOLD analysis project Ga0209919, IMG submission 185721) | Soil microbial communities from South San Francisco under conditions of wetland restoration - Salt Pond MetaG R2A_C_D2_MG (SPAdes)... | ecosystem: Environmental > Terrestrial > Soil >... | reverse complement strand
CAAGACCGGCTTCCGCGCTGGCGATGCTGCTCCGATGGCCATTGTTGAACTGGTTCAGGAAGCTGTTGTAGCCAAGAAGAAGGCTAAGCCTGCCAAGAAGGCAGCTGCACCGAAGGCAAAGGCAGAAGCCAAGGCTGAGGAAAAAGCTGAAGAGGCTGTTGAAGCTAAAGCTGAAGAAGTTGTCGAAGCTGCAACGGAAGAAACTGTTGAAGCCAAGACTGAAGCGGCTGTCGAAGAAACCAAAACCAAAGCCTGATTCATCGGCTTGAGAAATTGAAAAGGCTCCGCAGTGCGGGGCCTTTTTTTATGCCCAATTCATCGTTTTGGTCATGGTCTTTCCGCGGGCTGGTCATGCTGCAAAGCCAATGGCTGCTTTTGATCCTACCCACGTTTGGTGGACATTCGTTTACCCAGAATCATCGGATCAGAAAGCCCTGATGGCCCTCGGGCAGGTTCGTGTCGCTAAAGGACACCTGATCGACTATCGCGCCATCCGGGCCGTGACGGAGCCACGTCTGCATCAGTTTGATTTGCTCAGGGGTTCCACATATGCATGCCAGCACGCTGCCATCCGGCTGATTTTCAACCCAGCCACGGATGCTCAGCCTGCGCGCTTCGCGTTGGGTGCAGTAACGGAAGCCCACCCCCTGCACCCGGCCCGAAATGCTGGCCAACAGGCAAACCGTGTTCACGGGATATCCGGCGTCAGGACGGTATCCTTGGCCTTGCGGGAGAGTTTGGGATAATCGGTTGAATAATGCAGGCCTCTTGATTCATGGCGCTTCCGCGCACTCCGTACAATGAGTTCTGCCACAAGCTCCAGGTTGCGCAGTTCGATCAGGTCGCTGGTAACCGGGTGCTTCCAGTAGTAAGCCGAGATTTCTTCCTGAATGACGTGCAAACGGCGCCTGGCCCGCTGTAAACGCTCGTTGGAGCGGACGATGCCCACATAATGGGACATGATGGCCCGGATTTCTTCCCAGTTCTGCTTGATCTGGATGCGTTCGGATTCCGGCACAATGCCGCTGTCGTCCCACTCCGGAACATTTGCTACCGGTATAACCGGCTGCGCGAGAATATCCCTGGCGCAATGGTCGGCCATGACCAGGCATTCCAGAAGTGAATTGCTGGCCAGCCGGTTAGCGCCATGCAACCCCGTACAGGCGGTTTCGCCGATGGCATACAGGCCCGGAATGGAAGTCCGGCCGCTGACATCAGTCTGCACGCCGCCACACATATAATGCGCAGCAGGCACGATGGGGATGGGCTCGGCCGTCATGTCCATGCCCAGTTGCAGCAGTCGGTCATGAATATTGGGAAATTGCCGGAGAATGGTTTCCCTGCCGATGGGGCGGGCATCCAGATACATGCAGTCGGCACCCAGTTTCTTCATTTCATAATCGATGGCGCGGGCGACAATATCGCGCGGCGCCAGTTCCCCGCGCGCGTCGTAGTCAAACATGAAGCGATGTCCTGCCTTGTTGAGCAACAGCGCACCTTCCCCGCGCATGGCCTCGCTGAGCAGCATATTGGAGCCTTGCGGGTGGAACAGGCAGGTGGGATGGAACTGCATGAATTCAAGATTCATGACGCTGCATCCGGCTCGCCACGCCATGGCTATGCCATCTCCGGACGCTGCATGCGGATTGGAGGTGTACATATATACCTTGCCGGCGCCGCCTGTTGCCAGAATCGTATGACGCGCCCTGATAGTCAGAACCTCTTCCTCCGGGGTAAGCACATAGGCTCCGCAACAGCGACGTTCCTGAGTCGGGCTGTCAGGCACCTCCAGGCAGATGAGGTCAATGGCAGTGTGATCTTCCATGCGACGGATGTTCGGCTGGGGCGAAACTTGCGAGAGCAGTGCCTCGCCAATGGCCCGGCCTGTGGAGTCCTGCACGTGTGCAATGCGACGATGGCTGTGGCCGCCTTCCCGGGTCAGGTGAAGCTGCCCTGCATTCACATCAAAGCCGGTACCTATCTGGACAAGCTCTTCGATGATGCCGCCCCCGCAGGTGATGATCTCCCGGGCTGCTTCTTCATGGCACAGTCCCGCACCGGCCTCAAGCGTGTCCTGCAGGTGCGATTCAATCGAATCCTGATCCGATATGACGCTGGCAATACCGCCCTGGGCATACCAGGTGCTCGAATCCTGAAACCTTCCCTTGTTTACCAGCAGGACATTTCCATGTTTGGCAAGGCGGGAGGCTGTCAGCAATCCCGAGGCGCCGCTGCCAATGATAAGGAAATCCGTATCCATGCGTGTTTTCTGGTTCAATGCCGTTTCCCCAAAGGATAGTGAGCAACACTTACCAGCCTATGCAGGCATGGCAGTGCCTGCAAGGGCTGGTCGAAAGCAGGTTAATGTGTGTAAGCTTGGCCATTCGTTGACGACTCGCATCCTGTCAGCGTCAGAACCGGAGATATTGTGGAACAAAAGGTCACCGTTATTGCATTGGAAGGCAAACAGGCACTGGTACAGGCTCGCCGGGCGAGTGCCTGTGGTGATTGTGCCGGCAAGGCCTCCTGCAGCACCATGGGTTCATGGTCGGATCGTTTTGCCCAGTTGCGTGTACAGAATTCGGTGCATGCCGGGGTTGGCGACGAGGTGCTGCTGGAGGTATCCGACAGCATGATGTTGCGGATTGCTTTCCAGCTTTACGGGTTGCCGATGATCGCATTTGTTATGTGCGGCCTTGCCCTGCGGGCATTTGCGGGCCTTGCCGACTGGCCTTCGCCGGAGGTATGGGGTGCGGTTGGCGGGATTGCCGGCGTATTGTCAACCTATGCCGGATTGCTGTATCGAAACACGCATGACAAGGATAAGACTCTGGATGCGAAGATGGTGAAAATAACGCGGCGTGCCGATTCGATTCCGATACTGCCTGTATAAATTAACAAGAAATCTTCATCTTTTATTCATCTGGTGAACTTAAAAAGTGGCCTGCATTTTCGACCATATATCGCAAAGGAGTTTGAATTGAAATATCTGAAGCGCTTAACCCCTATGTTTTTTGTAATGTTTGTATGGGCTATTCCTGCACATGCCATGCCGGAAAGTTTTGCCGACCTTGCAGCGGCACAGGCAGATTCGGTGGTCAATATCAGTACCACTCAGGTTGTTCGCGGACAGGCACCACAGGGATTCGGACTGGACCCTAATTCACCCTTTAACGATTTTTTCCATGATTTTTTCCGGAATATGCCGCCGCAGGAAAGGCATGCTCTGGGCACCGGTTTTATCATTTCGGCAGATGGCTACATCATCACCAACAATCACGTTGTGGAGAGCGCTGATGAAGTATTGGTCAAGATGCGCGATGGCAAGGAATATCAGGCCAAGGTTGTTGGTGTGGATCCCAAGCTGGATATTGGCCTGGTCAAGGTGGATGCGAAAGGCCTGAAACCGGTCAAAATGGGCGACTCGGACAAACTGCGCGTTGGGGACTGGGTGGTTGCCATCGGCAATCCATTTGGTCTAGAACAGACAGTAACCGCCGGCATTGTTTCCGCCAAGGGCCGGGTCATTGGCTCGGGCCCATACGATGATTACATCCAGACCGATGCGGCCATCAATCCGGGCAACTCGGGTGGCCCGCTGTTCAACCTCAACGGCGAAGTCGTTGGTATCAATACCGCGATTTACACGCGTAGCGGCGGCAGTAACGGTATCGGCTTCGCCATTCCGATCAATCTGGCGCGAAGCGTTCTTAATGACCTGAGAGAGAAAGGCCATGTCACGCGGGCACGCCTGGGTGTGCACATTACCGATATTGACAAGGAAACGCAGAAAGCCTTGGACCTGAAGACGCGTGAGGGAGCGCTGGTGCCGCAGGTCGAGTCCGGCTCGGCGGCGGACAAGGCCGGGATCCGGGCAGGCGATGTTATTGTGTCGCTGGATGGCGTGGCGATACACAGCGCACATGAGCTGCCGATTCGCGTGGCCCGGCATACCCCTGGAGACAAGGTCGCAGTTGGCATCATTCGGGATGGCAAGGCCAAAACCATTACCGTGACTGTTGAGGAAATGCCGGAAGAAATTACGGCTGAAAATTCAAATTCACGATCGGGTGATGGTAATGTGCGCCTGGGGCTTGTCGGCGAGAGCCTGACATCCGATATGGCCAAATCGCTGGAAACCCGCGTCAAAAAAGGCGTGGCTGTGAAGCAGGTACAACGGGGTTCACCGGCAGCCAGGGCCGGGATTCAGCCCGGGGATGTCATCTACCGGATTAACGGAGAAGACGTATCCGGACTTTCCTCCATGTCCAAACTGCTCAGGCAATTCAATCCCGGCGATGTGCTGCGTGTTATGCTGGATCGTCACGGAGATCAGGTATTTGCCCTTGTGAAGTTGCCAAAGAGCGAGAAATAAGTGGCGGGGCTTCCCCATGTCAAGGTGATGAGCCGTCGCCAGTGCTGCCTGTGTGAGGAAGCCAAGGCAGTGGTGGCGACGCTCTCTGAGCAGGGTATGTGCAGCTGGGAAACCGTCGATGTGGACCGGGACAAGGCTCTTCTGGTTCGCTATGGCATGGATGTGCCGGTGATACTGGTTGATGATCAGCCGATGTTTAAGCATCGCGTGACTGCGGAGGAACTGTGCAGTCATCTTCAGCATGTCCAGGAGGAAGCAGCATGAAATATCGATTTCCTATTGCTGTGCTGGTGTTGCTTGCGCTGGGTGCCGGGCTTTATTTCAGTCTGCCGGAACCTCCTGCCCAGGTGAAAGAGGGGAATCCGGCCGTGGACTTTTCCTTGCCCGATCTGGCCGGGGCCATACACACCCTGCCCAAGGGCGAGGTGACCCTGCTGAATTTCTGGGCCACATGGTGTCCTCCCTGCCGCAAGGAGATGCCATCAATGATTTCCCTGCATGAAAAGCTGGCTGCACGCGGGTTAAAACTGGTGGCGGTATCCGTGGACAAGAGCAGTTCAGATCTGGCCAGCTTTGTGCACGAATTCCAGATTCCATTTCAGGTGCTGCACGATGCGGACAGTACGATATCGCGTCGCTATGGCGTCTTCCGTTACCCGGAAACCTTTCTGATTGATCGCAACGGCGTGATTCGCCATCATCTGGTAGGCGGTGTTGACTGGATGTCCAAGCCAGTGCTCGATATTGTGGAGGGGATGCTGAATGAACCGGCAAACAGGGAGCCAGTCAGAGCAGGCAGCTGAGCATCTTCGGCAGCAGATAGCCTCCCTGCGCGAAGAACTGCGCGAGCATAATTATCGATACTATATTCTCGATAACCCGGTTATCAGCGATGCCGATTATGATCGGCTGCTGCGTCAACTGGGTGAACTAGAGTATGAGCTAGGCGAGCCAATACCGGCTGATTCTCCGACCCAAATTGTAGGTGCTCCGCCCAGCCAGACATTTGCGGCTCGCGAACATGGTGAGCCTTTGCTTTCTCTGGCCAATGCTTTCGCAGACGAGGAAGTTGAGTCGTTTGATACCAGGGTTCGCGAAGTGCTTGGCGATCAGCAGCCGTGCTACATTATCGAGCCCAAGGTGGATGGTCTTGCCGTCAACCTGAGGTATGAGCAGGGCCAGTTGCGCGTTGCCGCGACTCGAGGCGACGGTCGTGCAGGCGAGGATGTGACCGCCAACATTCGGACCATTGGCGATATTCCCTGGCGGCTGGAACCCCCTGCTGGTATCAGGCTTCCCGATGTGCTTGAAGTGCGCGGCGAGGTTTACATGTCGAAGATGGCATTCGCTTCCCTGAATCAGCGACAGGACGAGTCAGGGGAGAGGCCCTTTGCCAATCCCCGCAATGCTGCTGCCGGCTCATTGCGACAGCTTGATGCAAGAGTCACCCGCGCTCGTCAGCTCGGATTCTTTGCCTACGGCGCGGGGCTTGGCGCTGAAGCCATAGCTTCCGGACAGCTTGAGTTGTTGCGTCGGCTGCAGGCGATGGGCTTTGCTGTTCAGGATGTTACCCGTGCCTCATCTGTTGAGGCGTTACTGGGACAATATCATGCATTGCATGAAATACGCTCGACCCTGAACTACGAGATCGATGGCGTGGTGTACAAGCTTGATGACTTTTCCCTGCAGGGGCGTCTGGGTGCGGTTGCACGTTCTCCGCGCTGGGCCATTGCCCATAAATTTCCAGCAGAGGAAGTAGTTACTGCAGTCAGGGACATTATCTGGCAAGTCGGTCGAACCGGCGTTATTACACCTGTGGCGGATATGGATCCGGTGGCTGTGGGCGGTGTGATGGTGTCACGGGCTACCTTGCACAATGTTGAAGAGATGGCGCGTAAGCAGGTGTATCAGGGATGCAGGGTGCTGGTGCGCAGGGCAGGCGACGTGATCCCCGAGGTTGTGCGCGCTATTGATGTCGATCCCAAGCAACCGCCACCCGATGTGCCGACGGTGTGCCCGGCGTGCGCTTCAGCTGTGTATCGCCTGGCCAATGAGGTGGCGATCCGTTGCAGTGGCGGCCTGTCATGTCCCGCCCAGTTGAAGGAGCGCCTGAGGCATTTTGTATCACGCTCGGCCATGGATATTGAGGGTATGGGCGAAAAATTCATCGACAAGCTTGTCGATGAAGGGCTTCTTACCAGCATTGCCAGCATTTATGAGCTGGATTATTCCTGCATCCTTGACTGGCCTGGCATGGGAGAAAAGAAGCTGGCCAATCTTCGCTCGGCTCTGAACGAAAGCCGAAAGCGGCCGCTTTCACGTTTTTTGTTCGCGCTCGGCATTCGCCATGTGGGGCAGGCTACTGCGGCTTCGCTGGCACAGTATTTCGGGTCCCTGACAGCACTCGCCGAGGCTGATGAGGATGCGCTGGTGGCCGTGCCGGATATCGGCCCTGAGGTGGCCGCCAGCATCCGAAACTTTTTCCGTGAGCCGCATAATGTAGAAGTAATGGATCGACTGATTGCAGCGGGCGTTGAGCCTGTGACCGTTGAGTCGGTGATTTGCGATCATCCACTTAATGGAAAAAGCGTTGTTCTGACCGGCAGCTTTGATCATATCCAGAGGAGGGTCGCTCAGGAAAGGCTCAGGGAGCTCGGCGCCAAGCCGGTGGGGTCTGTATCTGCCAAGACAGATATCGTTGTTGCCGGTGAAAAAGCCGGGTCCAAATTAACCAGGGCGCGGGAACTTGGCATTGAGATCGTGGATGAGGCTCAACTACTTGCCTGGCTGGGTCTTACCTAGGATGGCTGCCCGAAAATGCAACTGCGGCTAGACGGTATGTATGAGTAAATGCTCCAGGTGCTTCTCATCAAGCAATTCGTCCAGCATGACTCCGGCCCATGCAGGTCCGTCATCATCTTCCTGCACCCATACAACCGTCCCTTTCCCCAGATGCAGTTGAGTATCGGGATCGCTGGTGGACATTGAAACCTGGATGCGCTGGCCAATCTCCAGCGGCACCGGGCGGTCACAGAGAAAGCTCAGGCCGCCGCCGGATACATCCCGGCACGGACATTGAAGATTGCACTCATCACCATCGGAGTCTCGCGTGCTGACCTTAAGCAGCAGGGTGTTTGCGTGACGTGGGTGTTTACGCCGTTCCTGATCACTCATGAAGTTAATCCTCTCTTCACGCCAATATAGACGAATGTACGAGCATGCAAAAGCTTACCTTTTCACCAGCATGCTGATTGGTGATTTTCGGATTGTGTCCATAGGACGTGGATTTGCCATTCCAGGCTTGTATTGTAGGTTTGGCACTCTTATAATGTGAGTGCTAAAAGCTCAGGGTATGTATGGCAGAAGCCATAAGTACTAATGGTTATTGGAGGAAATGCGTGTTTGTAAAAGCTGTCGAAATGTCGAGTCTGTCGCTTTTTTCGCGTGATGTGCGGAAAATTCCTCGTCTTGATCGCGAAGAGGAACGTCGTCTGGCATATCTGTGGAGAGACCAGCGTGACCGCGAAGCGGCGAGGCAGTTGGTAATGTCCAATATGTATGGTGTTGCCGCCATCGCCCGTGAATATCGTCATTTTGGCCTCCCGGAAATGGATTTGATTCAGGAAGGCGCTCTTGGCCTGATGCATGCAGTGAAGCGTTTTGATCCGGATCGCGGATTCCGTCTGATGACCTATGCCTCATGGTGGGTGCGGGCAGCTATCCACGATTATATTTTGCGCTCATGGAGCATAGTAAAACTTGGTACCAATAAGATTCAGCGGCGTATTTTTGCCGGCCTGCAAAAGGCCAAAAATGCCATTGCCGCGCTGGATGGGCATCATGCCGATGAGGTGGCCAAGGATTTTGGCATGAATGCCTCCGAATATCAGGAAGCGGCACATGCTTTTATCCAGCGTGATGTATCGCTCGATGTGGCCTGCGAGGAGGGTGCTTCGATGGTGCACGCATTGCCGGCACCGGAAGGTTCACCCGAGGATATTCTGGTTGATTCCAACTGGGAGGATCACCGGAAGTCCGTGCTTTATTCATCCATTAACAAGCTGGCCGAACGGGACAGGATCATTATTGAACGGCGTCACCTGAGCGAGGAGCCGGCAACCCTGAAAGATCTGTCCGAGGAATTCGGTGTGTCTGTGGAACGTGTACGCCAGCTGGAAGCACGGGCCCTGCAGCGCCTGAAAGAATCAGCATTGAATTAAATCCGTACGTCGCATATCAACGGGAAAGATAGGACACCCTTTGTGAACTCAGGAGACAAAGGGGCTGCATTGATGATTTTTACGGTGCAGCGGGTTCATTGCTGATTAGCCCCTGGCATGGCAGACACCAGCACCCCGATAAGCATCATTCCATCGGTATAGTAGGGATCGCCATTTGCATTCAAACCGCTCCTTCTTGCTCCAATGCCCGTTGTGGCGCGAAGACTCCGGATCAGGCCAGCTTTAGCCAGACTTTCTATCAATCGATCTCTCATGGCATCTATGTCGGGGTCAATGTGATGAATGATCTGACCTGTCCGATGACTGAGCCCGGATCCAATGTCGAAGGTGACGGATCCTATCCACACCGGAATGCCGTGAAGTCCCGATGGCTCTGACTGCCACAAGCGCACGTGCCATCTTTTGTTCGCGCTTTCGCCCACTTCATGTTCGAAGGCCAAATCCTGTTTGCGGTTGAACACGTACAGATTGCTGACAGGGGCATCCGGATCCGGACGATGCAGCAGGATACTTTCGACAATCTCGATGCTGGATTTAAAGGTGATCGGATCAGCTGGTTGCCAGCCTATAGCCAACATGGCACGAACAAGCTGTGTACGGCTTCCCACAAGGACGATATTTAGCGGATCCCCCGGGACTCCTTCGGCGTTGTATGTGATTTTGGGTAATGAATCGAGTCTGGCTTGGGGCAATGTCTCGAACTCCTGCCAGAAAAACGGCATGATCAAATACGCGACAAGCAGATAGATGGCGATGATGCTGATCCCGGTGGCAAGCGCGGCCAGAGCCAGACGCAGGAAGCGTGAAAGCCTCGAATTGGCGGACGCTGCCGTCCCAGGGTTATTTTTTTCCATGGGCCAATTCTGCATGGCATTACGAGGCTGACGCCAGCCCTTTTCATTCAGCCATTTAGCTATCAGCATCGGGGCTTCATCTAAGCAAGGGGTTACAAGCCGGTGTCCGATCTTTACGAAGCGCAAAGCATAGAAATCAAATGGCAGCAGAAGTGGGCTGAGGCAGGCATTGATGCGGCCTCAGATGATCCGGCTGAGGCGCGTCCGAGCTATTACTGTCTTGTCATGTTTCCCTATCCGTCCGGCAATCTGCACATGGGGCATGTACGCAACTATTGCCTGGGCGATGCGGTTGCCCGTTACAAGCGCATGAATGGATTCAATGTGCTGCATCCCATCGGCTGGGATGCCTTCGGCCTGCCTGCCGAAAATGCGGCGATCAAACATCACAGGCCACCGGCAGAATGGACCTATGCCAATATCGATCAGATGCGCGAGCAGCTCAAGCGGCTCGGGCTTTCCTATGACTGGTCGCGCGAGATTGCCACCTGCCGCCCCGAGTATTACCGCTGGGAGCAGTGGATGTTTACCCGCCTGATGGAAAAAGGCATGGCCTATCAGGCCGAGGCCGAGGTGAACTGGTGCGATCCCTGTCATACCGTGCTGGCCAACGAGCAGGTTGTGGATGGCGTGTGCTGGCGCTGCGATACGCCTGTGGTGCGCAAGAATCTGAAACAGTGGTTTATCCGCATCACAGCCTATGCTGACGAACTTCTTGCCGACCTTGATAAATTGACGGGCTGGCCGGAGAAAGTGGTTGGCATGCAGCGCAACTGGATCGGCAAATCGACCGGTGCCGAGGTGTCTTTCGGGCTGGAAGACTCGGATGCGACACTGGATATTTTCACCACCCGCCCCGATACCCTGATGGGTGTGACTTATATGGCTGTGGCAGCCAGTCACCCGCTGGCCCAGAAGGCGGCCAGGTCCAATGCCGACCTGGTGAAATTTATCGATGAGTGCAGCAAGATTTCCACCAAAGAAGCCGATGTCGAAACCATGGAGAAGAAGGGTATGTCCCTCGGTATCTATGCGATTCATCCGATTTCCGGCGAAAAGATACCGGTCTGGGTGGCCAATTTTGTCCTGATGGGATATGGCACGGGTGCGGTGATGAGTGTACCGGCGCATGATGAACGCGATTTCCATTTTGCGAAAAAATACGGGTTGCCGATCAAACCCGTTATAGCTCCTTCCCATTGGGATTTATACAAAATTGATAGAACTGAGAATGGAGTAGATGGCTCACCATGTTTGTTGAACAGTAACGCCGATATCAGCTCGCCTAAGGGTAATGACTCCAATGTTTTAGACTGGAGTGAGTGGAACGATATTTTTGGACAGAAAGGTATTTGTATAGATTCTGGCATATATAATGGCTTGAATTTCGAAGAGGTTACGGACGCTATTATTGCTGACCTTGCAGCCAATGGATCGGGTTGCAAGCGGGTGCAGTTCCGCTTGAGGGACTGGCTGGTGTCACGCCAGCGCTATTGGGGCGCTCCGATTCCGGTGATTCACTGCGGAGATTGCGGTGCGGTGCCGGTGCCGGATGAGCAGTTGCCTGTGGAGCTTCCGACTGAGCTGCAGCCGACCGGTGGCGCATCGCCGCTGACCGAGTGCGAGGCCTTCAAACACACTGAATGTCCGAAGTGCGGGAAGCCAGCCATGCGTGAACTCGATACCTTCGATACCTTTATGGAATCATCATGGTATATGAATCGCTACACCAGTCCGCGCAACGAGGATGCCATGGTAAATGCGGGTGCGATGCAGCGCTGGGCACCGGTGGATCAGTATATCGGTGGCGTTGAGCACGCGGTGCTGCATCTTCTGTATGCCCGTTTTTACCACAAGCTGATGCGTGATGCCGGGCTGTTTACCTCTGAGCAGGGTGATGATGAGCCGTTCAGGAATCTGCTTACGCAAGGCATGGTTCTCAAGGATGGCAGCAAAATGTCCAAATCCAAGGGAAACACGGTCGACCCGAAGGCAATTATTGAACGATTCGGTGCTGATACTGCCCGCCTGTTTACGCTGTTTGCCGCACCTCCCGAGAAGGAGCTGGAATGGAATGATGCGGGTGTCGAGGGTGCATACCGTTTCCTGAAGCGTGTGTGGCGGTTGCTTGATAAAAACGCTGCCGATACTGCTGGTAAGGGAGATGCAGGCGATGCCAAGGCCCTGCGGCGTTCGATTCATTCAACCATTCAGCGTGTGACCTATGCCTTCGAGCACGGCTTTGCATTCAATGTGGCTATTGCCGCCCTTATGGAGCTGGCCAATAGCCTGCAGGCGTTTGTCATTCATGATGAGCAAGGCGAGCAGGACTACCGGGAAGGGCTGGAGGCGCTGGTGACCATGCTGGTGCCTTTCGTGCCGCATTTTGCCTGCGAGGCTGGCGAGCAGCTGGGGTTGCAACAAATGGCTGTGATGCAGTCATGGCCGCAGGTAGATGAGTCTGCACTTGCCTCGGATGAGGTAACACTGGCGGTGCAGGTGCAGGGCAAGCGTAGAGGGGAAATCACCATTGCCAGGACTGCGGGTCAGGATGAGGCGATGGCTGCTGTCAGGGCCGAGGCAGGCATTGCCAAATGGCTGGACGGCATGCAGGTGGTCAAGGTGATCCTTGTGCCCGGGCGACTTCTCAATATCGTGGTCAAACCGGCATGATCCGATCGCTCTGGATTGTCGCAATGCTACTGGCTTCCTGCGGTTACCACCTTGTCGGCCATGGCGATGGGCCGGGCGTTATCCCGGCCGATGTGAGAAGCTTGAATATCATCGGCCACGACGAGGGCGAGATGCTGCTGCCGACGCTGCGCAATCAGCTTGCAACGGACACACTGTCCGTCACCACCAACGCAAAAATGGTGAGCGGAAATGCGCACCATGCGCGGCTGATTCTGCAGCTGAATCCGGTCAGCTTTGCTGCATCGGCCTACGGTGTTTCCGGTATTGCCATCCAGTATCGCATGGTTTATTCAGGCAGCCTGACGCTTGAGCGTGATGGTGCGACCATCTGGCAGAGCGGTTTGCTTTCCGAGCAGGGTGAAGTGTATGTGACCGGAGATCCAACCAGTATCGAGGCTTCTCGACAGCAGTTGTTGGCCGGGTTGAGGAAGCAATGGCTGCGCACGGCAGTCTCCCGGCTGCGCTCCGGATTTTAATTCGTGCCTGCATGCCGTGAACCATGAAACTTAAGCCGGATCGGTTATTACCTCCGCAGCATGCCGCTTACTACCTGTATGGTGAGGATCATGACGCCATGGCCGAGGCTGCCGAGGCATTGCTGCAGGCCGGAGAGGAAGCTGCCCTGCGCTTGCGTGTGGACGTCAATGAGCTGGCCCGCATTGAGGAGTCATCGAAAAACCACAGTCTGTTCGGCCCGTCAAACTGTTATGCCCTGGTTCGCAATGCACAGTCCGCCAACCCAAAACAATGTGAGCATTTGCTGAGGCTGGTAGCCCGTGTTGCTTCTGGCAACCGGGTGATTGTCTGTGCCCCGGGCATCGAGTGGAAGAAGGCCCTGCACAAGAAGATGCAGGCCGAGGCCGATGTAGCCCAGTGCGAGTTCTTTTTGCCTGATGAGCGGGGCTTTGCAAACTGGCTGAGCACAGAGCTTGGCAAGGCGGGGGTGAAGGTGTCCGAGGAGGCCATGCAGTGGATGGTGGAGAGCCTGTGCGGCATGCGCCAGGCTGCCCGCCAGATGATCGAGAGGCTTCGCCAATACGATAACGGGAAGGGTGAAACTCTGGGCATGGCCGTGGTCGGAGACCTGCTTGGTGAGCGGGCACCGGAGGCGCTTGAGGACTGGTGTCATGCCGTGGCTCTTCGGGATAGCAGGGCCGTATCCCTGGCTTCACGGCTGATGCGTGATCAGCAGGTGGCCGAGGTACAGATGCTTTCATGGCTGGGAACGAGGATCCAGCAGCTGCTTTTGTTCAGCTGGTTTGCCGCAAAAAAACATCGCAATCCGGCACAGGCTGCGAGCCTGTTCGGTGAGGCGCGGAAGAAAGTGGCTGACGAAGTCCGTGGCTGGCGCGGATCCGAGCTGGTGCAGGCTATGGGGCGAATCAACGAAGCTGAAAAATTGATCAAGGGCGCATCGGTTGAGGATAAACCGGTAGTTATTGAGCGACTGACGCTGGATCTTGTACGTGAGGGCGGATTGGCTGCATGAGCCCTGAAGAAGCATTGAGACCGGATTGGATGGATTTTGAGCGGGACCACGTCTGGCATCCCTATGCATCCATGCAGAATCCGGCCCCCGTGTATGCGGTCAGGCGTGCCGAAGGTGTTGAATTGGAGCTGGAGGACGGGCGCCACGTGATTGATGGCATGGCTTCATGGTGGTGTGCGATTCACGGCTACAATGTGCCGCAATTGAATGCAGCCATTGAAAGGCAGCTCCACTCCATGTCGCATGTCATGTTCGGTGGCCTGACGCACGAGCCCGCTGCACGTTTGGCGGAGCGGCTTCTCGAACTGGCGCCTGCGGGCATGCAACATGTTTTCTTCGCCGATTCGGGATCGGTGTCGGTGGAAGTGGCCATCAAGATGGCACTGCAGTACTGGCAGGCTCAGAAACAGCATGGCAAAACGCGGTTGCTGACCATTCGTCACGGGTATCATGGTGATACATTCGGTGCGATGGGTGTGTGTGATCCGGTTTCGGGCATGCATCATTTGTTTGCCGGCATGCTTTCTTCCAACTACTTCGCTGATGCCCCGACCGCACACACGGATGCAGACTGGGATGATGGGCAGATTGAATCCTTTCGGGCACTGATTGAAGCCCATCATGCCGAGATTGCAGCGGTTATTATCGAGCCGCTGGTGCAGGGAGCAGGCGGCATGCGCATGTATGCCCCTGAATTCCTGCGCCGGGTACGAGCTCTTTGCGATGAATTCAGTGTGCTGCTGATCGTTGATGAAATTGCCACCGGATTTGGCCGCACCGGAACCATGTTCGCCTGTGAGCAGGCAGGTATCAGCCCGGATATCATGTGCGTTGGTAAGGCCCTGACCGGTGGTTATATGACACTGGCGGCCGTGCTGACCACTGCCGAGGTATGCCACGGTGTGCATGCCGATGGCGAGGTGCTTATGCATGGCCCCACATTCATGGCCAATCCTCTGGCATGTGCTGTGGCGCTGGCCAGTATTGACCTGCTTCTGGCCGGTGACTGGCAGCAGAGGGTTCGCGCTATTGAATGGCAATTATTGGAAGAACTGGCTGAGTGCCGGCAAATGGAGGGTGTGGCGGATGTCAGGGTCATGGGTGCGATCGGAGTTGTCGAAATGAATGAGCCCGTGGACATGGCACGCGTGCAGGACATTGCGCTTGAAGCCGGTGTCTGGCTGCGGCCCTTCGGCAGGCTTATCTATGCCATGCCTCCTTATGTCATCACACCTGCCCAATTATCCAGAGTCACTGGAGCCATGCGGA
>Ga0209919_1000875_pt1 | contig 14922 bp, 10 predicted proteins | sample SalPon2A_C_D2_MG_FD_185721 | JGI IMG/M metagenome (GOLD analysis project Ga0209919, IMG submission 185721) | Soil microbial communities from South San Francisco under conditions of wetland restoration - Salt Pond MetaG R2A_C_D2_MG (SPAdes)... | ecosystem: Environmental > Terrestrial > Soil >... | reverse complement strand
GACTTCAGTTGATCGCCCTCGAGTCCCAGTGCGAATCCGAGGCGACGCGCCTCGTAGCCGGAAAATCCCGAACCCGGATTCACCGGCACGGTGAGAATCTGCTCCGGCGTCTTTTCAGCGACTTCCTCGATATCCATGCCACCCGCGGCGGAAGCGACAAAGGTGAGGCATTCGCGGGCCCGATCGACGAGCACACTGAGGTAGAGTTCGCGGTCGATGTCGGATCCGCGCTCGACCCACACTTTTTCGATAGGCAGGCCCTCGCCCTGGGTCTGGTGCGTTATCAGGCGCTGGCCGAGCATTTCGGCAGCGGCTTCGCGCGCCTGCGCCGGGGACCGCACAAGCTTCACCCCGCCCGCCTTGCCGCGGCCGCCGGCATGAACCTGGGCCTTGACGACCCACAACTCGCCGCCCAGCGCCTCGGCTGCGGCTGCGGCGTCCTCCGCGCTGGAGGCCACTTTGCCTTCCGGAACCGGAACGCCGAACTCGGCGAACAACTGTTTTGCCTGGTATTCGTGCAAATTCATGTTATAGAGACCTTCTGTAATTGGCCGACCAACGAGAAAAGCGATGTCTGACGGCACCAAAGAGCGCATATTTTGGGGCATTAGCCGACTTTTAGCAAAACGGGATCATCCCGAGATCCTCGCCGCCCCCGCGCGCTGGCGCCTCCTGAAGGTGCTCAATATTTACCGGATGCTGGTGGCCACGGCCAGTATCAGCGTGGGCTTCACGCCCCTGTTCAGTTATTACCTGCACATCGAAGCACCGATGGTCGTGGCCCTGAGCGGCGTGGGTTACTTGCTGCTGGGACTGGCTTCCATTGCATTGCTCGCGCGCGCATGGCCGGGGCTCGCCACTCAATCCGAACTGCAGCCGCTGCTCGACCTGATCGGGCTCGCAATTATCACCCAGGCCGCCGGCGCCCAACTCGCGCTGTTTGCTTTTCTCCTGATCCCCCCGGTAGCAGTGGCCGCTGCAAGCGCGCTCAACCTGCGCCGCGCGGTATTTTTCGCCGCCCTGTGCGCCCTGGTCGTCCTCGGTGCCACCCTCGGCGCGGGCCTCAGCCGGGAACTTGCGATCCTGCTCTATGCACGCGCCGGGCTGTATGCACTGGGTCTGCTGGTCGTAGCCGTTGTGGCGCACCAAATGGCCACTCGCCTGTTCGAGACCGAAGCCCTGGCCGAACGACGAGGCATCGAAGTCCGCGAGCTGGACGCCATCAACCGCCGGATCATCGCCCAGTTGCGCACCGGCGTGGTGATCACCGACGCCCTGGGGTACATCCTGCGCCGCAACCCTGCTGCCACCCGTTTCATCGACTCCGCATTGCGAACAAACATCGAGCTGCTGGCCGGCAGGGAAGCCCAGGCGGGAACCTCGACCTTCGAACGCGATGGCGCCAGCACACTGTTGGTTACCGTTATGCCCCTGGGCAACGAGCGAAAAGCCCGACGCCTGGTGTTCATAGAAGACACCGAAATCGCGCACGAGCAGACCCGGGCAATGAAACTGGCCGCACTCGGCCGTTTAACCGCCGGCATCGCCCACCAGGTCAGGAATCCGTTGTCGGCCATCGTCCAGGCCAACCAACTGCTGGCCGAGGACGGTACGCTCGACGGCGAGCAAGAGCACCTGAGCCGGATCATCGCCAACCAGGGCGCACGCCTGGGCGGCATGGTGGACAGCATTCTCAAACTTTCACGCCGCGATACCGCCGAACCCAGCCTGATCGAACTGCACGACTGGCTGAACGATTTCGTCCGCAGCTACGGCGAACGCCATCCGGAAAGGGCGCCCAGGCTGCACCTGCCGGAAGAAAACACCCACAGCCAGGTGCGCTTCGATCCCGGCCAACTCGAACACGTCGTCGTCAACCTGGTGGACAACGCCTTCGTGCACGGTGATTCCCGGCCAGGTGTATACCTCAGAATTGGCATTGGCGGCGCACACGTGTATCTTGATGTACTGGATCGCGGGCCCGGTATCGCCCAGCCCGAACGTTTGTTCGAGCCTTTCGCCACAACCAGCGCAAGCGGGACGGGCCTCGGCCTATATCTGGCGCGGGAACTGGCAATAGCGAACGGGGCGCGACTCGGAGCCTACCCGCGCAAAGGCGGGGGGACACGTTTTCGACTCGAATTTGGACAGGACAGCGCATGGCTGGAGTGAAACAAACATCGCGGGTACTGGTGGTCGACGACGAGCCGGATCTGCGCGATCTTCTGACCCTGACACTGGGCAAGATGGGCGTAGAGACTGCGGAGGCGGGTGACCTGGCCGAAGCGCGCCGCGCACTGGTCAGCGACCATTTCGGCCTGGTGCTCACCGATATGCACCTGCCGGACGGGAATGGCCTCGATTTCGTGCACTGGATGCAGGAACAGGCGCCCAACATACCGGTTGCAATGATCACCGCCTACGGCAGCATGGACATTGCCGTGGAAGCACTAAAGGCCGGCGCCTTTGATTTTATCGCCAAGCCCGTCGACCTTGTCCGCCTGCGAACACTGGTTCGGGATGCGCTGGCGCTGGACACCAGCGATGCCGGTGATGAATCCGCTACGGCGCAACTTCTGGGCGATTCCCGGCAAATGCACGAATTGCGAACCGCGATCACCCGCATGGCACGCAGCCAGGCCCCGGTGCTGATTACCGGCGAGTCCGGTACCGGCAAGGAACTGGCCGCCAGACTCATTCACAGCTCGGGGCCCCGCGCACCCTACCCCTTTGTGCCCGTGAACTGCGGCGCCATCCCCGGCGAACTCATGGAAAGCGAGCTGTTCGGGCACCGCAAGGGCAGCTTCACCGGTGCCCACGCCGATCGTCCGGGCCTGATCCGCAGCGCCGAGGGCGGAACTCTTTTCCTTGACGAAATCGGCGAACTGCCCCTGTCCATGCAGGTCAAGCTGCTGCGCGTCATTCAGGAGCGTAAAGTACGCTCCGTTGGCGCCACTGATGAAACCCCGGTCGACGTTCGTTTCGTCTCCGCCACCCATCAAAACCTGGTCGAGGCCCTGAAGGAAGGACGCTTCCGGGAAGACCTCTATTACCGCATCAATGTCATCGACCTGCACGTACCGGCCTTGCGCGAACGCCGCAGCGACATCGCCCCGCTGGCCGAGGCACTGCTCTCGCGCATGTGCAGTGCTGCCGGCACTCCGAACAAAAAACTGACGCCGGCAGCCATTGCCCTGCTCGCACAGCATGATTTCCCCGGCAACGTGCGAGAACTGGAAAACGTCCTGGAGCGCGCGTTTGCGCTCACCGAAGGCAATGCCATTGACGCGGCCGACATCCGCTTGCGCCGAAGCCAGCGGCGCCAGGAAGCCGACATTGCAGCGAGCACCTCCGAACCCCTGCCCAACGTGCTCCATGACGTCGAGCGCCAGGCCATTCAGAAGGCGCTGCGTGAAACCGGGGGAATCGTACCGAAGCGGCACGCCGCCTCGGCATGACCTTCAGGCAACTGCGCTACCGGCTCGACAAGCTCAACATCAAGCCCTGAACAGGGTATCGGGTTCCACGCCCTCGCTGCCTACCGGAAACCAGGAAAAGTGACAAAATACACGACGAAAACGTCAGCGGGTGACAATAATGTCACTTTTTTGTCACTTTGCTTTGCCTCATAATCATGATTTGACAACTTGTCATGAAGACCACAACCTCATGCCTTGTACAGGAATAACTTATTTTACCAACAATTACAGTAGCTTAATGAAATATATCCGATTGGTCCGATAAATTGTCCCCAATCACCGGGATTATGGCATGCTTCTTGCTGCCTTACGGGTAGGCCTTGTGCCTAACTTGCAAGTTAGATTGAAATTTTGGAGGTTTTTTAACCATGAAACGTAATCAACAAGGGTTCACCCTCATCGAATTGATGATCGTGGTGGCCATTATCGCCATCCTGGCAGCTATTGCCATTCCCCTTTACCTGAACTACACGGCCCAGGCCGAAGGTTCGGAAGCCACGACCCTGATGGACGGCGCCAAGACGGCCGTCGTTTCGTACTACAACGAAACCGGCGCCTTCCCGACCGGCAACGGCTCAGCCGGCCTGGCCAACAAGGGCAGCATCAACGGCAAATATGTCAGTCAGGTTCAAATCATGAGCACCCGCGTGATTCAGGCCACTTTCAAGAGCGGCACCGGCGTTGCCCAGCCCATCCAGGGCCAGACGATAACGCTTTCGCCTTCGGCCCACGGTGGCTCCGTCGCCTGGACCTGCAAGGTGGCAAGCGCGACCATGTACAAATACGTGCCCTCGAACTGCCGGAATCAATAATCAAGTCCTCCTCCCGTTGCAATTGCAACGGAACGCGTGTAGGGCCCGCACTTGCGGGCCCTTTTTTTGCCACTTCACAACGGTCGCCGGTTGGCGCGGGGCGAACCGGCTGAACTCGGTACCGCTTCCCCGTACAATGCCCCGATGCGCCGCCTGACCCCACCGTCCCCATTACGACGCAGCGCCCCATGGCTGGCCTTCGCGGTGCTCGCGGCGCTCACCTTTGCAGCCTATTACGCCGGCCTGGGTGGATCGTTCCTGCTCGACGACTGGGGCACCCTGCCCAAACTCGGGGCATACGGCCCCGTCGACAACGTGACCACGTTCATCAGCTACATCACCTCCGGTGCCGCCGGTCCCTCCGGGCGCCCCCTGGCACTGCTGTCCTTCCTGATCGATGCCCACGACTGGCCCGCCAACCCCTGGCCCTTCAAACTCACGAACGTGCTGCTGCAGCTTTTGAACGGCGCGCTGCTCGCCTGGCTCCTCGCCGGGTTGTCACGCGCCCGCGGACTGGATCGTCGTAGCGCCGCCTGGGCTGGCCTGCTCGGCGCCGGCCTGTGGATGGCGCATCCCCTGTTCGTTTCCACCACGCTGTATGTCGTGCAACGCATGGCGATGCTGGCCGCTCTTTTCGTCTTCGCCGGGCTGGCCTGCTACGTGGCGGGCAGGCGGCGGCTGGACGAGGGGCGCACGAACAGCGCCTACACCCTGATGATCGGCGGCATTGCCGGCGGTACGCTGCTCGGTTTCCTGTGCAAGGAAAACGCCGCCCTGCTGCCGCTGCTGGCTCTGGTACTGGAATGGACGGTATTGGGAAGACCGGGATCCACAAACGATCGAAGTCCCCGTGGGAGTGCGCTTGCTCACGGCCTTGCCCCAGCCCCGAATTTAATTTTTCGCGTGATCTTCCTGTGGCTGCCGAGCGCAATTATCCTTGCCTTCCTGCTCTGGCAGCTCCGCGATATCGGAACGCTGCTCCCGGGACGCGATTTCACCGTCGGCACCCGGCTCCTGACCGAGGCGCGGGTGCTGGTGTATTACCTGTACCTGCTGGTCATTCCCCACGCCGCAACGCACGGCCTGTACACGGTCGTGCCACTGTCGCACGGATTCGTGCACCCGTGGACAACCCTGCCCGCAATCGGGTTGATCGTCGCCCTGGTCGCGGGCGCGCTCACCCTGCGTCGCCGCTGGCCCGTACTCTCGGCCGCCATCCTGTTCTTCTTCGCCGGCCAGTTGCTCGAATCCACCACCCTCCCGTTGGAGGTGTATTACGAGCATCGGAACTATTTGCCGGCTGCGCTGCTGTTCTGGCCCCTGGCCCTCTGGGTGGCGAGTGGTCCGGGCAGACGTTCGCTGCGTTACGCCGCAGCCGGGACTGCCTTGGCACTGCTGCTGGCACTGACCGGGTTGCGCGCGGATCTATGGGGGCATCCCGAACGGCTGGCCAGGACCTGGATGCGGCTCAACCCCGGCTCTTCGCGCGCCGTCGCCACCCAGACCGAGATCCTGGAATCCCGGGGCCAATATTTCCAGGCCTACCTGCGCCTGTATGCCGCCTCCGAACTGCATCCGAACCGGATCAGTTTTGCCCTCCCGCGCATCGAAGCGGCCTGCGGGCTGGGGAGCGCACGCCCCAGCGACGTCGAGGCACTGGTGCAAGCCGCCGCTCACGACCGCTCCGCTTCACATCTGCTGTACAAGGTGCTCTCGACCCAAATCGGCAATCCTGCCTCTAAGTGCCACGGATTCGGCAACGACGCCATGCTGCAAGTCGTGGATAGTGCCCTGGCAAACCCGAATTTTCGCGGCAACCACGACATACGCCAGCAAATGGAACTGTTGCACGGCCAACTCCTGCTTGCCCAACATCGGCCCCGGGCAGCTTACGCAGCGCTTTCCGAGGCGCTCGCACTCAAACCCACACCGGATGTCGCGTTGACCGCGAGTGCCTATCTGCTCGATGCCGGGCAGCCCCGGGCAGCCCGCAAGCTGCTCAACCGGTATCAGGCGCAGCCCCGACACCTGCCGCCGATATGGACCATGCAGGGACTGCACCGCCGCTGGCTGGAGCACACCGGCTGGTACAGCGAATCGTTCCGCAATATCCGCAAGGCCATCAGGGAAAAAATCCAACCATCCGGATGATCGCCGGGAACCTGCTCACTCGATTCCCGTAGAATGCCCGCATGCATTTGTCCGACTCCCAGCGCCGCCGTATTCCCTGGCTCGTTCTTGCCCTGCTGTTGGCTGTTACCGCACTGGCGTACTGGCCGGGCACGCGCGGGGTGTTCCTGATCGACGATTATCCCAACCTGGTCCAGAACAATGCATTGAAGTATCTCAAACCCACCTTCGGCTCGTTCCTGGCCGCCAGCCTGAGTTCGAACAGCGGCCCCACACGCAGGCCCATCGCCATGGCGACTTTTGCCGCCAACGTGTTGGCCTCCGGCGGCGGAAAGAGGCTGGGATACGACGCAACGGCCATGAAATGGACCAACGTGGGCATCCACCTGCTCAACGGGCTATTGATTTTCATCCTGTTGCGGTTGTTGCTCGGCCAATACCGGCGTCTGCGTCCCGAAACCTCCGAACAAACCTGTGAATGGGCCGCCGTGGCCATTACCGCGGCCTGGCTTCTGGCCCCGATCAATCTCACGGCAGTGCTCTACACCATCCAGCGCATGACGTCGCTGGCCGCCACCTTTTCCCTGCTCGGCCTGATCGCGTTCCTCCTGGGCCGCCGGCGGCTTTATGTCGAAGGGCGCGATACCCGCGGCTGGATCTGGATGCTCGCCACCGCCCTGGTATTCACGCCGCTTGCCGTATTTTCCAAGGAAATCGGCGCCCTGACGCTGCTCTATGCAATGGTGATCGAATGGACGCTGTTCGGCCTGCGCCAGGCGGACGGACGTCGCGCCCGCGGTGTAATCGCCTATTTCTCGCTTTTTTTGCTCGTACCCGCCCTTCTCGCCCTGATCTGGCTGCTGCCCAGCGAGCTTCATGCCTCGCACTGGGCGGTGCGCCCCTTTACCCTGGGCGAGCGATTGCTCACCGAGGGCCGCGTGTTATGCCATTACGTGTGGTGGACGCTGGTACCCGATATCAGCTCGCTTACCCTGTTCCACGATGCCTTTCCCGTATCGCACGGCCTGTTCCGCCCCTGGAACACACTCCCCGCCTGGGCGGGCATCGGCGTACTCCTGGCGGCCGGATTGCTGGCCCGGCGCCGCTATCCCCTCATCGCCCTGGGACTGCTGTGGTTTCTCGCCGGCCAAGTCATGACCGCGTCCTTCATTCCCCTGGAACTGGTATTCGAGCACCGCCAGTACCTGCCCTCGCTGGGACTCTACACCGCGGTCCTGGGCACCGTGGCGGTGCTTGTAGGCAAGCACCCGCGCCGTAGGCTGGCAGCCACCGCGATCGTGGCCGTCATCGCCCTGTATGGCGCAGCCCTCGGCCTGCGATCGATCAACTGGAGCAATCCCCTGCGCCAACTCGCCATTGCCGCCCACGATCATCCCGACTCGCCCCGTGCTACCTATAGTTACGGACGCACGTTGGCAACCTATGCTTATGCCGACCCCAAGCTCGCCCCGGCGGCCCGCGATGCTCTCAAGGCAGCCGCCAAGGTGCCTGGCCAGGGCCTGCTGCCCGAAGCCACCCTCATCATCCTCGCATTGCGCAACGACCAACATGTGGACCCGGACTGGTACTACCGGATGGCGCGCCTTTTGGCCAGACGCCCCGCCGACCCCGGCGATATTTCGGGCCTGTACTCACTGGTTCATTGCGCGTTGCTCGCCCACAACCCCTGCCGGCTCGACCCGGCCCTGATGCAGATCGTTTTCGCGTCCGCACTAACACGCCCGCACCCGGATGAGTCGATCATGGTCATGTATGGCAATTACCTGCTCAACGCCATGGGACGGCCGCAAGAAGCACGCAGGATTTTCCGCATCCTCGTCAAGCAGCATCCCGGCAGCGCGGTGTACCATTATGATCTGGGCGTCACCGAACTGGGCTGTGGCAATCTCGCCGGTGCAAAGACCCAGCTGGCTATCATGCATCGGCTTAATCGTTTCGGAATGAGCAACGACAATATAGAATCGTTGTCCAAGCTCATCGACCACGTGACCCAAGGCAACCCGACTCATGGGTAAAAGTACCAAAGGCAAACTCTCGTCCGTCCCCCGTGGCTATACGCCCAAGCAATCCGCGGACAACAAGAAACATCCTGCGACGAGACCCTGGTTCGAGGACAGCTACCTCTGGTGGCTTGCTCTGGCAGCCCTGCTCGCCGCCACCTGGGGCGCCTATCACTTCGGACTCACCAGCAAGTGGTTCCTCGACGACTACGGCAACATCGTCAACAACGGCGCACTCGCCCTGTCCGACCTGTCGTTTTCCACACTCTGGCACGCGGTCTGGTCATTCGATGCGGGCCCCCTCGGCCGGCCCATATCACTGGCCACTTTCGCGATCCAGCGCTACTACGACGGCCTCGATCCCTATGCCTTCAAGGTCGTGAACCTGGCACTGCACCTGGTCACGACCCTCCTGATCGCCGGTTTCACACGCAGCCTGCTGGGTGCCTGGCGTACCCGCTTCGCACCCGACCTGAAAGCCTGGCGCGTGGAATGGATTGCGCTTGCCATCGCCGCCTGCTGGGCGCTGCATCCCATGAACCTGACGCCGATTCTCTACGCGGTTCAACGCGAAACCCTTCTCGGCAACCTGTTCATGGTCGGTGGGCTGTGGGCCTACGTGGCCATTCGCCGGCACCTCTCATCCAATTGGCTCACGGTTGGCCTGCTGGTAGCGTCCACGGCGATTTTCACGGCCCTGGCTGCGCTGTCGAAGGAGATCGGTGTACTCCTGCCGCTGCTGCTGTTGCTGGTGGAATTTTTCGTTCTCGATTTCCGCGACCACGACGGCGAGCGCGCAAGGAATTTGTGGCTTTTTTACCTGCTGCTTGTCGTCATCCCCGGCATTTACGGTTTCTGGTGGGCTCTGCCCCAGGTTTTCAACTCCCATGCCTACGTCAGCCGTGCATTCACGCTGGGAGAGCGCGTACTGACCGAAGGCCGGGTCGTCATCTGGTACCTCGGCCTGGTTGTGGCCCCCCGCCTTTCCGCCATGGGCCTGTATCACGACGACTTCACCATCTCCTCGGGACTGCTCTCGCCACCTACTACCCTGCTTTCCTTCCTGCTCATCGCCGTATTGTTCGCCGCGGCCTGGTGGCTGCGCAAACGCCGTCCGCTGGTGGCGCTGGGCATTGTGTGGTTCTTCGCGGCCCAGGTACTGGAGTCCACCATCTGGCCCCTGGAAATCGCCTTCGAGCATCGAATCTATCTCGCCGACTGGGGCATCATCCTCGCCGTATTCGCGCTGTTTATACTGCCGTTGAGGCGCGTGCAATGGCAACGCGCCGGGATCGTCGCCTGCGTTCTTGCGATCTTTGCACTCGGCCTCACCACCACGGTACGTTCGTGGCACTGGCGCAGCAACCTCGCGCTGGCCAAGGTGCTTGCGCACAATCACCCGCAATCGCCGCGTTCCACCTATCTGTTGGCCCGCCTTTATACCAATCTTTCGCTGTCCGGCCATGAAAGTTACGCCCAACCCGCCTTCCAGGCCGCCCGCAAGGCAGCCCAAGTCCCCAATGCGGGGCTCGACCCCTGGGTGGCCATGATCCTGCTCGCGGCGCAAACGGGACGCCATGTTGAACCGTCCTGGTTCGACGGGATGGTGAAATCAGTAGGCGAGGGTCCGCTGACGGTATCCGACGTCAACGCCCTGGAGGCACTCGTCAGTTGCTATACCAAGCACCAGTGCAAAATCACCCGCAACTCGCTGAATCGACTGTTCAAGGCCATATACCACAGCCCGCACATCACCGAGTTGGGCATGAACTATGCCAACGTGCTCGTCACCCAGGCCAACCTGATTGGCTATGACACGCCCGCCGAACGGGCACGCAGTGGCCCGCTGCTGCTGAAAGCCGCAAAGGCCGTACCCAACGTGGCGCAGTTCCAGGTCAACGTTTTCAACATCGCCCTCGAAGACGGCCACATCGAGGAAGCACGACGGGCATACGAACACATCCAGAAGATGAACAAACTGGGCAAACTCGACTACACGCTGGATCGACTGCGACCCCGACTCGAAGCCGCTGAACGCCGTGCCCGGGCTCCGGCACCCGCTACGACACGCTAATCGCCACCGGCACTTCGAAGGGACATGACGAGCCTTCGAAAACAGGCTGCCGACCGGATTCCGCGTTATCCAAGGTAGCGGCCATTCGAGCGCGAATACGGTAATTTTCCCCATGATTGTGCGAAAATCACCGTATGCCAGATCAGAACAGATCCATGACCACGCAGTTCGAAGTCTCCATTATCCTGCCCGCCAAAAACGAAGCGGCCGCCCTGACCGACCTGTTGCCGCGGTTGCGCCACGCTCAGCCCGACGCAGAGGTCATCGTCGTGGATGACGGTTCCACCGACGACACGCGGGACATCTGTGCCGGCAACAACGTCACCTGCCTGCACTCCCCCTACTCCATGGGCAACGGCGCCGCAGTCAAGCGTGGGGCGCGCACCGCCAAAGGACGCGTACTTGTGTTCATGGACGGCGACGGGCAGCACGACCCGGCCGATATCGACCGCCTGCTCTCCCGCCTGAACGAAGGCTACGACATGGTGGTTGGCGCCCGTGCCTGGCATAGCCAGGCCGGTGTCGGCCGCGGGCTCGCCAACAGCTTCTACAACTGGTTCGCTTCGCGCATAACGGGGCACAAGATCGCCGATTTGACCTCCGGATTCAGGGCAGTACGCGCCGCCAAATTCCGTGAATTCCTGCACTTGCTCCCCAATGGTTTTTCCTACCCCACCACCAGCACCATTGCTTTCTTCCGCAGTGCCTACGGTGTGGCCTACGAACCGATAGAGGCCGCGGACCGAGTCGGGAAAAGCCATATCAGGCCGCTGCGTGACGGCCTGCGCTTCCTGCTGATCATCTTCAAGGTCACTACGCTGTACTCCCCGCTTAAACTCTTCGCGCCCGCCGGATTCATCTTCTTCGTGCTCGGCTTCGCGTATTACGGCTACACGCTGGCAACCCAGCACCGTTTCACCAACATGAGCGCGCTGCTGTTCAGTGCCGCCGTCATTGTTTTCCTGATCGGCCTGATCTCGGAGCAGATAACCAATCTCACCTATCACCCCAACGAGTGATTCGGACGCGGCTGCCCCGGACATGAACGGCACACCACACGCCAGGCAACGCGTGCTCATCATCACCCGCAACCTGCCGCCGCTGGTCGGCGGCATGGAGCGCCTGAACTGGCACCTGGCCGACGAACTCTCGAAACGAGCCGACGTCCACGTCATAGGCCCCGAAGGCGCGGCCACACTGGCCCCACCTAACGTCGACGTCCGGGAAGTCCCGGTCGGATCGCTCGCGCTGTTCCTGCTCGGGGCGCTGTGGGCCGCTTGGCGGAGCGCCCGCACCTGGCGCCCGCATATCGTGCTCGCAGGCAGCGGACTGACCGCGCCGGCAGCGTGGCTGGCCGGCCGCGCTTGCCGGGCACGCACGGCCGTTTACGTACACGGGCTGGACATGGACGCAAGGCATCCACTTTACCGGCTCTTGTGGCTGCCGGCCATAAGGCACATGGACCGCGTCATCGCCAACAGCCGGGCCACCGCACAACTGGCGGCCGATGCCGGAGTGGACGCCACGCGTATCAGCATAGTCAACCCGGGCGTCGAGACCCCGTCAGGATTCCCCGACGGTGAGGAGGCTGACCGTTTCCGGGACAGACACGGGCTGACCGCAAGGCCGGTACTGCTTTCGGTGGGCCGCCTGACCCGCCGCAAGGGATTGCGCGAATTCGTCACCGACGTACTGCCCGCCGTCGTGGATAAGCATCCCGACATGATGTTGCTCGTCGTGGGCGATGCGCCAGGCCAGGCCCTGCACGCATCACCACAGACGCGGGACAGCATCCAGGCCGCGGCCGACGCCCGGGGGCTGGGCGATCACCTCCGCTTCCTCGGCACCATCACGGACCGCGAAGAACTTGCCACCGTGTACCGGGCAGCCGACGTTCACGTATTCCCGGTGCGGGAGATCGTGGGCGATCCCGAAGGCTTCGGCATGGTAGCGATCGAGGCCGCCGCCCAGGGACTCCCCACCGTGGCCTACGCAACCGGCGGTATCGCCGATGCCGTGGCCCCCGGACGGTCTGGGCGCCTCGTCCCACCCGGCGACGGGGCGGCCATGGCGCAAGCCATCGAGGAGACGCTGGCCGATCGCGACACCCTGCGCGACAGCTGCCGCACCTTCGCCGAGAACTTTTCCTGGCCCCTTTTTGGTGCAGCCATGGCCGATACCCTCGGTCTGCGGGATCCCGGCTAGACCAAGCAGGCCGCGAAAACCTGGCGGTAACCCTCCAGCATCCGTTCCAGGGTAAATTCAGCGAGGACCTTTTCGCGATTGTAGGCTCCCATCTCCGCCCGTAGCACCGGATCGGCGGTCAACCGCTCGAGGTAACCGAGCATCTGCGGCCGATCGCCCAGATCGAACAGGAACCCCCCCTTGCCGTGATCCACCAGTTCCGGCATGGACGAGCAGCGGGTGGCAACCACGGGCAACCCGCAGGCCATGGCCTCGAGCGTGACCAGGCTCAGGCCTTCGCGGCGGGTGGGGAAAAAGAGGATATCGGCCTGGCGGTAAAGTCCGGGCATCTCGGTGTGGCCGCGGCGCGGCACTGCAATCAAGTTGCCCGATTGCGCGGGCCGCCCGGTCCCGTAACCGCGCAGGCCGGCCGTGTATTGCAGGGTCACGCCGTCCGGCAGGGCCCGTGCCAGCGCCGCCAAGTGCTCCGCGCCCTTGCGGCGGGTGGGGTTGCCCGCGAACAGTATCCTGACGCCGCCTTCGCGCGCTTCCTCTGCAGGCGAAAAGGCCGAGGTATCGACCCCGTTCCTGATCACCACCAGCCGCTCGCCCGGTGCGTGATGCCGAACCACCAGATCCGCGGTAAACCGGCTGACCGCCGTCAACCACCGGGCTCGCCGTAGCGAGGCGCGCACTGCAGGTGCCATGACTGTTGCATAGAAAACCCGCTGCGCCGGCGAGGCAGCCGCCAGCGCTTCCGGATCGAGGTAGTAATTGTGGAATGTCGCCACAAGCGCGGAATCCGGGTGAGCAACGCGTGCGCCCAGATCCGGGAGCGAATGAGTAATCCCGCCGGCTTCCCTGCGCCGCATGCCAAGCAGTGGCGGCACCACCCCCCAGTACGGCGACAGCGGTTCAACGCGATAGTCCGCCAGATGTGCCTCCAGGACGCGATGCACCACCATCACGCCGCTGCCGGTGACGACAGGGGAAACCACCTCGCGCCCGAGGGCGGGCCTCATCCTGATCCTCCGGCACGGGTACTGCGGGCGCAGATCAACGGCCCGGTTCCCATCGCTTGCCGAGGCGATTGCACAACCCGTCGAAAATGCCGCGGGCATAGGCGAAGGACTGGCGCGCCCGGCCCGGTTCGTGCAGCAGTGTGGCGCCCCAGCGCACGAATACCCCCGGCAGGGTCATGAGCACCAGGCGATATCCATAGTGCCGGCGCCCGTTGAGCACTCGGTTGCGGATATCGTAGTAGCGTCGCCAGGGCGGCATCCTGAGACAGAAAAACGCCTGCCCCAGGAAACGCACCGTGTAGTCGCCGGGCCGCGGGTGGCGTATCCGGCTGGCCTTCACCAGAACCAGGCCGACCCCGGTCTTCTTGATGCGCTCGCCGTAGTCCATGTCGTCGCCCGAGACGAAATAACCGGCTTCCGGCAGGCCCGCACGCTCCACGATGGCGCTACTGACCATGAACCCCAGAAACGGAAGGCCGACAACCCGCATGGTGGCGGGCAACTTGTCGTATTGCCGGATGCGTCGGCTCTGCGAAGGGCCAGTACCTGCCTCGACTGCGGGCCAGCACAACGCAAGCACACCATCCGCCGCCGCGAACACTGCGCTGGAGCCATAGCAGCAATCCGGTTCGAGCCCGGTCTGCTCCAGAGCCTGCAATGCGCCGGGCTCCGGCTCGGCATCGTCGTCCATGAGCCAGACCCAGTCGTTAGCGTCGGCGACCGCCTGCCCGACCCCGACGTGGAAGCCGCCGGCGCCTCCGCTGTTTTCCGTCAGGCGTCGAAAGACCAGTTCGGGCCGGGCCAGATACCCGTGCTCCTCCAGGAAGCTCTCAGTACCATCGGTGCTGGCGTTGTCGACCACGTATACGACATCCGGCGGCCGTGTTTGCGCGAACAGGGCGTCCAGGCAGCGCCGCAGTAACGCCTTTCGATTGTAGGTAACCACCACGGCCGCGATTTTCACCGCCATGATCAGAGTTTTTCCTTCAGGCGATCCGCCGTCTTAAGGGCTGCCGCGACCACCTGATCCATGTTGTAGTAACGGTACTGGGCCAGGCGGCCCACGAAAGTAACCCCGCTTTCCCGCTTCGCCAAAGCGTCGTAGCGTTTGTACAGCGCCTCGTTTTCCGCACGCGGAATCGGATAGTACGGATCCCCTTCGGCCTGCGGGTACTCGCGCACGATGGAGGTGCCCGGCAC
>Ga0209919_1000874_pt1 | contig 14934 bp, 9 predicted proteins | sample SalPon2A_C_D2_MG_FD_185721 | JGI IMG/M metagenome (GOLD analysis project Ga0209919, IMG submission 185721) | Soil microbial communities from South San Francisco under conditions of wetland restoration - Salt Pond MetaG R2A_C_D2_MG (SPAdes)... | ecosystem: Environmental > Terrestrial > Soil >... | reverse complement strand
CAGCATCTCGGCGGTGATCTCGAAGTCCTCGTCCATGATCGGCGCCGGGCCCTTCTCCTTCGCCAGCTCGATCGCCTCGCGCCAGCCGGTGAGCGCCATCTCGCGCGCCACCTGCTCGGTGAACTCCAGCGACTCGGGGCTGCCGTAGCTCATGCGCAGCATGGTGAGCGTGGAGCCCAGGCCCAGGAACCCCATGCCGTGGCGGCGCTTGCGCTCGATCTCGGCGCGCTGGCCGGGGAGCGGCAGGCCGTTGATCTCGACCACGTTGTCGAGCATGCGCGTGAACACCCCGACCACGGCACGGTACTCGTCCCAGTCGAAGCGCGCCTTGTCGGTGAACGGATCGCGCACGAAACGCGTGAGGTTCACCGAACCGAGCAAACACGAACCGTAGGGCGGAAGCGGTTGCTCCCCGCAGTTGTGAGCGTGCAAACCATTGCCGTCGAACGTGTTGATGCCCGGCACCTGCACATCGTAGACATCCTCGACACCATCATCGACCACGGCATTGACAGTGGCAACGAACCGTTCGCGATTCAGCTTGCGCTTGTACGTTGACAGCAGGGATTCGAGTCGCGCCTGCTTGCCGCTGTCGGCAAACCCCACGACGCGCTGGAACTGAGCGACGTTATCACCCGTAATGATCAATTCATGCTGAGCCCGGGTGGCATAGTCGGCATGGCCGCCACGCCCGTCAGGCAACCTTGAAGTACCGGCCGGGCGGCGGTTGCGGTAGATCGTCGAAACCACACCCAAACGTAACAGCATGCGTTGCACGGTTTCGAGTCGTTTTTCATCCGACTGCGCCAGACGTACGCTTACGCCCTTGACCTGGCTTCCCTGTACGGAACCGTCACTGTCGAACAGGCCGCGCAGGAAACCGCGCTGGAATGCGCTCGAAGCACGTTCCATGGCCGGCGTAACTGCCTTGTCGCCCGGCGTCATGCCAACTTCGGCCGCCAGGTGTCTAAGAGTCGCCGGTGCCATGCGGAATTCATTTCGGCCGTCAACAGCATAAAAACCCTGAAAATCGCTGCGATGCGTCAGCGTACGCGCGGCACTCTCGGCGGCGTCCATCAAGGCCATCGCGCCGCACGGTGCCGTAGCTTCACCGTTAGCAGCCTGTGCCGGTGCCCACACGGAAAGCACGGCCTTGTCGCTCTTCAAGGTGCCGTCACCGACCAGCATGCCGAGCAGGAATCCCTCTTCATAGGTGTAACGCCCGGCCCACTCGACCTGATCACGGTGGTTGTTGAGCAGCACCTCGTCACCGGGCTTCAACTCTCCCGCCGCACACCAGTCCGTATCCAGGGACCAGCGGGTCTTGCGGGTAACCTTGCGCACACGATGATCGACCGTAAGGCGCAGCGCGTGGCCCTGCTTTGTGTCCAGCCTGAGCACCTGCTTGGTAGCGGTCCGGAAGAACCCTTCGGCACCGCTTGAATGATCCTTGCCATCGACACGGGCGGCAAAAGGCACGCCGACCAGGTCGGAAACCTGGCGCGGCCCTTCGGCCGTGTGTACCCAGGTATCGGCCGTGACGCACGGATTGGTCGCGCGGATGTTCTCGCAGAACCAGTTGTTGTTCATCTCGTTGACGCGGTCAATCAGCACGAACCCCGGCTCGGCGTAGTCGTAGGTGGAGGTCATGATCATGTTCCACAGGTGGCGCGCCTTGACGTGGCCGTAGATCTTGCACGCCACCAGGCCGTCGGAGTCGCGCACGATGTAGTGCTTGTGCGTGGGCCACGGGCGCCACACCACCTGCTCGGGATCGTCGAGGTTGACCTCGTCCTGCTCCTTCTCGTGCACCGGGAAGACCAGCGGCCAGTCGGCGTCGGCGTCCACCGCCTGCATGAAGTCGTCGGTAATCAAAAGGCTCAGGTTGAACTGGCGCAGGCGCCCGTCCTCGCGCTTGGCGCGGATGAACTCGCGCACGTCGGGGTGGGCGACCTCGAAGGTGCCCATCTGCGCGCCGCGCCGCCCGCCGGCGCTGGAGACGGTGAAGCACATCTTGTCGTAGATGTCCATGAACGACAGCGGCCCGGAGGTGTAGGCCCCGGCGCCGGAGACGTAGGCCCCGCGCGGGCGCAGGGTGGAGAATTCATAGCCGATGCCGCAGCCCGACTTGAGCGTGAGCCCCGCCTCGTGGACCTTCTCCAGGATGTCGTCCATGGAGTCCGTGATGGTGCCCGAGACCGTGCAGTTGATGGTGGAAGTGGCGGGCTTGTAGGCCTGGGCCCCGGCGTTGGAGGTGATGCGCCCGGCCGGGATCGCGCCATGGCGCAGCGCCCACAGGAAACGCTCGTACCACTCGTCGCGGACCTTCGGCGCTTCCACGTCGGCGAGCGCGCGCGCCACGCGCTTCCAGGTATCGTCCACCGTGACGTCGACCAGGGTGCCGTCCTTGGCCTTGAGGCGGTATTTCTTGTCCCAGATGTCTTCCGACGCCGACTGGATCGGTATCTCGGAAAACGTTTCGCCCTGTGATTTACGCACGGTATTCATAGTATTCCCTGACTCCTGTCGCATCACCCCCGAGGTGGGGAAAACCTGTTGAAAACTTGTGTACAACGAAACCCAATATATTGGGCTCAGCCTGATCAGGATAGCAGGCCGAGACGGCGTGTCAATAGTTTTTTTAATTATATGATTTTATTGCATTTATTTTATGTTTCACGCCTGGAATCCGGGAAGGGCTGAGGGCAAAACACACACTAGATATTGTGGCACGAAAGGGATAATCCGCAAGCAGGATATGTCTTGAAAATACCCCTGCCCGCCTCAATTAAGCAGATAACGGCCACACGGCCGCCCCACCGAACCCTGAATGAGGAGTGAGCCATGAACATGTTGACGACCTATCGACCCTGGGCACTTTTCGATGAAATGCAGCGCGGAATGGACACGCTGCACGGCACCGAGACCAAGGCCTGGACGCCGGCCGTGGATATCAGCGAGGACGAAAACCGCTACCTGATACGCGCCGACCTGCCGGGCGTGAAACCGGACGCCATCGAAGTGGACCTGGAAGGCGACGAGCTGACCCTGCGCGGGGAACGCGCCGAAAGCAAGGAAGAGAAAGGCCGGGACTGGCAGCGCACCGAGCGGGTGAGCGGCCATTTCTACCGCCGCTTCCGCCTGCCGGAAAGCGCCGACGCCGAGCACATCGCGGCCCACAGCAACCACGGCGTGCTGGAGATCGAGATCCCCAAGCAGCCGAAGACGCAACCGCGCAAGATCGCCGTCAAATCGGCCTGAACAGGATCCGGACCGGGAGCCGGGGGAACTTAGCCCCGGCCCCCCGGTCGCACCACCATGACCGCCCGCTGTCGAGCCGGACACGGCTGGCGGGCCTCAGCAGAACCGTTCAGAAAGAAGGATCCGACGACATGAAACAACGCCTGATAGCCCCGATGTTGTGCCTCGCACTCGTGTTCGGCGCCCTGCCGGTCGCCGCCCACGCCGACATGCCGCCGGCGGCGGCGATGAAAAATGCCGAGGGCCTGCCCAGCCTGGCGCCGATGATCAAGAAAATCACGCCCGCGGTGGTCAATATCTCCACCCGCGGCGTCATCAAGCGTCGGGTCCAGGGCCCGTTCATGAGCCCGCTGTTCCGCCAGTTCTTCGGCGTGCCGCAGAACCAGACCATGGAGCAGCCCTTCGAGAGCCTGGGCTCGGGCATCATCGTCAATGCCGACAAGGGCTACATCCTCACCAATTACCACGTGATCCGTGACGCCAAGACGATCACGGTCACGCTCTACGACAACCGCTCATTCAAGGCCAAGATCGTGGGCAAGGACCCCTCCACCGACATCGCCGTGGTGCAGATCGACGCCAAGGACCTCACCCAGATCGACCTCGGCACCTCGAGCAACCTCGAGGTGGGCGATTATGTCATCGCGATCGGCAACCCGCTGGGCCTGCAGCACACGGCCACCTTCGGCATCGTGAGCGCGCTCGGGCGCTCCAACGACAACGGCACCAGCGACGGCAACGGAGAGACCCAGATCGGCCAATACGACGACTTCATCCAGACCGACGCCGCGATCAATCCCGGCAACTCCGGCGGGCCGCTGGTGAACCTGCGCGGCCAGCTCGTGGGCGTGAACTCGGCCATCGCCACCAATAACGGCGGCAACATCGGCATCGGTTTCGCGATCCCGGTGGACATGGCCAAGGCCGTGATGGAGCAGCTCATCAAGTACGGCAAGGTCGAGCGCGGCGAACTCGGCGTGTATGCCCAGAATCTCAGCCCCGCCCTGGCCAAGCAGTTCAACCTGAAGCCGGGCACCGGCGGCGCGCTCATCGCGCAGGTGATGAAAGGCTCCGCGGCCGACAAGGCCGGGCTCAAGCAGGGCGACGTGATTACCAAGATCAACGGCCAGCCAGTCACCAATGCGGCGATGCTCTCGAGCTACATGGCCATCCAGCGCGTGGGCACCGAACTGACGCTCGAGGTCTACCGCAATGGCAAGCCGATGACCATTCATGCCAAGGTCGGCAAGAAGACGGCTGCCGAAAGCGCATCCGGCAACGGCACCAGCACCCACGCGAAAATGGGCGCGAGCTTCGCCGACATCACCAAGGACTCGCCGCTCTACGGCCAGGTGCAAGGCGTGGTCGTGGCCCATGTCGAGCAGAACGGTGCGGCCGACGAGGCCGGACTGCAGCCGGGTGACGTGATCACCGACATCGACCACCACCCGTTGCGCGATCTCGCCCAGTTCAACCAGGCGCTCAACGCCTTCAAGGGCAAGACGGTGCTGCTGACGGTGCGCCGCGGCGACAACGTCTTCTTCACAACGATCACGATTCCCTGACGACCCGGGGTGAGGCAACGGCTTCAGCTACCGTTGCCGGCACCACCCACGGGTTGAGGTAGGCCAGGAAGACTCCGGGACACGTCCCGGGGTCTTTTTTTTGGCCCCGGCAAATCGCGGTCGGAACGACCGCTCCTACACTCTCCGGGGGTGTGCCGTCGGGCGCGCCGAGAAGCACAGCACGCAGCGGGCAAGAGGGCGGAGTGTCTGAGGGCTACGCCATATATGGCGTAGCCCGAGTTGCCGCCCGGCCCGCTGCGGGTGAGCATCGCAGGGAAGCTGCAAGGCCGCAGGCCTTGCAGCCGCGAACGCCCGGCACGATGCTCCCGATCGCGGCCGGGATGGCCGCTCCTACATCCGGGTTCGTTATTTTGCGTACCGCTCGCGTACCGCTTTCGCGACGGCGATGCGGGCCTTCTCGATGGCCGCCCCGATCTGCGGACCGCTGAGGCCCCCGGTGTCCACGCGCACGGCCGCAGCGGCTTCGTGTACGGCAGCGAGATAGTCCGCCTGCGGATACCCGGCTGACTCGCTGCCGGCGCGCCCCCGCGCATCCGCGCGGCACGCGGCCAGGAACCGGTGGAAACGCCCGGGCCGACGCCAGGCATCCACCGCCGTGAGCAGTCGGACCACGGTTGAGGGCTTCAATTCGAAGGCACGGTGAACATTGAGATGCTCGCGGGTCACGGCCAGCGCCAGCTCGCGCCAGGCACGGGGCGCGCCCAGGCGGTCGCACACCGCGCGCACCAGGGGGACGCCGCGCGCCTCGTGGCCGACGTGCTTCGGCAGCTGGTGCTGTGGAGTAACGCCCTTGCCGAGGTCGTGGACCAGCACCGCGAACACCGTTTCCGGCGCCTCGCGGGCGCGTCCCGCGGCGGCCAGTGCAAGCAGGAGATGGGCGCCGGTGTCGATCTCGGGGTGCCAGCGCTCGGGCTGCGGCACGCCGAACAGCGCATCCACCTCGGGCAGGATGCGGGCCAGCGCCCCGCACTCGCGCAGCACCTCAATGAAGGCATCGGGGCACGGCTCGGCGCAGGCACGGGCCAGTTCCTGCCACACCCGCTCGGGCACCAGGTGGTCGGCTTCCCCCGCCTCGACCATCTCGCGCATCAGTGCCAGGGTTTCCGGCGCCACGCCGAAACCGAGCGGCGTGAAGCGGGCGGCGAAGCGCGCGACACGCAGAATGCGGACCGGGTCCTCGCGGAAGGCGGGCGAGACATGGCGCAGGCGCCTCGCGACGATATCCTCGTGCCCGCCATAGGGATCGATGAGGGTGCCGTGCTCGTCCTCGGCCATGGCATTGATGGTGAGGTCGCGTCGCTCGAGATCCTGCTCCAGGGTGACGCCGGGGTCGGCGTGGAACTCGAAGCCGTGATAACCGGGACCGGTCTTGCGCTCGGTGCGGGCAAGCGCGTATTCCTCGCCGCTGTCGGGATGCAGGAACACGGGGAAATCCTTGCCGACGCTGCGGTAGCCGCGCGCGCGCATCGTCTCGGCGGTGGCGCCGACCACGACCCAGTCGCGGTCGCCCTCGGCCTGGCCGAGCAAGCGGTCGCGCACCGCGCCGCCGACGAGGTAGATGTTCATGAAGCGCGCACGCTACGTCGGTAACCGGTGCAGGTTATCGCACCGCACCGGATCAGCGATCGGTGGGCGCCCCGCCCGCTTCCTGGCGGAACTGGTCGAAGCGGACCTGGCGCCGGTCGCGGCCGATATAGGACGGCACCACGGCTTCCACGGCGGTGGGCTCGATGCCCAGTTCCCGCAGTGCCGCGGTATCGGCCATCGCGTCCACGCTCAGGGTCCGGTACTGGTCCGGCGAGAACGGACGGCCCGGCAGCAATCCCATCGCTCCCGCCTGCATCCGGGCGAACGCATCCGGCACATCGACCAGCAACTTGTGCGATCCGATCTGGCGCCGCGTGTAATCCAGCATCTCGCGCATTGTCCAGGTTTCGGGCCCGCCGAGCGCCAGGCGCCGGCCCGCCGTGTCGTCGTGCACCAGCGAGCGCAGGATCGCCTCGGCCACGTTGCCCACGTGGACGGGGCTGAAGCGGGCCCGGGGACGCACCACCGGCATCGCGCCCGGGGACAGGCGCAGCAGCAGGGCGAACTTGTTGAACAGGGTGTCGCCGATCCCGAAGATCACGCTCGGGGCGGCGATCGTCCACGGCACCTGCGAGCGCATGATCGCCGCCTCGCCCTCGCCCTTGGTGGCGAGATAGCGGCTGGGGCCGTCGACGTCGGCGTTGGCCGCGCTGACGTGGACGATGCGCTGCAGCTCGCGCCCGCTCTCGACCAGGCGCTTCGGCCAGTCCACGTGCAGCGCCTGCAGCTGCCTGGGCGGCCCGTCGAGCACGCCGACCAGGTTGACCGCCGCATCCTGCCCGGACAGGGCCTGGCCCACGCAGGCGGCATCGCGCACGTCGCCGCTGATCATGCGCAGGCGCGAGAGCACGCCCATCTCCTGGTGACGCTGGGGATGGCGCGCCAGCAGCGTGACATAAGCGCCAGCCCGGACCAGCCGGGAGATCAGCTCACGGCCGACGAAGCCCGTGCCGCCGAATACAACGATGCGTTTGCCCTTGATGGTGTACATGGAATGGCCAGGTAACGACGAAAACGTAATTTTACCAGCAGCCGCAGGGTGGAAACCGCTGCCGGACGGGCCACGACCCGCACCCCTCGCGTGCGTTCGCTGATGTGCGGGTATCACGGCCCATGACGTCCCCGACCGCATCCGAATCAGGCCCTGTAAAACGAATAAAATCGATTTTATGCATTTTTGTCGGAACTTTCTGTCGGACAAAGCCGCAAAGTTGGCGGTTTTTGTAGGATCTTTCGGTTAAATCGTCCCATGGCGTAGATTTTTTATTCAAACCCGCTTTACTTGGTTTGTCGTTGCGATGAGCCGTCAAGGCAATTGCACGACGGACAATTCGGGATTGCCCCCCAATCAGGGAAGACACCGGCCACAGTCGTGGTCAACAGGCAAATATGACGCAAGGATTGCGGCCCTACACACGTTTTCGAGGAACCAAGAGGATATTTTCTGATGAAAAATGTACTTTCAACTTCCGTAGCGGGGCTGGCACTCGCCGGTCTTGCCGCGGGATCAATCGGGGCGAAAGCCGCCCCCGGCCAGGCCATGGCCACGACCCTGTCGCGCGCCACGCATCTGCAGGCCAGCGATTCGGTACTCGGGCCCTTGGCCAGCTCCCAGTCGATGCATGTCGTGATTTCGCTCAAGCTTCGCAACCAGCAAAAACTGGACGCGTTCCTGGCGAATCCGCATCATCCGATCCTGACGCCGGCACAGTTCAAGGCGCGTTTCTCGCCGACCGCGGGGCAGGCGCAGGCCGTGGCGGAGTTCATGAAAAAGCAGGGCTTCAGCCATGTCACGATCGCCTCCAACCGCTTGCTGGTTTCGGGCGATGCGCCGGCGGCCACGGTGCAGTCCGCGTTCAACACCCGCATGGTGAGCGTGCAGACGCATGACGGTCGCCGCGCGTACGCCAACTCCACCACCCCGAAGGTGCCCGCCTCGCTGCAGGGGACGGTGCTGGCGGTGCTCGGCCTGCAGAACGTGCACATGCTGCATACCTTCGCCCGTCCGCTCAACCGGCGCAGCGGCGCCGGCATGGTGCGCGGCAGCACGTCCGAGGGCAACCTCGTGGGCGGCGCCGGCGTGCATCCGGACGCGGTCACCGGCCACAACCCGACCGAGTTCGCCTCGATCTACGGCCAGGGCAGCGCCCCGACCGCGTCCGGGGTGACCATCGGCATCGTCACCGAGGGCAGCCTGACCAACGTCAAGAGCGACCTCAACCAGTTCACGTCGCAGAACGGGCTGGCCACGGTCACCACGCAGACGGTCAACACCAACGGCACCAGCTCGGACACCAGCGGTGACGGTGAGTGGGACCTGGACAGCCAGGACATCGTCGGCATGGGCGGGGGCCAGGTCGGCAAGCTCGTCTTCTACAACATCCCGAGCCTGTCGAATTCCAACCTTACCGCCGACTTCAACACGATCGTGACCAACGACAATACGAAGGTCATCAACGTCTCGCTCGGCGAATGCGAAACCAGCGCACAGGGCGACGGCTCGGCCGCCTCGCAGGACCAGAGCTTCCAGCAGGCGGACGCCCAGGGCCAGACCATCTCGGTCTCCTCGGGCGACTCCGGCGCCGACGAGTGCAACAACGGCGGCACCACGCCGAGCTGGCCCGCCAGTTCGCAGTACGTGGTCGCGGTGGGCGGCACGACGCTGAACGCCTCTACCACGACCTGGAACAGCGCCACCGTGTGGAGCGGTACCGGCGGCAGCCCGAGCACCTTCGAGCCGATGCCGAGTTGGCAGCAGGGCGTCGGCCAGAATGCCGGCAGCAGCTATCGCGGCGTGCCGGACGTGGCATTCGACGCCGACCCGAACTCCGGTGCGCAGATCATCGTCGACGGCTCGCAGACGCAATACGGCGGCACCAGCCTGGCGTCGCCGCTGTTCGTCGGCCTGTGGTCGCGCGTGATCGCCGCCAAGGGCACCGGCGTGGGCTTTGCCGCCCCGCTGATCTACCAGTTGCCCACGTCGGACTTCCACGACATCACCTCGGGCAACAACGGCGGCGAAACGGCTGCCGCCGGCTGGGACTACACCACCGGCTTCGGCAGCATGCAGATCGGCAGCGTGGTCAATGACGTTGGCGGCAGCGGCGGCGGCAACAATCCGCCGACCGCGAACAACGGCTCGGTGACCACCAACGAGAACACCGCCGTCAACGGCACGCTCTCGGCCTCCGACCCGGACGGCGACGCGCTCACCTTCAGTATCGTGGGCCAGCCGAGCCACGGTTCGGTGAGCATCACCAACAGCTCGACGGGCGCGTTTACCTACACGCCGAACAACAACTACTCGGGCAGTGACAGCTTCACCTTCAAGGCCAACGACGGCCAGGCGGATTCCAACACCGCTACCGAGTCGGTCACGGTGAACTCGACCGGCGGCGGCAACAATCCGCCAACCGCGAACAACGGCTCGGTGACCACCGACGAGAACACCGCCGTCAACGGTACGCTCTCGGCCTCCGACCCGGACGGCGACGCGCTCACCTTCAGTATCGTGGGCCAGCCGAGCCACGGTTCGGTGAACATCACCAACAGCTCGACGGGTGCGTTTACCTACACGCCGAACAGCAACTACTACGGCAGTGACAGCTTCACCTTCAAGGCCAACGACGGCCAGGCGGATTCCAACACCGCCACCGAGTCGGTCACGGTGAACCAGGTCACCAGCGGTTGCCCCGCCGGCTACACCAGCTACTCGGGCAGCGTGAGCCAGGGCAACGACAGCTACCAGCCGGACGGCAACTACTACCATGCCGGCAGTGGCGCCGAGAAAGGCCAGATGTCGGGCCCTGCGGGCACCGACTTCGACCTGTACCTGTACAAATACAGCTACTACTGGGGTTGGCAGGTTGTCTCCAGCTCGACCAGCAATACGTCGAACGAGAGCATCAACTACAACGGCTCGGCCGGCTATTACCTGTGGGACATCTATGCCTATTCGGGCAGCGGTTCCTACAGCTTCTGCCTCAGCCGTCCCTGATCAGGCTCTGATTTCCTGAACATCGGCCCCGCGGCGCTTCACCGCGGGGCCTTTTTTGTGCCGCGCATGAAGTCAAGAAGCACGCCCCCGTATAATGTGCCCCCATGAGTGACACGCCAGCCGTTCCCGCGCTCCGCGTCGAGAATCTGCGAAAAACCTACAAGAACGGACGCGAGGCCCTGGCCGACGTCAGTTTCAGCGTGGATCCGGGTGAGTTCTTCGCCCTGCTCGGCCCCAACGGCGCCGGCAAGACCACCACCATCGGCATTGTCACCTCGCTGGTGACCAAGTCCTCGGGCAAAGTCGAGGTCAATGGCGTCGATCTCGACCGCGACCCGGCAGGGGTAAAGGCGCAGATCGGGCTGGTGCCCCAGGAAGTGAACCTCAACCTGTTCGAGCGCAGCATCGATATCGTGATGAACCAGGCCGGGTATTACGGCATCGGCCGGCGCCTCGCCTACGAGCGCGCCGAGCAGTACCTGACGCAGCTCGGCCTCTGGCAGTACCGCAACACCAGCGCACGCGCCCTCTCGGGCGGCTTCAAGCGCCGACTGATGATCGCCCGCGCGCTGATGCACGAGCCGCCGCTGCTCATTCTCGACGAACCCACCGCCGGCGTGGATATCGAGCTGAGGCGTTCGATGTGGGAATTCCTGCGCGGGCTCAACCGCAACGGCACCACGATCATCCTCACCACGCACTACCTGGAGGAAGCCGAAAGCCTGTGCCGCGAAATCGCCATCATCCAGAACGGCCGCCTGGCCGAACAGGGCGACATGCGCGAGCTGCTCAACAGCCTGCACACCGAGACCTTCGTGCTCGACGTAAGCAAGCCCGTCGAGACATTACCCGATCTCGAGGGTTATCCGCTGCGCCAGGTGGCGCGCGATACGCTGGAGCTGGACATCACGCGCGGGCATAACATCAACGACGCTTTCGCGGGCCTGAGCAGAAACGGCATCGAAGTGGTCAGCATGCGCAACAAGAGCAACCGCCTGGAGGAGATTTTCCTCAGGCTCGTCGAGGAGGAACGGGATGCATCCCGAGCGCGCACGGGCTAACTGGGTCGGCTTTGTCACCATCGTGCGCAAGGAGATGCAGCGCATCTTGCGCATCTGGGTGCAGACCCTGGTGCCGCCGGTCATCCAGATGACGCTGTACTTCCTGATTTTCGGTTCCGTGATCGGCAGCCGCGTAGGTGAAATGGGCGGCTATACCTACATGACCTATATCGCGCCCGGCATCATCATGATGTCGGTGATCACCAATTCCTATTCGAACGTCGTCTCATCGTTCTTCGGCGCCAAGTTCGCGCGCCACATCGAGGAGCTGATCGTCTCGCCGCTGCCCAACGTGCTGATCCTGCTGGGCTACATGGCGGGCGGCATGGTCCGCGGACTGACGGTAGCCGCGGTCATAACCCTGATTGCCTCCCTGTTCACGAATCTGCCGATCGCCCACCCGTGGATCATCCTCAGCGCGGCGCTGCTGACCTCGGCCATCTTCGCGCTGGGCGGTTTCCTGAATGCGCTGTTCGCCACCAAGTTCGACGACGTCACCATCATCCCCACGTTCGTGCTCACCCCGCTGCAGTACCTGGGCGGCGTGTTTTACTCGATCAGCCTGCTCTCCCCCTTCTGGCAGCACCTGACGCGGGTCGATCCCCTGCTCTACATGATCGATACCCTGCGCTACGGCTTCCTCGGGGTCTCCGACATCGCACCCGGCGAGGCCTACGCCATCATGGGCGGCTTCCTGGTGGTACTCTTCACCCTGTCACTGTGGTTACTCAAGCGCGGATCGGGACTCAAGGCATGACTGCATTCGAAATACTCGGCGCCCTCGTTGCCGGCATCGCGGGGTTCATCGCGGCGGCGGTATGGTACGCACCCTTCACCTTCGGCCCGCTGTGGCTGCGCTTCGCACCCGACGCGCTGGACCGGATGGAACACACGCTGGTGCGGCGGCTGTCGCATTACTTCACCGCACTCATGGCGAGCTGGGTGCAGGCCTTTGCACTGGAAGCGCTGTTGCTGTTCAGCGGCCACCAGGACCTGGGCTTCGCCCTGGGCATGGCCGGGATCGTATGGCTCGGCTTCTGTGCCTCGTCATCGCTGATGGACGGCCTGTTCCGCCGCCGCCTGGCCCCGGACTGGATGGTGGACATGGGGCACCGCCTGCTGGTGCTGGTGGCCATAGCCATCGTGCTCGGGCTCTGGCCGCCCGGTTAACGACCTTCCCCGTCTATTCAGCCGTCTTCGTCCAGCGGCATTACTTCCAGGTCTTCCTTGCGCTCGATACGCCCGCACCGCACGGCTTCGCCACCCAGCCTCGCCTCGTCCCGTGCCGTCTCCGCGGCCTGCAACAGCACTTCCAGCGAATCGTCGGCCCGGCTGTCGGTGGGTACATAGCCGGCCACGAAGCTCAGTCCCACGGGCAGGTTGGGGGTCTGGATCAGCTCCTCGAGCAATCGGCTCAAACGCAACTGCGCGGCTTCCTGATCGCAGTGATCCAACAATACCGCGAAGCTCGCCCCGCCTTGGCGAGCGACCAGGTCGCTCGCACGCGAGGTGGCCTCGATGCGTTTGCCGATGGAAATAATGACCTGATCGCCCACGGTATAGGTCAATTCGTCGTTGACCTTGGCCAGGCCGTTGATCGAAATCACGCCCAGTGCCAGCGAGAAATCGTGACGATCCGCGCGGGCCAGGCACTTGCGGGCGAAGGTCATGAAGGTCTGGCGTGAAAACAGTCCCGAAAGCGGATCGAGCAGCGCGACCCGGGACAGTCGGCGCCTCTGCGCATTCACCGCCAGCGCCAGCTGGCGCGCGGCGAGCAGGCTCGTCACCCGCGCCGTCATCTCTTCGGGCAAGGCGGGTTTGCCCAGGAAATCGGTGATGCCGGCGCGGAACAGCGCGCGGCGCTCCTCGGTTTCATTCGCCCCGGATACGCCGAGCACGGGGAGCAGCGCCCGGTCGTCGGGGAAGGCCCGAATCGCCTGAACCACTTCGGAGCCCCGCATGTCGCCTTCCAGCCGATCGTCGGTAATGACCAGGTCGTAACGCTCGTGCTCCAGTGCCGACAGAGCCGCGTTTCCGCTCATGACGTGATCGACCCGCAGTTCCAGGGCTTCCAGGATGTCGAGCATGAGCCGCGCTGCGGTGGCACTGTCTTCCAGGTAAAGGACGCGCCCGGTCAATTCCAGGGCGTGCTCCTCGATGGTCCGCGCAACCGATTCCCACAGGGCGCCCACATTGGTCTTGTCCACGATGGCACTGACGCCGGCATACTGCGCCTCTTCCTCGATCCGGCTGTCCTTGCGCCCGCACAGCAGAATGACCGGGGTGGCCTGGTGCTGCGGTCGGCGGCGAAGGACGCGCGTCAGCGCAATGCCGTCCATGCCCGGCAGGGTCAGGGCGATAAGCGCGAGTTCCACGCGCCGTTCGTCGAGAATCCCGACCGCTTCCTCGGCATCGTCGGCGGATACCACGTCATAGCCGCGTGCTTCCAGCTTTTTACGCCAGAAGGATTGCGTTACCCTCGAATGATCTACCAGCAAAATTCTCATGCGCGTGCACCAATTCGATCGTATAGTCTTATCCGAGGGAATTCTTGCGAGCGCGCCCGGCAGGGGCATAGCGCAGTCGCTTGTTTCTTTGAGCCCAGTGTAGCCCAAGTGCCAATTTTGTCACAAACGACTTAGAATAGGAAAACATTGATCACACGAGCCACGCGCCCACGACCCTTCGGAGTGACCCCATGATGCATCGGACCCTCCACCGGACACTCGCTCTCCCCATGACACTCGCCGTGGTGGCCTGTGTGCTGGCAGCCCCCGTGGCCCCCGCACAGCAGCAAAGCCCGAGCCCCTCGACCAGCGCGGCGACCACGAACCTGGGAACCATGGTAGTGGCCCCGGAAAATGCCCCCAGTGCCTCGACCTCTACGAAAAAAAGGCTGCGGGTCCAGCGCCGTGCCCTGAAGCTCGAACTCAGCTCCGGGCCCACCCCGCCCGCTGCTACACCCCGGCAGACGGAGCACGTGGTCCGTCACCTGCCGCCGAGTCCGCTGCATGTCACCCAGCCGGAGTATCCGGCCAGCGCGCTGGCCAAGCGTACCCAAGGTAGCGTCACCGTGGCCTTTACCATCCAGTCCGACGGTTCGACCACCGATGTCCGCATCGTGGACAGCCAACCACCCGGCGTATTCGACCACGTCGCGATCGAGGCCGTAAAGCAGTGGCGCTTCAATCCGGCAACCGCGGACGGCGTTCCCGTCGCGAGCCATGTCAGCCAGACCCTGGTCTTCCGTCCACCCGCACGCCGGAACGGTGCAGAAGCGCAAAACGCGGCACCGCCGACCGGCAACGGGGAGCAGACACCGACCAACTCGGTTCCGGCGAACATTCATCCCACCCACCTGGAGCCACCCCAATACCCGACGAACGCCTATCGTTCGCGCCTGGGCGGCAGCGTAACCGTGAGCTTCATGGTTGACCACGAT
>Ga0209919_1000872_pt1 | contig 14938 bp, 13 predicted proteins | sample SalPon2A_C_D2_MG_FD_185721 | JGI IMG/M metagenome (GOLD analysis project Ga0209919, IMG submission 185721) | Soil microbial communities from South San Francisco under conditions of wetland restoration - Salt Pond MetaG R2A_C_D2_MG (SPAdes)... | ecosystem: Environmental > Terrestrial > Soil >... | reverse complement strand
CTGAAGACCTCCCTCGATCTGGTCGGAACGTAGCGACCGGACGGGAGCGTCGAGGCGCGTCAACTCCGACAGCAGCCTGCCGCCGTCTCCGTCCTGCATGGCGGGACCCACGAACACCCTCAGGCGTTCCGGCTCCTTCGACTTCGGCACCGCCAGCTCGGCTCTTCCCTCCTCCAAGTCCTGCCGTCCCAGCAACCGGCCGCCCGGGCCGAACAGGTACGCGACGAGCTCCGGCGGACGCTCGTTCGGTCCAACGTCCAGCAGCCGCACCTCGACGCTGATCCTGTCGGCTCTGACCTGCTTGCGCCTGTCCGCCATCTTCCTCACTCCCTTCCCTGGGCCCGCGTGCAGTGCGTTCCCACCGCGGAGGACCCCGCATGCGCCGCAAGAGAACCGCGACCGGAAGCGTGAGGGCTGCGAAACGGCGACGTGGGCGTGAGGCGTGATGCCGAACTTCAGGATGTGAGACGTGTATGGGGCCTTGCGAGCGCTGCCACCTCGAGTCTAGGGGCCCTCGCCGGCATCGTCAGCCAAGTTTCTTGCTCGACGCGCCGCGAACGCGTTGGCGTACACGGTCGGGCGCGACCTGGGTCCGCTCCGCACGGGGAACGGCAACGCCGTACCCCACGTCGAATATGCGAACCATAAGCGACCCCCATCTATACTCGCGTCAATCGGGGCCATCGGACGCCCAGCCTGCACTCCCAACGCGAAGCATCACCAACACCGCCTTGCAACTCGTCCCCAAGGGCGCCCCCGCGTCCAGCCGTGGCGGAAGTCGCCTTCGCCACCCTCCTCGGGCCGGCGTACAGCCGCCGTCCCGGCGTCGTCTCTCATCATCTACCCGACCGGGGGACCACACCCCCCTTGATCGCGGTCGCCACTGGGACCAACCCCGTCGCAGAGCCGGTAGGAGGGGTGTTCAGGGGCACGCCCGGCTGCCCACGCAACCACAGGATCTGGTGGCTGAGAAGGGAGCGCAACGCGAATGGCAGACGAGCTGGAAACGCAACTCGCCGTCATCCACGAGGTGAAGGAGCGGCACGAAGCGGAGCTCATGTCGCTGCCGAACGTCGTCGGCGTGGGCGTCGGCTACAAAGACACGGGCGGAGAGACGACCGATCGACTGGCCGTGATCGTGTACGTACGCCGCAAGTACGCCGCCAGCGGCCTGCGGAAAGCGGAGATGGTACGCGAGACGCTTCCCGTGACCGCGACGAGCCCCGTTCCCCCACTCCCCGACGGGAGCGGGCCAATGACGCTCGAGCTCGAGGGGGGCGAGGTGCCGACGGACGTCAAGGAGGTCGGCGACATCCTGGCCCTGGCCTACACCGCGCGGGTGCGGCCTGCCGTGCCCGGTTACAGCATCGGCCACTACGCCATCACCGCAGGAACGTTCGGCTGCCTGGTGCGCGATACCTGCCGACCGTGCGCCGTGTACATCCTCAGCAACAACCACGTCCTGGCGAACTCCAACGCCGCGGCCATCGGCGACCCCATCCTGCAGCCCGGAGCGTACGACGGCGGGGTCTACCCGAAGGACCTCATCGCCAGGCTCAGCCGGTTCGTTCCCGTTCACTTCGGGAGCCCGGCACGCTACAACCTGGTCGATTGCGCGCTGGCGCGACCGCTGGACCAGCGAGACGTGATCGCCTCGATCGTCGGCCTCGGCATCCCGAAGGGGACGGTCGAGGCCACGTTGGGCATGGAGGTCGCCAAGAGCGGCCGCACCACACAGACCAGTGCCGGCAAGGTGATCGACGTGAACGCCACCGTAGCGGTGAACTACGGGGTGGGGGTCGGCTACTTCCGCAACCAGATCCTCACGACCAACATGTCCGCGGGTGGCGACTCCGGTTCGCTGTTGATGAGCCGAGCCGAGCGCAAGGCCACGGGCCTGCTCTTCGCAGGCTCCAGCGCCGTCACCGTGCACAACCACATCAAGAACGTGGAGATGGCGCTGGGCGTGCAGATCGTGACCGCATGAGAGCGTCGGGAGGCTACCCGCCGACTGTCCAGGCGGCAAGCGTGGGAGCGGTCGTACGCACCGCGTCCCACCGGAAGGATGAGAGGGGCAATGAACGCAGACCTGCAGGAACTCCATGAGCAGATCACCCGTGAGATCCTCGAAGAGCGTCAGCGTGACATGGCGCAGGCGATCGCGGCCAAACGGAGCGCCGCCAAGCGGGCCGAGGCTCGGGCGGCCAAGGAGTCCAAGGCACTCGCGGCGCTGGGGCTGGACGTGGCCAACCTGGAGGCGCTCGACCGCGAGCTGACTGCCGAGTCGGAGGCGGAGCTGCTCGACATCGAAGCCCGCATGGACAGCCTCTCCGAGGCGACGGCGCACGACGAGGTCGGCGTCGACGTCGAGATGGGCTTCCTCCCGGAAGGGGCGCAACTCATCACGCCCTCGTGGGTGGCTGCCTTCTCCGACCTCGACCTGCAAGACGCCAACACCGCCGCCTCAGCCATCGAAGCGCAGACGCTGCTGAGCGGTGGGACCTGCAAGAACTACTACAACTGGGCGAAGGGCGCCGGCACGGGCATCGCCGGGACGGGCGTGGGCAAGATCCAGTCGTGGATCGACTTCGGCTTCTGGTTCAAACCGCCCGCGAGCCGCTTCTACAGCATCCGGCCCCTGTTCCGGTTCCGAGGCTACGTGATCGTGCGCGCCGACGACAGCTGGTACGACAGCAAGTTCGCGCGCGTCACCGGCTCGGCCTGGACGAACGTCCATCAGTACAACTGGAAGGGCTGGAACCACGTCGACGTCTACAACGTCGGGGACGACAACATCGATGTGAACAGGCGCGAGGACCTGGACCGCTTCACCTACAACAGCTACCTGCTGGGAGGAGGGGATTGGACCTACATCCGCTGCACCATCGGCCTGTGGGCCTACGCCCGAGGCGGCGGCTCCTACGCCAAGAACGATTTCTCCACCGGTAGCGCCAACTACCTGTGCGTACCTTACGTGTACATCGTCTGACGCCGGCAAGCGGGCGGTCCGGCTCCGGTTGCTGCCGGACCGCCCGGCTAGCCTGCAGACGGAGGCCTGCATGGAGCACATCGAGGCGCTACGGGCACGGTACGAAGAGGAACTCATGGCCATCGAGGGCGTCGTGGGCGTGGGCACCACCATCGACGAGGAGGGAGCTCCGTGGCTGCGCATTCTGACCTCCCAGCCTGTCGACGCCGTGCGGGAGCGGCTCCCCGACGAGGTCCGCGAGCATGCGGTAGTGGTGTACGTCGGCGAGATCGAGGCGCAGTAGCGGCCGCGGGGCCGGCCCCACTGCGGGCGAGTGGGATCGTTCCGGCGTCCATCTCGCAGGGGAGCGGTGCCATGGGCCAGCTCGCAGGTCGAGGAGACAGCGGGCCATGCTCACGGCATCGCGTGACAGGAGGGGATCGACATGGGGCGTCGCATCGTAACGGCACGCATCGCGACCGAGGAACGCACGGTCGCGCCCGCGGACGTGGCCGACAGCTACTTCGACCGGCTGCTGAAGTACATCCCAGCCGACGTCGTCGCCGCTTACGTGGTGGTTGAAGGGCTGTTGCCTGGCGCCAGAAACGGGGGTGTCTCGGGCACCGCGCCGCCGCTGTGGCTCACGTGGGGGCTCGTCGGCGTCTTCATGGTCCTCACGGCGATCTGGACCTACCGCCAGACGCGCACGCGGGCGACACCTTCACCGGCGACGATGCAGGTCGTCATCGCCACCGCGAGCTTCCTCGTCTGGGCCTTCGCGCTGGGCAACGAACCGTTCGCATCGCTCGGGTGGTACATGGCCATGCCGTACCTCGGTTCCATCGTCCTGGTGGTGTTCACGCTGGCGGTTGCCGGGCTGGTGCCCAAGGACTAGTCGGGGCGACGTCGTGGGGTGAGCACGCCCGTCGGGTCGGTCCCTCGAACGCATCGCTGGGCGGCCGAGTCGGCCGACGGCGGCTCGGGCGGGTGCGGGAAGGCAGGCCGCACGCCGGCGCGCCCCCGCAGAACGAGCCGCGGCGCGATCGCCGGCCGCTCAGCCCGGCGCTCACCCCGGCAGCGCCTCGAGCACCCAGCCTGCGCGCGCCGGCAGCACCGTGTCCGCGGTCAGCGTCAGCTCTCGGCCGCCGAGGAGCTCCCGGAAGCGCCCCTCCAGCCCCGCCGCGGCGGGAATCGAGCCATCCTCGTTCCCGGCGTTGATCGCCACCACCAGACGCTCACCTGCGAGCTCGCGGGCGTACGCCAGCACCGCGCCCTCGCCCGCCAGCACGGCGGTGTCGCCGCGCCGCAGCGGCGGGCGCGCCGCCCGCAGCGCGGCCAGCGCGCTCACGTGCGCCAGCAGGCCGCGGTCCCAGGCGCCCTCGTCGTCCCACGGCAGGGCGTTGCGACAGGCCGGGTCGTGGCCGCCGCTGAGCCCGATCTCGTCGCCGTAGTAGATGCACGGCGCGCCGGGCAGCGTGAACAGCAGCACATAAGCCAGCCGCAGCGCCGCATCGTCCCCCTGCAGCACGGTGCGCGCCCTGGGCGTGTCGTGCGATCCCAGCAGGTTGAGCTGGGCATGGACGACGCCGCGCGGGTAGCGGCCGAGCAGGTCGCGGAGCGCCTCGGCGAAGCCCGCGCCGTCCAGCGAGCGGATGCGCCGCAGGCCGCTGCGCGCCAGCTCCGACTCGGCCAGCTCCCCGCCGACGAAGCCGTAGATGGCCCTTGTCAGCGGGTAGTTCATCACCGCGTCGAACTGGTCGCCGCGGAGCCAGCGCGCGGCGTCCTCCCAGATCTCGCCCACCAGGTAGCACGCCGGATCCACCGCCCGGCAGCGCCGGCGGAACTCGCGCCAGAAGGCGTCGTCGTCGATCTCGTTGGGGACGTCCAGGCGCCAGCCGTCCGCACCGAACGCGAGCCACCGTTCGCCGACGCCCCACAGGAACTCGCGTACGGCGGGGTTGGCGGTGTTGAGCTTGGGCAGCGGCGGCAGGTTCCACCAGGCGTCGTAGCCGATGTCCCCGCCGCCGTAGGCGTTGAGCGGGAAGCGGCGTACCCGGAACCAGTCCAGGTAGGCGCTGCGCTCGCCGTTCTCGAGGATGTCGTTGAACTGCAGGAAGCCGCGCGAGGCGTGGTTGAACACGCCGTCCAGGACCACCTTCATCCCCCGCTCGTGGGCGGCGTCCAGCAACGCCCGCAGCGCCTCGTCGCCGCCGAGCATGGGGTCGACGTGGTGGTAGTCGTGCGTGTGGTAGCGGTGGTTCGAGGCCGAGCGGAAGATCGGGTTGAGGTACAGGGCGGTGACGCCCAGCGCCTGCAGGTGGTCGAGCCGCTCGACCACGCCCAGCAGGTCGCCCCCCTTGTAGCCGTGGACGCTAGGCGGCGCGTCCCACGGCTCGAGCCCCGACGGCTTGGGCACCCGCGTGCTCTTCGCGAAGCGGTCGGGGAAGATCTGGTAGAAGACGGCGTCCTGCACCCACTCCGGCACGTCGACGGGCTGCTCGGGCATGTCGCTCATTGTACGGGGCGGCCCCCCGATCGGCCCGCCGGATGCTGCGTCGACCGCGGATCGACCGCTCGGGCGCATTGACAACCCGCCGGGGTGACCGTACGATGACAGTGACGAAGATTTGTAACACGCTCTGTGATTTGTAACAGAGCGCGTGGAGCCGAGGCCATGCCGGACGAACGCGCCGAAGCCGAGGCGATCGAGTTGGCTCGTATCGCCGAGCTCTATTACCACAAGGGTCTCAAGCAAGCCGAGATCGCCGAGCGCCTGGGCATCTCCAAGATGCAGGTGTCGCGGCTGCTGCGCCGCGCTCTGCAACTCGGGATCGTCGAGATCCGTGTGCACTACCCGCTGGCGATCGACCACGAGCGCTCCGCGGCGCTCGCCCGCGCCTGGGGCCTCGACGAGGCCATCGTGGTCGATGGCAGGGCTCAGGGCCCCGTGGAGACGGTCGCCCGCGCCGCGGCGCAGTATCTCGTGGCGCACTTGACGCCCCACACCACCCTGGCGGTGGCATGGAGCTCCACCGTGGCCGCCGTGGCCGACACGCTGCCTACGGGCACCGTCAACCACATCCGCGTGGTCCAGATGATCGGCGCGCTGACCATGAGCGCCAACCGCGCCAATCCCTTCGACGCCTGCCGCAAGCTCGGCCGGGCCCTGTCGGCCGAGACCTTCCCCCTGCACGCGCCCGCCTTCCTGGAGTCGGCGAGCGCCCGCGCCACGTTGCTCGCCGAGAACGCCATCGGCGAGACGCTCGCGCTCGCCCGGAAAGCCGACTGCGCCATCATCGGCGTCGGCAACACCACCTCGGAGTCGACATTCTGCAAGGCGGGGTTCGTCACGCCCCGGGAAATGGAGGCCCTGGCCGACCGTGGAGCGGTCGGCGACGTTCTAGGCCAGTTCTACGACGCAAGCGGCGAGCCCGTGGCCTGGAGGCTGAGCGACAACGTCGTCGGCCTCACCCTCGAGGATCTCAGGCGCATCCCCAACGTCATCGGTGTTGCCGGGGGCGCGGACAAGCACGCCGCCATCCTCGGCGCCCTGAGGGCGCGCCTGATGACCGTGCTCATCACGGACGAGGCCACCGCCAACCACCTGATCTCGGAAGCCGGCCCCACGCCCCCGGTCGACCCCGTCGGGCGCCCGGCTCACCACCAGCGAGGTGAACCATGAAAGCGTTGAAGCTCCTCCTCTCCCTTCTCGCCCTGACGGCGCTGACCAGCGTCGCCGCCCAGACCGTTCCGCCGGCCTTCGCCGGCGGCAAGCAGCCCACCGTGGCGCTGGTGCGCCAGCTGTGCACCGGCGACTTCTTCTCGCAATGGCTGAACGGCGCGCAGACCGAGGCGAAGGCCATCGGCATGAAGCTCGTGACCTACTGCGCCAACGGCGACGACGCCAAGATGGCCTCCGACATGCAGATCGCCATCACGCAGAAGGTCGACGCCATCATCATCGACCACGGCCGCGACGCGACCATGGCCCCGGTCGTGGACAAGGCCACCAAGGCCGGCATCAAGGTGGTGACCTTCGACCTCACCACCACCGATCCCGCTGTCGTGCAGATCGCGCAGAACGACTTCCTGATCGGCCTCGACGTCACCATGAAGATGCTCAGCGACCTGAATGGCACCGGCGAGATCGGCCTGGTGTACGTCGGCGGCTTCGATCCGCTCGACAAGCGCAAGGCCGTCTTCGACGCCGTGCGCAAGTTCTATCCGAACGTCAAGCTCGACGGCACCTGGGGCACCGTCTCTTCCAACACCGTCGGTGAGGTCGAGTCGCAGACCTCGGCCGCGCTGCTCGCGCACCCCGACATCAAGGCCATCCTGGCTCCGTACGACGCCTTCGCCCTGGGGGCGATGAACGCCGTGAGCCGCCAGGGCAAGGACGTCCAGGTCTACGGCTGCGACATCAGCACCGCCGACATCCAGGCCATGATCGCGGCCGGCAGCCACTGGGTCGCCACCGCCGCCACCAACCCGGCCAACATCGGTCGCGTGGCGGTGCGCGCCTCGGCCAGCCTCATCGCCGGCGAGACCCTGCCCCGCTACGTGCTGATCGAGCCCACCCTGGTCACCCGCGACTTCCTGGTTGCCAACAAGGTGACCAACATGGCCGACCTCACCAGACAGATGCCCGCCTTCGCCAACACCATGCAGCTCCTGACGCCCTGGATGAGCGCCCTCGAGAAGAGCAACATGTAGCTCCCGCCATGCCGGCGGCCCGCGCCCATCTGGGGCGCACGGGCCGCCGGCGGCGCCGGCCCGCGGGCAGGCGCCAGGAGACCACGCAGTGCTCGAACTGAACGGACTCGGCAAGAGCTTCGCGGGCGTCAGCGCCCTCCAGGGCGTCTCCTGTGAGCTCCCCGGCGGCGCCATCACCGGCCTTCTGGGCGCCAACGGTGCCGGCAAGAGCACCCTCATCAAGGTCCTCACCGGCTATTACACGAGCTACCAGGGCGAGGTGCGTCTGGACGGCAGGACCCTGCCGCTCACGCGCCCGTCGGTCGCCAAGGCGCACGGCATCCACGTGGTGCACCAGGAAGTCGACACCTCCATCGTGCCCGATCTCTCGGTCGCCGAGAACCTCCTGCTCGACGACATCATCGCAGGCCGCATCACCACCCGCGACGTACTCCGCTCGCGGCGCGTCCGCCAGGAGGCCCGCAACGTGATGGCGCCCGTCGGGCTCGACCTCGAGCCGGGCGCACGTGCCGGCGACCTCGGGCTGCACACCAAGCAGCTCCTGGTGATCGCCCGCGCGCTGAACCAGAACCTCCGCTATCTGATCCTGGACGAGCCAACCGCGTCGCTGAGCCTCAAAGAGGTGGACCAGCTGTTCGCCGTGGTGCAGGACCTGCGGCGCCAGGGGACCGGCATCGTCTTCGTCTCTCACAAGCTACCCGAGGTCATGAGGCTGTGCGACCAGGCGCTGGTGCTGCGCGACGGCCAGCTCGCCGGCGCCTTCGACCGTCCCTTCGAGGCCGAGGCGCTCGTCGCCGCCATCCTGGGCATGCCGCTCGATCAGGAGTTCCCCGCCCGCGTCGAGCGCCCGCGCTCGCGCGAGCCGGTGCTGGAGGTGGACGGTGTCGAGGTGGGCAGCGCGGTCAAGGGTGTGGGCTTCCGGGCCTACGCCGGCGAGGTCCTGGCGATCACCGGCCTCGTCGGAGCCGGCAAGACCGAGCTGCTCCGCGCCATCTACGGACTCGAGCGCCCCGATCGCGGCACGGTGGGCTTCCTCGGCAGGCCGTTGAGGATCCGCCATCCGCATCAGGCCATCGAGCGCGGCATCTTCTTCGTCCCCGAGGAACGCCGCTCGCAGGGGCTGTTCATCGACTACTCCGGCGACTGGAACCTCGCCTTCCCGTCCCTGTCCTCACTGGCTCCATCGGGTTTCGTCAGCACGCGCCGCGAGCGCGCGCTCAGCCGCCGGCTCGCCGACAACCTGGATGTCAAGGGCCCCATGGACGAGCCCGTCGCGGTGCTCAGCGGCGGCAATCAGCAGAAGGTGGCCATCGGCAAGTGGCTCGCCCGCAAGCCGAAAGCGCTGCTCATGGACGAGCCCACGCGCGGTGTCGACATCGGCGCCCGGCTGGATATCTACAACCATATTCGCGATCTCTCCGCGGACGCGGCCGTCGTGGTGGCCACGTCGGACATCGACGAGGCCCTCGGCATCGCCGACCGCATCATCGTCATGTTCGGCGGCCGGGTGATGGCCGAGCTGGGCCGCGAGGAGGCGACGCGGGAGGCCGTGATGCGCCTCGCGGTCGGCGCGACATGAGGAGGTCACGCGTGCAAGACGCCGGAGAAGTCCCGCGCCTCGGGGCCGCCCCCAGGAAGCGGAGGCTGGCCCTGGGAGCGCTGCTCGTCAAGTACGGGGTGCTCGGCATCCTGCTGCTGCTGATCGTGTTCCTGTCGATCGCCGCGCCGGCGTTCCTGACTTTCGCCAACTGGCGCTACCTGCTCCAGGACATGGCAGTGGCCACGCTGGTCGCGTTGGGCGTGACCATCTCCGTCGTGGTGAACGGGTTCGACGTTTCGGTGGGCGCCAACGCCGGGCTGGTGGTCGTGGTGACCATCATGTCGATGGTCTTCTGGCAGCTCCCGACCTCCCTCGTGGTGCTTCTGGCGATCGGCACCGGGTTGGTGGTGGGCCTGGTCAACTCGGCCCTGGTGGTGCGGCTGCGGCTGCCGGACCTTCTGGCGACACTCGCCATGCTGTTCGTGCTCGACGGCGGCCAGCAGATCCTCGCCGGAGGCCAGACCATCAGCCAGAACATGACCTTCGCCAACGGCGAGCTCGCGCCCGGCAAGATCCACGCCGCCTTCCTGGCGATCAGCCGCGGCTCCTTCCTCGACCTGCCCAACCCGGTCTGGATCATGGCGGCCATCGCCCTGGCGCTGTGGCTCTTCCTGGAGAAGACCCGCTGGGGACGCATCCTCTACGCGGTGGGCAGCAACCCGGAGGCGGCACGCCTCGCCGGCGCCAGCGTGGGCCGCTACCGCACCGTCGCCTACCTGGCGTCAGGGGTGCTGGCGGCGCTGGGCGGCCTGCTCCTCGCCTCCCGTCTGGGCATCGGGACCCAGCTCGCCGGCGACAGCTACATGCTGAGCGGCGTCGCCGCCACCATGATCGGCTTCGCCGTTCTCGGCGTCGGCCGCGCGAACGCTCTGGGTACGGTCATCGGCGCGCTGATGATGGCGGTCATCTCCAACGGCTTCACCATGTTGAACGTTCCCTATTACACGCAGCAGACGATCTTCGGCGTCCTCACCCTGGTCGCGCTCGGCCTCAGCTTCGTCGTGCGCAGGCGCTGAGGCCGCTCTGAGGAGGCATCCATGCAATCCGCAGCAACATCCACCAACAACTGGACCGACGACGTCCACCGCGTGGCGCGCGGCATCCGGCGGCGCGTGCTGGACCACACCATCCGCAACAACGGCGGCTACCTCAGCCAGGCCTGCTCCTCGGCCGAGACGCTGGCGACGCTCTACGTGCGACTGATGAACCTCGGCCCCAGCGTGGCGCCGCCCGTGCCCCCAGCCTTCCCCGGCGTGCCCAAGGCGGGCCGCAGGGCCTACACGGGCGCCGGCTACAACGGCGAGCACGCGCCCGAGCGCGACCGGCTGTACTTCTCGGCGGTGCACTACGCCCTGCCGCTCTACGCCACCCTCATCGAGACCGGCCGCATGAGCGAGGACGGCCTGAGGCAGTTCAACCAGGACGGCTCGACCGTGGAGATGATCGGCGCCGAGCACTCGCCGGGCCTCGAGCTCACCGGCGGATCGCTGGGCCAGACGCTGAGCCAGGCGGGCGGCATCGCCCTCGCCCGCAGGCTGCGCGGCGAGAGCGGCCGGCAATGGGTGTACATGTCCGACGGCGAGTTCCAGTCCGGCCAGACCTGGGAGGCGGTGCAGGCGCTGGTGTACCACCGCCTCGACAGCATCGTCGCCTACGTCGACGTCAACGGTCAGCAGTGCGACGGCAAGATGACCGACGTGATGACCATCGAGCCGCTCCAGTCGCGCCTGGAAGCCTTCGGCGCGAGAGTGGTCTCGGTCGACGGACACGACCCCGAGCAGCTCGCCGCCCCCGCGGAGCAGGCGCCGGACGGCCGGCCCACGGTGGTGCTCGCCTACACCAACCCCTGCCAGGGGATGCCGCTGATGGAGGCGCGCCGGCCGAAGCTCCACTACGTCCGCTTCAAGGACGAGGCCGAGCGCACCGCGTTCGCGGACATGCTCCGGGGGATGCCCCGCTAGGGGCGGAGGTCAGCCATGGAGATCCTGAGCAAGGTGCACGCCCGCAACCTGGTGTCCTGGGCAGCCGACAAGCCCGAGGTCGTGGTGCTCTCCGCCGACCTCACCAGCTCCACCGAGATCGACCTGTTCCGCGACGCCTACCCCGCGCGCTTCTTCAGCATGGGCATGGCGGAGCAGAACATGATGAGCTTCGCCGGCGGCCTCGCCCGCGAGGGCGTGTTCCCCTTCGTGCACACCTTCGCGGTCTTCATCTACCGGCGCGCCTACGATCAGATCGCCGACTCCATCGCCTACCCGAACCTCCCGGTGCGGATGTTCGGCTTCCTCCCCGGCGTGACCACCCCGGGCGGGGCGAGCCATCAGGCCATCGAGGATCTGTCGGTGATGCGCTCGCTGCCCAACATGACGGTACTCGAGGTGGGCGACGCGACCGACGTCGAGACGCTCCTCGACCCCGTGCAGGCGGTGGAAGGACCCGTCTACGTGCGCATGCTCCGCGGCGAGCTGCCGCGGCTGTTCCCCGAGGACGAGCCCTTCCGCATCGGGCAGGCGCGGGTGCTCACGCGCGGCACCGACCTGGCGCTTCTGTCGAGCGGCATCTGCACCGAGGAGGCGCTGCGCGCGGCCGCGGCGCTCGAGAGCCGCGGCGTCTCGATCCAGCACCTTCACGTGAGCACCCTCAAGCCGTTCGACGACGAAGCCGTGGCGGAGGCCGTCTCCTCGGCCCGCAAGGGCGTCATCACCATGGAGAACCACACCGTGCTGGGCGGACTGGGCACTGCCACCGCCGAGCTGATGGCGGGCCTCGGGGTGGGCCGGCCGCTGATCCGGGTGGGCATCCAGGACGAGTTCCTGCACGGGGCCAGCAGGCCCCACCTGATGAAGGAGTACGGCCTCGACGCCGCCGCCCTGGTGCGCGCCGTCGAGACGCTGCTGCACCAGGACCTGGGCATCGGCGAGGGCGATCTCGCGGCCGTGCGGCTGGAGAACGTCCACAGCGCGGCCAAGGCCGAGGCCCTGTGACCAGCCCTTCCCCTGCGCGCCGGATCACGGCCCACCGCTTCGAGGTGACCTACCGCATGGCCGGGCCGCTCAGCGAGGCGGAGGCGCGTGCCCGCAACATCGCGCTGGAGCAGACGGTCGAGCTGCCCGACCCGGTCGTGATGGACGCCGGCATCCGCGAGCACGTCATCGGCCGGATCGAGCGGCTCGAGGCGATCGACGAGGGCTCCTCGCGAACCACCATCAGCTACGCGGCGGACACCGCCGGGGCCGACCTGACGCAGCTCCTCAACGTGATCTTCGGCAACTCCAGCATCCAGCCGGGCCTGCGCGTGGAGGACGTGTCCTTGCCCGAAGCCCTCCTGGGACGTTTCGCCGGCCCCCGCTTCGGCACGGCCGGCCTGCGCGAGCGGCTCGCCGTACCGCAGCGACCGTTGTTGTGCACCGCGCTCAAGCCCATGGGGCTCAGCGCCGCGGAGCTCGCCGAGCTGGCCTACCGCTTCGCGCTCGGCGGCATCGACGTCATCAAGGACGACCACGGCCTCGCCGACCAGGCCTACGCCCCCTTCGAGGAGCGCGTCGGCCGCTGCGTGGACGCGGTGGAGCGCGCCAACCGGGAGACGGGGCTCCACGCCGTGTACGCGCCCAACGTGTCCGCGCCGGGCTCCGCCACGGTGGCCCGCGCACGCCTGGCGGCGCGCGCCGGCGCCGGCGCCGCCCTGGTCATGCCCGGACTGGTGAGTTTCGGCACCATGGCGGAGCTGGCCGGCGACGAGGCCGTGTCGCTGCCGTTGCTGATGCACCCCGCCTTCCTCGGCAGCTTCGTGGCGCATCCCGGCACGGGTATCGCGCACGGCGTCCTGTTCGGCACCTTCGCCCGGCTCGCCGGCGCGGACGCCACCATCTTCCCCAACTACGGCGGGCGCTTCGCCTTCGACCGGGACGAGTGCCTCGCCATCGCCGAGGCCGCCCGAGCGCCGCTCGGCCGGCTGAGCCCCATCGTCCCCACGCCCGGCGGCGGCATGGTGCTGGCGAGGGTTCCCGAGCTGCTGCAGCTCTACGGCGACGACGTGATGCTGCTCATCGGCGGCGACCTCTACCGCAACGGCCCCGATGTCACGGCCAACGCCTCACGCTTCCGCGACCTGCTGGCAGGCCGCTCCGTCACGGCACCATGATCCGGCTGTTGGGCCCCGCCGACCCTGCGCTGGCGGCGCTCAAGCGCCACCTCGCCGCGCAGGCGGCACCGCTCGCCGAGCTGGAGCTCACCGACTGGGACGCCTATCGGCCGCGGCTCGACGCCGTTCTCCACGGCACCGAGCCGTCCTTCGACGCGGTCGCCGTGCCGGGCCACCTGTGGCTTCCGGAGCTGGTCGAGGCCGGCCTGCTCGCCGCCCTCGACGAGGGCGCGGTCCGCCGCGGCGTGGTGCCCTCGCTGGCGGTCGACTGCCGCTACCTGGACCGCGACTACGTCCTGCCGCTCTTCACCGACGGCCACATCCTGGTGGTGCGGCAGGACGTGGCGAGCGCGCCGGCCGACCCGCCCGACATGCGCGAGGTGCTGGCGCTGGCGGGCGCCGCCCACCGGCCGCCGGACGTCTACGGGATCGCCCTCAAAGCGCACCCGTCCGAGATCTTCCTGGACTGGCTGCCCTACTACCGCACCGTCGGCGGTGCGATCGCCGAACGCGGCGGCCGCCTGGGCATCGACGAGGGCGCGGCGCTCGCCGCGCTCGAGCTCTATCGCGAGATGGCCGGCTACGCGCCCCCCGACGTCGCCGGCTACGGCAACGAGGAGGTAGCCGGCGCGCTGCGAAGCCGGAAGGTGGCGATGGCCGTGACCTGGGGCGGCCAGGCGGCGGCGGTGTACGCCGGCGCGAGCGCCGGCGCGCTGACCGCCACCGCCCTCCAGCACGCTTGGAACGGCACCTGGGGCCTGGCGCTCCCCGCCGGCCTGCCGCCCGGTCGCCGGGGGACCGTCCTGGGCACCCTGCGGTCGGTGCTCTCCGAAGCGCTCGACCGCGTGGTGCTGGACGAGGCGGGAAGCCCCGTGCTGGAGGGGACCTACCGCGCGGCGCTGGCGAACGGGGCGGGCGCCGCGGGAAGCCATCCCTGGCTCGCTGCCCAACGTGCCATGCTGGCGCGCGCCTGTCCCCTACCCGCCAGCCCGGCGCTCGGCAGCTTGCTCGGGATCATGACCGAGGCGCTGACAGCGGGCTTCCGTGGCGACACGCCGCCTACGCGGGCGATCGCCGAGGCGAGCCTCCGGTTGAGCCGTTGAAGGGAGCGCAAGACAGATGCCGTACCAGATCCTCGACGTCGAGACCGTCCTCGATTACGTCCGCCGTCGCCCGGAGGTCGATGCCTTCATGGACCGGACCCGGGAGCTCCAAGCGACCGAGGTGGGCGACGGGAACCTCAACCTCGTGTTCAAGGTGACCGAGCGCGGCCGGCCGAAGCGGACGGTGCTCGTCAAGCAGGCACTGCCGCACGTGCGGGTGGCGGAGGACTGGAAGCTCTCGCCCGTGCGCGGACGCTTCGAGGCCCTGTCGCTGGACGCGTTCCACACGCTGGCTCCCGGCAGCGTCCCCCGGCCGCTCTGGTACGACCCCGACCAGTACACCATCGGCATGGAGAACCTGGTCGGCTATGAGGTCATCCGCCGGCCGATGATCGAGGGGCGGGAGATCCCCG
>Ga0209919_1000871_pt1 | contig 14951 bp, 12 predicted proteins | sample SalPon2A_C_D2_MG_FD_185721 | JGI IMG/M metagenome (GOLD analysis project Ga0209919, IMG submission 185721) | Soil microbial communities from South San Francisco under conditions of wetland restoration - Salt Pond MetaG R2A_C_D2_MG (SPAdes)... | ecosystem: Environmental > Terrestrial > Soil >... | reverse complement strand
CCACCACACGCCCGCCGTCTGCCAGCACGCGGCGCAGCTCGCGCAATGCGGCCACCGGGTCGGGGAGGAACCCCAGCACGCCCGTCATCACGGCGCAGCTGAACGCTCCGTCTTCGAACGGAAGGGTGTTGGCGCTGGCCTGGAGGACGTCGAGGCGGCCGTCGGCCACGGCGGCGGCGTTCTCCTCTCGTGCGAGAGCGACCATCGTCTCGCTGTGATCGATCGCGGAGGCGCGGCATCCGCTCCGGAGCGCCTCCTTGAGGAACGCACCGCCTCCGCAACCCACCTCCAGCAGGCGGTCCTCCGGTCGCAGGTCGAGCTCCTGGAGGATGACGCCGAAGTTGGGGTAGTGGTGCAGCGGGGCGCGGTAGGTCCGGCGCGCCTGCGCACCTGAAGGGCGGCGCGCCCGACGGTCGGTCAGCCCGTCGCCGAAACGCGCGGGCGCGCTTCGAAACAGCAGCGGCGCGGCGACCTCGCCCGCGAACCAGCCCGCCAGCTCCACGTCGTCGTCGATGACGGCGTCGAAGCCGCGGTGCCCGATCTCGGCGCGGCAGCCGCCGGGCCGCGGCTCGAGCGTCAGGAGCATCTCCGTGACCGCGGACGCATCCCAATCGGTGGGGCGCCAGCGCAACGTCACGCGGCGGCCGGGCTCCCAGGCCAGCACCTTGCCGACCTCGATCTCGGCCCCGTCCGCGCCGGCCGCCGTGAGCCGGCCGCCGGCGACGCCTTCGAGGCGCATGCCCGTGCGGGCCAGGGCGGCCGTCAGCTCCTCGTTCAGCACCTCGAACGCCTCGCCGGGCTCCAGCGCCAGCTCGCAGGCTACCCGCAACGCCATGTCGCACCTTCCTTCGAACGCCGTCTCGGTGCACGTCTGCACCCCGATGATAGCCATCGGGGGGGACGATCCGGTGTGTCGGGCCGTCCACGGCGCGGCGCTTGCGGGCATCGCGCCTTGCGGCCCGCCGATGCGCCGCCCGCCGATGCGCCGCCCGCCGATGCGCCGCCCGCCGATGCGCCGCCCGCGCTCCGCCCCTATCCGAGGCGCTTGCCCATCCATAGCGCGCGGCCGCTGTGGCTCTCCGTGAGGCGCGCGAAGCCGAGGTGCTCGTAGAAGCCGACCGCGCGCCGGTTGCCGCTGCCGACCCCCAGGTGCACGCCCGGCGAGCCGTCCGCTCGCAGGCTCGCCAGCAGCGCCTCCAGCAGCCTCCTCCCGAGGCCGCGCCCCTGCCCGCGGGGGAGCAGGTCGATGTGCAGGTGCGAAGGGTAGGGCGCCAGCGCGGGCGCCAGTCTCGAGGGGTAGACCTCGTCGGGATGGTGCAGCAGATGGATCAACCGGTCGTCGCGCGACCAGGCGCCGGGGTCCCCGCCGGGGTCCGAGTAACGCGCCTGCAGCGGCGGCAGCCACGAGTCGCGCACGCGGACGTGGAAGGCGGCGGTGTCGAGGGCGCCGACCGCGTAACCGAACACGCCGACGCTGGTCTCCGCTCCGCCCTGGTCCGCGTCCTCCGGACCGTCCGCGAGGACGAACGCGTGCTCGGGCTCGAGCGCGGCGTAGGGACCCACGTACAGGTGGCCGAGCAGGTCCGGATCCCGGTAGAGGCCGCTGGCGTCCCGCCCCGAGTCGCCTGTGACCAGGCAGATGCGGTACAGCGCCGCTTCGTCGTCCGGGCGGGCCCGGCGCACGCGGGGCCCCGCCGCCTCAGTCGGCATCGCCACCGCCGGGGCACGGGGCCCGGAGCAGGCTCGACAGCTCTCCGGCGAAGCCGCCGCGGCGCACGTTGGCGATGCCGTCGCGCGGCGGCTCCCCGCCGCGCCGCGCCCGTTTCGCGGCGACGCTCTGGGCGGCCCGCCCCGCCTCGGCGAGCACGTCCACCACGTACGGCCGAAGGTCCGCCAGCAGGTCGCGGTCGCGCAGTCGCGTGAGGGTTCGTGCGAGCCCGGCGAGCCGCCGGACGGCCCCCGTGGCGCGCCCGAAGGTCTCGGCCCAGGCCGCAGGCGGCGTGGCGAGCAGGTAGGCGACGTCCTCGAGGAACGCCTGCGCGGCCGGCCCGTGCTCGAACGGGAGGTAGAGGAAGTCGGCCAGGAAGGCGAGGTCCTCGGCGGCGACCGCTCCGCCGCCCGCGAGCTCGAGCCGATCGGCCCACGCCGCCACCGCCTCCAGGAACGCCGCGCGCGGCCGGTACGGCCCGTCACGGAGGTAGGCGGCGAGCGTCATGAGCGGCACGAAGTCGGCGCCCGCCTCGGTGTTGGGGTTGAGGAGGATGCCGCTCACCTCGTGCTTGAGCGCTGCCGGCCGGCCGCTGTAGGGGCCGAGATGGAGCCGGCGCAGGTCGTAGTCGTTGGCGTGAAGGTTGTCCCAGATGAGCGGCCTGCGGCGGAGCGCGGCCGCCACCTCGCGCATGGGATCCGGCTCGATCGTCCGGGAGATCACCTCGGGGCCCGTCCAGAACACCTCGATGGCGGGTTCCAAGCGCTCCCCGAGCTCGTGCAGGTACGGGCTCCCGGGCAGGCTCGGCCTGGTCATGGCGGCGCAGTAATCCGTTGGGCAGAAGAGGAGCTCCCCGCCGCCGGCGGCCCGCAGCTGCGCGTGCAGGGCGTTGGCGGCGTGCGCCTGGGCGGCGGCCAGGCTGCCGAAGCGCGCGGCGTCGTCCTCGCGGAGCTCGCGCGGCACGTCGTCGAACAGCAGCGCGACGCTGCGCGCGCCCAACGTAAGCACCTGCGCGACCTTGCCCGCCAGGGCGGCGGCATCTCCCTCGTCGGCGAAGCGCAGATCGAGGCCGGGCGCGAGCCCGTAGACGAACGCGACGCCCGCCGCGTTCGCCGCCTCCACCAGCCGCGCCAGCGCGCCGAGCTCGTCCGCGGCGTAGGGCTCGCGCCAGAGCGCGCGGTGCTTGAGGTCGTCCTTGGGGGCGTACAGGTACGTGTTCAGGCCAAGCTCGCCCAGGTCGGCGAGCATCCGCCGACGCTGGCGCTCGGTCCACGGCCGGCCGTAGAAGCCCTCGATGACGCCGCTGCGGAAGGTCGGTGCGCTCATGGCGCTCGCCGAGGCGATAGGGTGGCGTTCGGCATGCCTCCAGGATAGGCCCGGCTGCGCGCTGGCGCGCGGTCGGCAGCCGCCCGGCCCCGGCGAGGCAGCCCTGCGCCTCCTCGCCCGGCCCGGCCGCGGCCCGCGGACCCGTCGCGGGGCACCCCGTAATATGAGCCAACGGCTCGAGGAGAGGATGGTCGTATGGAGGCCGGTGCCGCCCTGGAGCGCGGGCGCGAGGCGTATGCCCAGCGAGCCTGGGACCGGGCCTACGCGTGGCTGTCGGAAGCCGACCGGGACGGCTTGCTGGGTCCGGGCGACCTGCAGCAGCTGGCGCTGGCTGGCGAGCTCACCGGCCACGAGGGCGTCTTCTTCGACGCGCTCGACCGCGCGCACCGCCTTCACATCGAGGCGGGCGACGGCCCCGCGGCCGCGCGATGCGCGTTCTGGGTCGGCCTGCGGATGCTCTCCCTCGGCGAGGTCGGTCAGGGCTCCGGCTGGCTCCAGCGCGCCAGGCGCCTGGTGGAGCGGGCCGGCCGCGACTGCGTCGAACGGGGGTACCTGCTGCTCGCCGAGACCCAGCAGCGCCTGGCCGCGGGCGACCTGGAGGCGGCCTATGCCTCGGCGAGCGGGGCCGAGGAGGCCGCCGAGCGCTTCGAGGACGCCGAGCTTCATGCCTTCGCCGTGCACGCCCAGGGCATCGTGCGGCTCCGTCAGGCGCGGCTCGCCGAGGGGTTGGCGCTGATCGACGAGGCCATGGTGGCGCTGTCCTCGCGCGAGATGATGCCGATCCTGACGGGCATCATCTACTGCTCGGTCATCTCGGCATGTCACAGCGTCTACGCCTTGCGCCGGGCCAGCGAGTGGACCCGGGCGTTGGCCGCCTGGTGCGATCCCCAGCCGGGACTCGTGCCCTTCGCCGGAAGGTGCCTGGTGTTCCGCTCGGAGGTCCTGCAGCTCCGCGGGTCGTGGGGCGAGGCGCTCGCGGAAGCGCGCGATGCCGAGCAGCGCTGTCTGCGGTCGTCGGAGCGCGAGGGGGTGGCCGAGGCGCGCTACCAGCAGGGCGAGGTCCAGAGGCTTCAGGGCGCCTTCGACGACGCGGAGGAGAGCTACCGCCAGGCGGCGCACCTTGGGCGCGACCCGCAACCGGGCCTGGCGTTGCTGCGCCTGGCGAAGGGCAAGCGGGAGGCCGCCGTCAACGCCCTCCGCCGGGCGTTGGAGGAGTCCCGGGAACGCACCCGCCGGGTTCGGGTGCTGCCCGCCCTGGTCGAGGCGTTGCTGGTCGAGGGAGACGTGGGCGCGGCGCAGGCCGCTTGCGAGGAGCTGGAGTCGATCGCCGGCGCGTTCGAGGGCGGGGCCCTGGACACGGTTGCCGCGCAGTGGCGCGGCGCCGTCGACCTGGCCGCCGGGGATGCCGCCGCGGCGCTCACGTCGTTGCGGCGCGCCTGGCGTGGTTGGCAGGCGCTGGAGGCGCCGTACGAAGCCGCCCGGACGCGGGAGCTCGTGGCGCGGGCCTGCCGGGCGTTGGGGGACGACGAGACCGCGGCGCTCGAGCTCGAGGCGGTGCGGGAGACCTACCGTCGCCTCGGCGCCGCTCCGGACCTCGCCAGGCTCGAGCGCCTGCCTCGAGACGACGGTGGCTTGAGTGCCAGGGAGCTCGAGGTGTTGCGCCTGGTCTCCCAGGGCCGGACCAACAAGGCGATCGCTGGCGAGCTGGGCCTGAGCGAGCGCACGATCGAGCGCCACGTGAGCAACATCTTCGACAAGCTGCAGGTCGCCTCGCGCTCGGCCGCCACCGCCTACGCCTACGAGCACGGGCTCGCTTGAGGTCGAGGGGCAGCGCCGCCTGGTGGCGTGGCGGGAAACACCCATCACCCGGAACGCGCCTTGCGTGGTTCCGCCGATGCGGCGCGGCTCCGGCGTCTCCTAGCCTGACCTCGTGCGGGCACCAGGGGCGGCGCCCCTCGGGCCCGAGAGGGAGGTGGGGCGCATGGCCCCTTCGTCGGCAGGCAACCGAGTCTTGCGGTGCGGCCACGCCCTCGTCCTGGGGGCGGGCATGGCCGGGTTGAGCGCGGCGGCGGCCCTGGCGGGCCGAGCGGAGCGGGTCACGCTGCTGGAGCGCGACGCGCTCTCCCGGGTGGATGAGCCGCGCAAGGGGGTCCCTCAGGGGCGTCACCTGCACCTGCTCCTGCCTCCGGGCCTGCAGGCGCTCGAGCGCCTGTTCCCGGGCTTCGCCGATGAGCTGCGTCGGTCCGGCGGACAGCTGCTCGATGCGCCGTCGGACTTCTCCATCAACGTGGCCGGCGGCCGGCTGGCGGTCGACAGCCTGGCCGAGGGCTTCACGCTGGCGGGCGCCACGCGCCCGCTGATCGAGGGGATGGCGCGGGAGCGCGTGCGTGCGCTCCCGAACGTCGAGGTGCGCGCCGGTTGCGAGGCGCTCGGGTTGAGCGCCGCGGCGGGCGGTCGTCGGGTGATCGGTGCGCGCGTCCGTCGTGCCGGCTCGGACGGCGACGGGGAGGACCTGGCGGCCGACCTGGTGGTGGACGCCACCGGCCGCGGCTCGCGGGCGGCGCGCTGGCTGGAGAAGCTGGGATACCGCTCGCCGCGCGAGCAGCGGGTGCGGGTCGATGTGCGCTACACCACCAGGTTCTTCCGGAGGCCGCAGGCCGGGGCCGCCGGGCCGCGGGTGGTGATGGTCGGCGTGCCGCCCGGCGGACGCCGCGGGGCGGTCGCGCTGGCCGTGGAGGACGGGCGCTGGCAGGTGGTCCTCGCCGGGATCCTGGGCGAGCAGGCCGGGCGCGAGCTCGACGGCTTCCGCGCCTACGCGCGCTCCCTGTGGTGCCCCGACGTGGCGGACCTGATCGACGCGGCCGAGCCCATCGGCGAGGCGGTCACGGGGGCGTATCCGGCCAACACCCGGCACCGTTACGACCGGCTGCGGCGCTTCCCCGAGGGGTTCGTCGTCGTCGGCGACGCGCTGTGCCCTCTCAACCCGCTCTACGCGCAAGGGATGACGGTGGCCACGCTCGAGGGGCTGGCGCTCGGGCGCGCGCTCGACGCTGTGGGGCCCAAGCGCGTAGGCAAGGCGTTCTTCAGGGCCACGCGGGACCTCGTTTCGGCGTGCTGGACGCAGGCCGTGGACAACGACCTGCGCCACCCCAGCGTCGAAGGGCCGAGGACGCTCCGCTGGCGCGTGCTCGGCGCGTACGGCGATCGACTGTTGCGGGCGGCCCGGCACGATCCGGTCGTGGCCCGCGCCTTCTTCGAGGTGATGAGCCTGGTGAGGCCGGGAACGATCCTCGTGCGCCCGCGCATCCTCAGGCGTGCCTTCGCGCCGCCCGCGCTCGCGTCGGTGCGCGCGGCGAGGTTGGATCGTACGAGCGCGGCGGCCCGTCCGCCGGAGGGCGCCGGCCCCGGCGCCGGGTGAGGAGGCATCGGCATGAAGGACGATCACGAGAGCATCGACACCGTGGTGGTCGGCGCCGGGCAGGCCGGCCTGGCCACCGGCTACCATCTCGCGCGGCGCGGCCTGGCGTTCGCGATCCTGGAGGCGAACGACCGCGTCGGGGACAGCTGGCGGCGGCGCTGGGACTCGCTCAGGCTGTTCACGCCGGCGCGCTACGACGGCCTCCCCGGCATGCGCTTCCCGGCGCCGGCGCACCATTACCCCAGCAAGGACGAGATGGGCGACTTCCTCGAGCGCTACGCGCGCCGTTTCGACCTGCCGGTGCGCACGGGCGTGCGGGTCGAGAGGGTGGCGCCCTCGGGCGACGGGTTGCGCGTCGAGACCTCGGCAGGCGTCATCGACGCCCGCCAGGTGGTCGTTGCCATGGCCAACTTCCAGCGGCCGAAGGTACCGGAGTTCGCCGCGGATCTCGATGCCGGGGTCGTCCAGCTCCACTCGGCTGCGTACCGGAGCCCGGGGCAACTGCGCGAGGGCGGCGTGCTGGTCGTCGGGGCCGGCAACTCGGGCGCGGAGATCGCGATGGATGTGCTGCCCGGCCACCCGACCTGGCTATCGGGGCGGTCCACCGGGCAGATACCGTTCGACATCGAGACCTCGCTGGCGCGGCGCCTGCTCATGCCGCTGGTGCTCCGCGTCCTGTTCCATCACGTGCTCACGCTCGCCACGCCCATCGGGCGCAAGGCGCGCCCCGGCTTCGTCGGGAAGGGCGGGCCGCTGATCCGCACCAAGGAGCGCGACCTGCTGCGGGCGGGCGTCCGCCGGGTGCCGGCCACCGTCGGCGTTCGGGGAGGCCGGCCCGTGCTCGCGGACGGCACGTCGCTCGACGTGACCAACGTGATCTGGTGCACGGGCTACCGGAGCGGGTTCGAGTGGATCGACGCCCCGATCCCCGACGAGCACGACCTCACGCACCTTCACGGCCCCGGCACGGCCGTTCCGGGGTTGTACTTCGTTGGCCCGCACTTCCTCTACGCCGCCTCCTCGGCCATGGTGCAGGGCGCCGGACGGGACGCCGGGCGTGTGGCCCGCGCCATCGCGGCCCGCGCCGCGTCGCGGGCGCCGCGTCGCGCCCGGACACCCGCAGCGGTCGCGGAGGCGGGGTAGGCGTCGTCCGCGCGGCAGGCGCGCGACGCCCTGCCGGCTGCGGAGCGGCGACGTCGCCGCCGCGGCCCAGATCCCGATCCGCCGCACCAGCAGCGCCGCCGCCCGCTCGATGTCTGCGTGCGTGTCGAGCGCCCGGCGGTAGCGCTGCCAGCGGCCGCACGGCGGGAACCGGTAGGGCACGTGCGCCGGGCGGAACGCGTGGCGGTCGCTGACGTCCCCGGCATGATGTGGTGGGGCGGCTCCCCGCCGTCGAACAGCGCGGCGAGCCGCCTTCCCCCTCCCGCCGCTCTCAGCCGCGCTCGGCGTTGGCGCGGATGGCGGCGGCCACGTAGCCGGCCAGCCCGGCGGCGCGGTCGTCGTAGTGCTTCCGGAAGCGCGGGTCGGCCTCGTACATGTCCGCCAGGCCCACGTGCACCTCCTTGCTGCAATCGTAGAACCAGCGGGAGATGTGCTGGCGGTGCGTCTCTGCCGCGTCCATGGCGCGGACGGCGCCGGCCGGCACGCCCTCGGCCATGAGGCCGGCGAGTCGCGTCTCGACCGCCTCGCCTTCCTGCCGGATGCGCAGCCAGTCCTCCTTGCGGTAGCTGCGGGTGCGCCGGTGGCTCTCCTTGTAGGCGTCGGTGTCGCCCCAACGCTCCTCGGCCTCGGCGGCGTGCTCGGCCGGGTCGAAGTCGCCGAACGCCTCGAGCATGTCCTTCGGATCCAGTGTGAACCCCATCTGTATCGCCTCCATGGTCTCCTGCAGGGCACGCAGCATCGCGTCGATGCGCTCGCGGCGCGACTGCAACAGGCGCTTCTGCCGTCTGAGGTGGCTGAGCTCGTCCTGCTCCGGGTCGTCGAGCATGGCGGCGATCGCCTCCAGCTCGAAGCCGAGCTCGCGGTAGGCGAGGATGCGCTGCAGCCTTTCGAGGTCGTCGGGGCCGTAGCGACGGTAGCCGTTCTCGCCGCGCCGGGCGGGAGCGAGCAGGCCGATGGCGTCGTAGTGGTGCAGCGTGCGTACGCTGACGTTCGCCAGGCGCGCCACCTCGCCCACGTTGTAGGCGCCTCCGGAACGACCGTCGGCCGTGGACGCAGCTTCCGGACGGTTCCGTTCCGTTTCGGTCCGGCGGTCCGCCATTCGGGTCGCCTCCTTCCCGAAGCGTAGCCTAGGGCCTGACGTTACGTGTGGGTCAAGGCCCCTCGCGCCGCGCCCCGGGACGGATCCGGCGCCGGGCGGACCGGGTTGCCGGCGATGCGGACAGGTCCGGCAGGCGCCGGTGGCCCGTGCGCCCGAAGCGCTCATGCCCGGCACCCACCCACATCCCTCCCCCGCCACCGGCGGTCATGCGCCCTCCCTGGCACGCGAGACGCGGCGTGCCGCGGCGAGCGTACGCTGCCTCCCGTCTCCCGGTGCAGACGGTAAGGTGGCCCCCATGAGAACGCGGACGGACCGAGTGGAGCGGGGAGGGGCGGGCGGCCGCTCCGTGGGTGCAGCCCGGCCGACGCGCCCGTTGACGTGACGTTCGCCTGGCTGCTGCTGCTGGTGCCCGCCTCGCTGGCGGGCAAGTACCTGCTCCACCTGCCCGACGTGTGGGTGTTCGTGCTGGCGATCCTGGCGATCGTGCCGCTGGCGGAGTGGATCCGCAGGGCCACCGAGCAGCTCGCCCACCTCACGGGCCCGGCGGTCGGCGGGCTGCTCAACGTCACCTTCGGCAACAGCGCCGAGTTGGTGCTCGCCCTGTTCGTGCTGCAGGCGGGGCATGCCGACGTGGTCAAGGCGCAGATCACCGGCTCCATCATCGGCAACTGCCTGCTGGGCTTCGGCCTGGCGGTGCTCGTCGGGAGCTGGGGGCGCCACCAGCAACGCTTCAGCCGCGAGCGGGCGGAGCTGCTCTCGAGCCTGCTCATCATGTCGGTGCTCGGGCTGCTCGTACCGGCGCTGTTCGACCTCACCGAGCGCACGGCCGGCGTGCGCAACGTCGGCGTGCTCGACGAGCGCCTCAGCCTGGCCGTGGCGCTGGTGCTGATCTCGGTGTACGTCGGCAACCTCGTCTACACGCTGGTAACGCACCGCGACGTGTTCGCGCGGGAGGAACCGAGACAGAAGGCCTCATGGAGCCTTCTCGCTGCGCTGGGCGTGCTCCTGGGCGCCACTGCCGTCACCGCCCTTGAGGCCGAGCTCGTCTCCGGGGCGCTGGACGCCACCGCCGGCAGCCTGGGCCTGACGCCCTTCTTCCTCGGCATCACCGTGCTGGCGGTGGTGGGCAACGCCGCCGAGTACATCTCGGCCATCTACTTCGCTCGCAAGGATCGCATGGGGCTGGTCCTGTCGATCACGGTGGGCTCGAGCATCCAGGTGGCGCTGCTGGTGGCCCCGCTTCTGGTCCTGGTCTCCTATCTGATGGGGCACCCCATGGACCTGGTGTTCGCCAATCCGCTCGAGCTGGTCGCCATCGCGGGCGTGTCGTTCATCGTCAACGCCATCGCCGAGGACGGCGAGACCGCCTGGTTCGAGGGCATGCTGCTGGTCGCGGTGTACGTGGTGCTGGGGCTGGCGTTCTTCTTCGTCGCTCCCTGAGCGTTCGCCGCACCCGCGCCGCACCCGGGTCATTTGCCGCTAGACCGGCGGCCGCCGCCGCTCTACATTGCACTCGACCCCAGATCGTACGTGATGTGTGCATCGTCCCCCGTGGGGTGGAAGGAGCCGGTCATGCGCACGATGACGAGACGCTGGCAGATGTGGGCGGTCCTGATCGCCGGAGCGTGGCTCTTCATATCTCCGTGGATCCTCGGATACACGGCCGTCGCGACTGGTACCTGGACCGCGTATGTCCTCGGCGCACTGGCGTTCCTGATCGCGTCTTGGGCGGTGACGGCGCGCGAGCCCCGCAACGGCATCGCGGCACTGGCGCTCATCGGTGCGCTGGTGTTCGTGGCCCCCTGGGTGATCGGCTTCGCCGCGCACCACGCGGCGCGTCTAGACGCCTGGATCGTGGGCGCCGTCATGATGGTGGCATCGCTGTGGGGCCTGATGGAGGACAACAGTCGGCAGCCGACGCGACGGGCCAAGCCGATGGCCTGACCGGATCGTCCTGGGGCCCCGGCCCGAGCGCCGGGCCCCGAGCCCGGGGCGCGGATGGCGCCCCACCCGGCGGCGGCCGGCCTTCGCCGGCCGTGCAAGGCTCCCGCATCCGGCCCTCCTGGCGCGGACGCGGGAGCCCGGCCTTCACCCATGCAGGCGCTCGACCCGGCGCGACCGGCGTGCGGATACGGGGCGCTTCAACGCCGCGGCGGCGGCGCGCAGCTCCCCCGCGGCAGCAGTCGCGCCGGGAAGACGCGGCGGACGGGCGCGGCGGCGGCGCCGGGTGCATCCATCAGCTCGAACAGGATCTCGATGCAGGCCAGCGCCATGGCCTCGACCGGTTGCTCGATGACATCGACCTGCGGCTCCACCAGCTCCGTCCACGAGTAGTTGTCGAAGGTGATCAGGGAGACGTCGGTGGGCACGCGCAGGCCGGCCTCGCGGATGGCGCGGAAGGCGCCTGCCCCCTGGCCGCCGGTCAGCGCCAGCACGGCCGTCGGCGGCTCGGGGAGGGCGAGCAAGTGGCGGGTCAGGTCGTAGGCCTCGGCCTCTGTCAGGGGGATGACCCGGCGGTACTCGGGGCGCGCCCGGAGCCCGACGGTGGCGAGCGCACGCTCGAAGCTGAGCGATCGGTCCTCGGGATTGCGCTCGGGATCGAAGGCGCCGAGGGCGGCGATGCGGCGGTGACCGAAGGCGGCCAGGCGCTCGACCGCCTGGAAGACGGCCCCCGCGTTGTCGAGGACAACCCAGCTGAAGGGGCTATTCGGGTAATGGTAGTCGACCTCGACGATGGCTGTGCCGTTGGCGCGCAGGCGCTGCAGGTAGGCGAGGTTGGGCTCGCCATATCCGGAGCGGAGCACGATGCCCGCGGCGCGTTGGCTGTGGAGCATCTTCAGGGCCTCGAGCTCGAGATCGGTGCGGTACTCGTTGTCGGCCACCAGGAGGCTGTAGCCCGCCTCGCGGAGCTGCTTCGAGATGGTGCGCGTGAGCTGGGTGAAGAACGGCTCGAGCACATTGCCGACGACGAGGCCGACGGTGCGCGTACGGCCTCGCCGGAGCGCGCCCGCCACCGCGTCGGGCACGTAGCCGAGCTCCTCGACCGCCGCACGTACGCGCGCCAGCGTGTCGGGCGCGAGAAGTGCGGGCTCGCGGATGGCGCGCTTGGCCGTGGTGGGGGAGACGCCGGCGCGCCGCGCCACGTCCTTGATGGTGGCCACGAGGCCAGGGTACCACCCGGGGCTTGACAGCGGCGCCGGCATGCCCTACAGTCATGGCCACGAGTCCATAACGTCGTCGCATTGAGGGCGCGTATACGGGTCGACCGACATCGGTCGACTGGAGCGGTGTTACGGCACACGACGCTCTCGGGGAGGGGTCTGCGATTCGACTCACAGATGGCCACGTGGCCAGCACCACCGGGAGCGCCACACGGGGTGGCGCTCACATCGTCGTCCGAAAGGGGACAAGGGTCATGAACACGGTTCTGAGGACTCTCGCTGGAAAGGCCGCCACACGCCTCCTGCTGCCGCTCGGGCTGCTGTCACTCGCCGGTGCGGCGCTTGCGGCTACCACCATCACCATCGCCACGGTCAACAACCCGGACATGGTGGTGATGCAGAAGCTCACCCCGCAGTTCGAAGAGTCGCACCCCGACATCAAGCTCAACTGGGTCGTGCTCCCGGAGAACGAGCTCCGTCAGAAGGTGACCACCGACATCGCAACCAACGCCGGCGCCTACGACGTGCTGACGATCGGCACCTACGAGGTCCCGATCTGGGCGAAGAACGGTTGGCTGCGGCCCTTCGGCGACCTCCCCGCGAGCTACGACGTGCAGGACCTGCTCAAGCCCGTGCGCGACGGCCTGTCCTACGAGGACACGCTCTATGCGCTGCCGTTCTACGCCGAGTCTTCGATGACGTACTACCGCAAGGACCTGTTCCAGAAGGCCGACCTCGCGATGCCCGAGAAGCCGACCTGGGACCAGATCGCCTCGTACGCCTCGAAGCTCAACGACCCCGGCAACAACGTCTACGGCATCTGCCTGCGCGGACTGCCCGGCTGGGGCGAGAACATGGCCGTCTTCGACACGATGGTCAACGCCTTCGGCGGGCGCTGGTTCGACATGAGCTGGCAGCCGCAGCTGACCTCGAGGCCGTGGAACGACGCCGCAAGCTTCTACAAGGACCTGGTCACCAACTACGGCCCTCCCGGCGTGACCTCCAACGGCTTCACCGAGAACGAGACGCTCTTCGCCAACGGCTCCTGCGCCATGTGGGTCGACGCTACGGTGGCGGCCGGCTACCTCGCCAACCCGGCGAACTCCAAGGTCGCCGACCAGGTCGGCTTCGCGTTCGCACCGCATCAGGTCACCTCGAACGGCTCGCACTGGCTGTGGTCGTGGTCGCTGGCGATCCCCAAGTCGACGAAGAAGGAGGCGGCGGCAAAGACCTTCACCGAGTGGGCCACCTCCAAGCAGTACATCGAGCTGGTGGCGCAGCAGAACGGCTGGGGCTCCGTCCCTCCGGGCACGCGTGACTCCACCTACAAGAACCCCAGTTACCAGCAGGCCGCACCATTCGCCAGCGTCGTCGAGCAGAGCATCCAGACGGCCGACCCCACCCACCCGACCGTGGACCCGGTACCCTACACGGGCGTGCAGTTCGTGGGCATCCCCGAGTTCCAGGCGCTCGGCACGCGCGTGGGGCAGATCCTGGCGAGCATCGCCGCCGGCAGGGTCAGCGTGGCAGACGGTCTGCAGCAAGGGCAGGACTACGTCGCAAAGACCATGAAGGACGCCGGCTACTTCCAGTAGCGGTACCTGTGACGGCGGGGCCCGCGAACGGCGGGCCCCGCCGTCACGGAAACGGGCCGTCCGCCGGGCGCCGCCCGTAGAAGGGGACCCAGGACATGACGACGGCTACCACCAGCCTCGAGGCGAGCCGGCGCCGGGCGAGGAGCCGCAGGCAGCCGAACATGCTGCTGCTGCTCGGCCCGTCGGTCGGCTTCCTGCTGCTCTGGATGATCGTGCCGCTCGCCCTCACCCTCTACTTCTCGCTGCGGCGCTACAACCTCCTCGCCCCCGGCCGGCGAGGTTTCGTCGGCCTCCATCAGTACGCGGAGCTGCTGGGCGACAGCACCTTCTGGACCTCGCTCTACAACACCATCGTCCTGGTGGTCGCGTGCCTGGTGTTGACCGTGGTCATCGGCCTGGCGCTCGCGCTGCTCTTCGACAGCGAGTTCTTCGGCCGCGGCGTGGCGCGCACTCTGGCGATCTCGCCGTTCTTCGTGATGCCGGTGGTGACCGCGCTCATCTGGAAGAACATGCTCATGCACCCCGTCTACGGGCTGTTCGCGGCGCTTTTCAAGGCGTTCGGGCTGAAGCCGGTGGACTGGCTGGCGAGTTACCCCATGCCTTCGATCGTCGCCATGATCAGTTGGGAGTGGGTCCCGTTCGCGCTGCTGGTCCTGCTCACCGGCCTGCAGTCGCTGCCTGCCGAGGAGATGGAAGCCGCCTCGCTCGACGGCGCCGGCGCGTGGCAGAAGTTCCGCTTCATTACGGTGCCGCATCTCGGGCAGACCATCTACGTGGTGATCATGCTCGAGAGCATCTTCTTCCTCACCAAGTTCGCCGAGATCTACGCCACGACCTCCGGCGGGCCCGGCCTAGCCACCACCAACCTCCCCTATCTGATCTTCCTGGAGTCGTTCTTCCAGTACGACATCGGCACCGCCTCGGCCATCGCCATCTTCGCGGTGATCCTGGCGAACGTCGTGGCCGTCTTCCTGGTCCGCTTCGTGGCCGCGAACCTGGCGGAAGGAGCGAAGGCGTGAGCGCGCCCGCCCGCGCCCTGCCACGGGACCGCTCGCGCGGCCCGAAGTTGCGTCGCAAGTGGCTGCTGACGGTGCTTGGGTACGCCGTGGCGCTGCTGTTCTTCTTCCCCATCCTGTGGATGCTGATGACGGCCTTCAAGACCGAGGCCGCGGCCTTCACGCTGCCGCCCCACTTCTTCTTCCGCCCCACGCTGGCGAGCTTCGGCGAGGCGCTCGCGCGCGGCAACTACCTGCATTACGCCGTCAACTCGCTGGCGTCGGCGCTCGTCTCGACGGCACTGGGCGTGCTGCTGGCGGTCCCGGCGGCCTACGCCATGGCGTTCTACCCCACGCGTGGCACCGACGGCACGCTGCTGTGGATGATCAGCACCAAGTTCATCCCCGCCGTCGGCGTGCTCATCCCCATCTTTCTGATCTACAAGGATCTGTCGCTGCTCGACGACATCTGGGGCTGATCCTCGTCT